>Ga0302046_10001951_pt1 | contig 19324 bp, 19 predicted proteins | sample RVTome_11_FD_200261 | JGI IMG/M metagenome (GOLD analysis project Ga0302046, IMG submission 200261) | Soil microbial communities from uranium-contaminated site in the Upper Colorado River Basin, Wyoming, United States - RVT147D111 (version 2) ...
GACGATTGCTCGGTCTCTCAGGTACCCATTGCCATGCGCAGCAGTGTAGTACGACGGATCGATCGTGTCGATCCCTAACTCAGACTTTCACCACAGGCTGGTAGGGTACTGACCATGACAGTCGTCCTCGGCATCGATGCTGCCTGGACTGCCACCCAGCCGAGCGGCGTGGCTGTCGTCGCCAAGGATGACGACAGCGGCGCCTGGCACACAGCCGCCGTCGCGCCGAGCTGAGGTTCCGATGGACGTGGTGGTGGTGGACGCCGTGTCGATGCCAGGACCGAACTAATCTCCCCGATCACCTGAACGAGATGAATGAGGGCGAGGCGGAGGTTCCCGTCGGCGGAACGCCCTGATGGCGCTGCGGTCGATGACCAGGTGCGGGCTCATCACGTCGCCCATGATACCGCTCTCGACATGGGGTGCTCCGGTTGCTGTGGCTGCTTTGCGGGCATCCCCAGCGAAAGAGACGGATCGCGCGGAGTCAGAGGACGGCAGTCTGTCGAAGGTTCGCGAGAATCGGCCTGTTTTCCGATACCTTGTCAAGGACGAATCGCAGGCCAGCGGGTGGTGGGAGCGTCATGCGAAGGCTGTCTACCCGAGCCGCGAGCGAAGCGAGCGCTCGGCGAAGGTGGACGACTCCGGCAACACGATCGCAACCTGGGTCGGCTCACACCGCCTGGCTGAGCCAGTTGCGAAACGCGTCCCAGACAGCCCGCCAGTGCTCCCAGATGCGCTCGTTGTCCGACGCATCCATGCCGGCCAGAATAGTTGCTGGAGGTGCGAGATGTAGCTGGAAACACGGCGTCGATCCGGGCCAGACAGAGCGGCGCAGGCCCCTTTGATATTCCTGACGCCCGCCGCACGGCGATCGAGGGAAGACCCCATGCACCGCGAGCCCTCCGACGCGAGAGCGTCTTGAATCCACCGACCTCGACCCGGTGGCCGACGAGCTGCAGCGCCTCGGCGTCGAGGTGACCTTGCCCTCGGCGCCTCCGGGCCTTCGAGGGGCCGCCCGTGGCACGCCCGTCTCTCACGTGGGCGTGACGGGCCACCTCGTCGACGGACCGACCGTGAGCCAGCGCGTCCTCGAAGACGTCCGCGAGCTGCCCCACGATGGCGCCAGCGGCCTGGCCGAGTGGCCGGACTCCCTCGCCCCGGCAGCAGCGATACGCCGGCAGGTGTTGGACAGTCCAACAGTCTCCCCGCGCGGGCTGAGAGACCCACTACGGGTTCTGCCGGAGGCGAGTGTGACCTCCGTCGCCTGCTGCGCCCCCGGCCCAGTCCTGCCCCGCTCTCCTCGCGGTGCATGGGGTCTTCCCTCGTTCACCGTGCTGGCGCAGCGAAATCAATCAAAGAATCAAGTGCAGGTCGTGGGGCGGGCGTTGATCGGTCTCGTGTCTTCCGATGCGAACGCTAAGGAACTCCGCGAAGGCTCTTGGCCGTTCGGCCAGTTGCTCGCGACGGGCATGAGAGCCGACTTGTCACTTCGAGGCGAGGTGTATCGGCGATTCGAGGACAATCCGCGCCGGTCGACCGCCGTCGTTCTGATCACCGCGATCACGGCGGCGCCTGATAGCGAGGCGATCTTGTTATTGGTACGGGTATTCGCGAGCCTTGGCAGACAGCACCTCGGGGAGCTGGAAATGGCTTTGCAGCACGTCACAATCCATCAGCAGCCGTCCGACGAAATGCCCAATGCCGTGGAGCGTTATCCGGCGAGCGTTGCGGACCTCAGAAGTCGGCTGTTCCGGATCGTGATCGCGAACGGACCCGAATGCGCGTTGGCCACGAAGTGCCTCAACGTGATCGACGAGCTGCGCGATATACTGGGTGTGGCGTCCGAGGACCCACGGCATCCCGACATTGAGCTAGATTGGCCGTGGCCAATCGTTCCATGACGGCCTCCGGTTCGAAGACAGGCCGGTCTCCGACGCCCAGGCGCAATCATCCTGGCTCCCCGGTTGATGGTCCTGGAGGGCTCGCGGTGCATGGGGTCTTCCCTCACTTACCGTGTTGCCGACCGCCAGAAATTCAAGATTCCGCGCGTACGTTCGGAAACGGACGCACGCAAATCTCGAACGGCCCGGATTCGTTGGACTGATACGCCATCCAGCGGCCGTCGGGTGAGAGTTCGGCGTTCGCCTCTGGATATGGCCCGTTCAGGAGCGGCACAGGCTCGGAGCCTCCGGTTCCGGCGAATCGGCGCAATGCGGCGCTGACGGTGATCGATGATCACGACGGTCGGGCCACGTCTCGACGCAGGGCGTGTACCGACTCCACGACGGCGGCCACGGCGGCATCGATCTGCGCGGCCGTGGTGAACCGGCCGAGCGAGAACCGGACACTGCCTCGGACCCGCGCCTCCTGGCAGCCCATGGCGCCCAGCACGTAGCTGGGCTGGAGCAGCGCGCTCGTGCACGCCGAACTCGAGGACACGGCGATCTCCGGCATCCGCTTCATCAGCTGCTTCGCGTCCACGCCGGCGAAGCTCAGATTCGTGGTGTTGGCCAGCCGCTCCGTGCGATGCCCGTTGACCGCGACGCCCTCGAGGTCACGAAGGATCCGCGTCTCCAGGCGATCCCGCAGAGCCCGCACGTGATCGTCGACCGGGCACGTGGCGGCGGCGCCCATGCCCACGATGCCAGGCACGTTGAGCGTGCCGGATCGTCGACCCCCTTCATGCCCGCCCCCGAACAGGATGGCCTCGCAGCGCACGCGCGGATCCCGGCGCCGGACATACAACAGGCCGACGCCCTTGGGTCCGTGGATCTTGTGCGCGCTGGCGCTGAGCAGGTCGATGTGCATGGCCGTCACATCGATCGGTTCCTTGCCGAAGGACTGCGTGGCATCGGTGTGGAAGAGCACGCCGCGCCGCCGGCACAGCGCGCCGACCTCGGCGAGGGGGTGGAGCACGCCGGTCTCGTTGTTGGCGTGCATGACGGAGACGAGCAGCGTCTGGTCGGTGATGGCGTGCGCCAGGCGATCGAGATCGAGGCGCCCGTCGGCGTCGACGCCCAGGTAGGTCAGGTGGAACGCCCGCCGGGCAAGCGCGTCGCAGGGATCCAGGACGGCGCGGTGCTCGGTCGCGACGGTGACGATGTGCGTCTTCTTGTACGCCGGAGAGCCGGCCACGCCCAGGAGCGCCAGATTGTTCGACTCGGTGGCCCCGCTCGTCCACACGATCTCCCGGGGGTCGGCGCCGATGACCGACGCGACCTGGCGGCGGGCGGTGTCGACCGCGGCGGCGGCGTCGCGCCCGAACGCGTGATCGGAGCTGGCCGCGTTCCCGAAGCGCTCCACGAGGAACGGCATCATCGCCTCGAGGACCCGCGGGTCCAGGGGCGTCGTCGCGTTGTGATCCAGATAGATCATTTCAGGGCGGCCACCGTGAAGATCAGCGGGTACAGGGTCTCGGAATACCAGAGCTTCGCAAAGTAGAGGCCGATCGGCGATGGACGGAGGTCGGTTCGCTCGGCGAGCCACCGCGCGCCCCGCGCGTCGCCAAGGGCGGCGACGGCCAGCGCGGTCTCCTCGATCGTGCCGAAGCTTCCGTCCTCGAGCTGCCTGGCGCGGAGGAACTGCTCCCCCTTCCGCCGCGCCTCCGCCGGCAGCAGGTCGCCGCACGCCAGGACTCGCGCCGTGCCGTACACGGGGTTGGTCTGATCCGCCGTCCAGGGATTCCCGAACCAGAGGGGAATCCAGGAGCCATCCAGCTGCTGGCACCGCAGCAGGTAGCGCACTGCGCGCGCCATCGCGCCGTCGACGCGCGGGTCGAGCAATCGCCATGCCTGCCAGGCGCGCAGCGCGTGCGCCGTCAGGTCCGGGCTGCTCCGATCGAACGGCAGCCGGCTCCAGCCACGACAGAAGGTCGGGATGCCGCCGTCCCTGTTCTGCAGATCGATCAGCCACCCCACACCGGCGGTCGCGGCGGCCCGGACCTGCGTGTCCTCGCCGAGGACCGCGAGCGCGAGGAGCGCGCCCGACGTGTCGTCGCCGTCGGGCACGCCTCCACTGAGGTCGGTCCATGCCCAGCCGCCCGGCGCAGACTGCGTGTACGGATGCACCGCGGTCCACTGCTGGTCCAGCAGCCACCGGCGCAGGTAGCGCCGTTCCTCGCCCGAGAACGTCTCGGCGCCGAGGGCGTCGATCGCGAGCGTGGTCAGCCACGTCGCCAGATTCGTGTCGATGGGCCAGCTCCCGTCGTCACGCACCGACGCCGCGAGAAACGCCACACCCTTGCGGGTGACCGGGTGGTCGCGCAGGCCACTGCCTGCCAGACTCATCGTCACGAAGCTGGTCAGCGGGGTGGCTTCGAGAAAGCCGCCGGAGGCGGGCTGGATCGACTCGAGGATGCGGAGCGTCCGCTGCCGGAGCGCCCCGCGCACCGGGCGCAGCACGGACCGGGTCGGGTGGTGATGGTGCTGCGCCTGCCCGATGGCGATGAGCGCCGGGAGCGCGTAGCTGACGACGGGCAGTCCCACCCACTTGAACCAGGCATGGGGCAGGGCCGCGAGCTCGAAGGGGAGCGTCGGGATGTGGTCCCACCCGAACCGGCCGGCGAGCGCGCAGTGGGTCAGGACGGGGACCGCGAACGTCTGGTCGTCGCCGTACACATCCCGGATGGCGCGCGCGATCGAGTCGGGTGTCAGGTCCCCCGCGCGCGCCCGGAGCCAGGCCTCGGCTCGGGGTACGGAAGGCGAGCCATGCATCGAGAGCGTCGCCCACGCCAGCGTGGTCGTGCTGATGTTGCTGGGGCAGCCGGCGGCATCGCCGAAGCCGCCGTCGTCGTTCTGGTGGTCCGCCAGCCAGCGCAGCCCACGAGCGACCAGCGCGTCGTGGCCGCCGACCACGGTGAGCGCGCTGACGGCGGTCGCCGTCGAGAGCGCGCTCGACGACAGCTCACCCTCCCAGTGCCCGGCGGGCGTGCGCGCGGCGAGCAGTCGCTCACGCCAGGCTGAGATGGCCCATCGCGAGGAGCCCGTAGTAGGTGTATTCGCAATCGGGCTCATCATCCGCCCAGTGTCCACAGAACGCCTTCCCGGTCCAGAGCGTATCGAGAAAGTCGAGCGTCGGCTCCTTCAGGTGCGCGAACGAGACCTGCTGCCCCGACAGCGCGTGCAGCGCCGTCGCCGTCGACAGCAGGTCGGGCATCGCGGTGCCCTCGGTCGCGGTGAACCCGCCGGCGGGATGCACCCGGGCCAGCAGCCAGTCCACCATCTCCGCTGGGACCGGGAGCTGCATCTGCCGCCGCAGGGTCACCGCGGCGGCCACGGTCGGAGTCGTCTGGGCGAGCGATGCGCCGTGCAGGGGAAACGGCGCCGGGGTCCGCCCCAGATCCTGGAGCGCCCCCCAGACCAGAAAGCCGTGATACACGCTGTCGCGATTCCAGCACTCGTCGACTCGCCCGGCGAGATCAGGCGGCGGCTCCCTGAGGGCCGCCCAGCACCGGGCGAGGCAGCACAGGTGCACCAGGTCCAGGCCGTCGCCGCCCCCGAAACGCCGCAGGAACCCTCCGACGTGCGCGGGCAACTCGCGCTGCAGCGCGATCAGCCCCTCGAGCGCGAAGACCGTGTAATAGAGGTCGCTGTGCCCGGCGCGGTCGCGGGCGCCGCCATCGTCATTGAACTGGGACACCAGGTAGGCGCCGACTGCATCACACGCGTCCCCGAGAAGACTCGGCGCGAGGCGTGCGACTTGCAGCATTTCGAGCCTCAAACTCACTGCAGTAGCCCTCGATGAGTGTCTCGCCGAAGATCTTCCCGACGATCCTGCGCATCAGGCCCTTCAGGGTGGGACTCTGGAGGAATCGCAGCGATCGGATGGCCTCCTCCTTGTAGGCATCGAGGAGGTCTTCCGCCTTGTCGAGCGCCCCGCAGTCCTTCACGATCCGGTGCACGTCCTCCGGGAGCTCCGGCGCACCCGATCGGATGACGGCGGCGACCCGCTCCTGGTCGGCGCCGTGCGCGCGCTTGTGGGCGATGGCGAGGATGAGCGACAGACGGACCTGGTCCAGGTCGTTGGAGTCGGCCTCCCCGCGGAAGTCCTCGAGGTCGTCCTTGATCTGATAGGCGATGCCCAGCGACGTGCTGTACGCCGTGAGGACATCGTGTGTCTCCTCGTCGGCGTGACCGAGGATGGCCCCCAGGCGCAGCGCCACTTCGAAGGCGGCCGCGGTCTTCTGGCGAAACATGTCGAGCACCTGGATCGACGGCAGCGGCCGCGGGCCCCGCGCCCACAGCAGCTCGCGGCCCTGCCCGCGGCTGAGGGTCACGTGCCCGTGCGCCGCGACCGTGATCATCGCCGGGTCGCCCAGCTCGCCCAGGAGTCGATAGCCTTCGCCCACCAGGAAGTCGCCGACGTTCAGCGCGACGGGCACGCCGACCGCGGCGTGCAGCGCCGGGCTCCCGTAGCGCTGGTCGTCGCCATCCTCGATGTCGTCGTGGATGAGCGACGCCTTGTGGAAGCACTCGATCGCGACGGCCGCCTTCTTCACGTCCATCGTGATGACCGGGGCGCCGTCGCGGCGATCGCTCTCGAGGGCCATGTAGGTGCACGTGGCCAGATAGGGACGCCACCGCTTGCCACCCGTCTGCAGGCACGTGCGGCCCATTCGAGCGGTCTCGTCGTCGTCCGCAACCGGACCCATGATCGCGTCGAGCGAGTCGGCGGCGAACCACGCCCGGACCTCGGTCTTGAGGGCGTCGAGGTCGAGGCGGTACGTCTTGTCCTCTGACGTCAGGTGGATCAGGTCCCAGACCCAGTCGAGATCCACGGTGGTGTTGGCGCAGTCGTCCTGCAGGAGTGGCACCGCGACGCCGGGGACCGCCGCCGCCTCCATGTGCGGGAAGCACTTCTCCAGGACGTTGATGCAGCTGACGCCGACGATCGCCTCGATCTTGCCGGTCTCGATCATGGAGCGGACGATGGCCGAGCCCTCGGCCACGAGCACCGCGTAGCCCAGCCGCTCGGCTTCCACGGTCAAGTCCTGGATGGAACAGAGACCGCATTCTTTGCACAGCAGGCCGAACTCGTCGAATGGCGCCGGACACTTCTCCTCGACGCGCAGACACTTCGGAATCAGCAGGAGTCGCCGGTCGTAGGGAATCTGCGCCAGGGTATCGCGCCAGGCCGCGTTGCTGACGAGGATCGAGACATAGTCCCGGTAGACGGGGTCCAGGCCGGTCTCGGACAGGACCGCGGCCGTGTGCTCGATCAACTCCGTCATCGTGAGCGGCGGAATCGCGCCGACCCGCGCGACGTAGTCCTCGATGACCTTCTTGAGGTGGATCCGGACCTGCTTGTCGTCGGGGATGTTCGACTGCGCGCGGCGGTAGGCCTGACGCGACACCCGCATGGGGAGCTGGATCGGCACGATCGGTGCGACCGCGTTGGGCGTTTCAGTGCTCATTCACAACAGTCCCTACGAATACGCTCCGAAACCGAAGAACCAGTGTTTCTTCGCGAATCGATAGATCCAGTTCTCCTCCGGAATCTCGTTCCCGGGATTGTACTGGCTGGGCCGGGATCGGAGCCCCTCGAGCTCGGCCATCGCCGTCTTGCGAATCGTGGTGTCGGCCGCGCCGTGTCGCTCGACGAGGGCCTTGAGGAGGTCCGGCCGCTCGAGCACGATGCACCCCCGCGTGGCCTGGGCCGCCGTACGACGGAAATCCTGCAGGAGCGGCGACTCCGTCATGGTCTTGAAGAGATCGCCGTCGTTGTCCTGGATCTTCTCGGTGGCGAACTGGATGACAGGACACGGCTCCACGTCGCCCAGCGGGCCGATGTGGTGGCTGATGCCGGTGGCCGCCGGGCAGAGGGCCTCGCCCTTGTCGTCCCAGTACGCGTCGATGAGCCCGATGGGTTTCCGATTCCGCATGTCCATCACGAACCGGCGGACGCTCAATACCTGGTGCGGGGTGAGCGCCAGCTGTGGATTGGGCACCGGGCCCACCACCCGGTAGGTATGGAACCAGCAGTAGTGCACGCCCATCGCGATGAGTTCGTCGATCCACGCTTCGCGGACGAGGTCATCGATGTTGCTCTGGCAGACGCTCGTGGCCACTCCGGTGACCAGTCGGTTGTCGATGCAGGCCCGGAGACCGGCGAGCGTATGGTTCAGGACGCCCGTCCGGCCGCGCCGCGTGTCGCTGATCGAGGCCGTGCCCTCGACGCTGATGAGCGGCGTCGCGTTGCCCGCCTCGTGGAGTTCGCGGGCGACTGCATCGGTGATGTGCTGGCCGTTGGTGAAGATCTGGAAGTAACAGTCCGGGTGGGCCTTCAGGATCCGGATCAGGTCCGGATGCATGAACGGTTCCCCGCCCAGGATGCCGAAGAAGCTGTTCCCGTGGGCCTTGGCGTTGTTGATCAGCCGGTTCATGTCATCGAAGCTGATCATGCGCTGCGGCTTGTCCACGTCGACCCAGCACCCTTGACACCGGAGATTGCAGCTGTTGGTGATGGAGATATAGAGAAACGGCGGAAAGGAGATCCCGTTCTTGAGGCGCTTCTTGAAGCGCTGCACCGACCGGACTCCTTTGTATCCGAAGTTGTAGGCGAGCTTCCACAGAATCCGCGCGTCCGTGGAGCGCATCGTCCGGTACCCGAGCCCCGCCGTCGCCTTCAGCATGGACACACCCTAGATCCCCCACTCGGTGTCTGACGGTGCCGGTCGCGCGTCGGTCACCGTCCGGGAGCGGGCCTGCCGCTCGGCCAGCTTGGCCTTGGCCCTGGCGGCGCGCGCCTCGATGTCCTCCGCCGAGGGGAGGGTCATGAGCACCTCGTCCGGGATGTCGAGATCCTTCTTCAGCTTGCCCAGGCAGCGCTTGCGTTCGAGCAGCGCCTTCGACTCGTCGCGCTCGGTCGAGAACCGCTGGCGCGCCGTCTTCTGCCGCGTGCGGAGCGAGCCGTACAGGTCCCCCCCGAGCAGGGTGGAGATGTCGACCTTCATCGCCTCGCGCTGCACGTCCTGTTCCCGGACCACGTCGCCGTTGATCGGGCCCTTCCCGTACTTGGGAAAGAGAATGGCGACCTCGGGACAGACGCGCGAGCAGGCGGGGCAGTCCGTCTTGCAGTTGTCCTGGTTCTGGACCGTGATCCGTCTCGCGTCATCGACCCCGTAGACATCGAAGAGACAGAACGTCAGGCACTGCATGCAGTTCGTGCAGCGGTCGTAGTCGATCACCGGGAACCAGGGCTTCCACGCCTCGAGCGCCCGCGCGCCGGTCGTCTCGCGGACGCTGCGCGCAGCCGCGAGGGCATCCACCTCGGCCAGATTGCGGAAATGCACGTGCGGGTCGTTCGCGGCCGGCAGCCCGTCCGTCAACAACCCCAGGACCAGGACCGGGGCGTCGTCGGCTGGCGCCACTTCCTGTCCGGCGACGGGCAGTGTCACCTCGAAGCCGTTGTCGAGCAGGGTCGACAGCACCTGGTAGCGCGCCCCGTCGTCGAGCGGCGTGCTCCCCGGACCCTCGTAGAGGATCACGCGCAGGTTCGTGCCGTCCGTGCGACTCACGCCAGCAGCTCCTTGACGATCGTGTCCGCCGAGTCCACCCGCATGTTCAGCACGGTGACCCCCTCGTCGGGCAGGGGTGCCCCTCCGGCGTGGAACAGCCACTTCACAGCGCGCGGGTAGCAGGCTGCGATCTTCGTGCACCCGCCCTCGCTGGTCCGCCGCAGCGCGGGGTCCTTGCGCGCCGACATGTCACAGAGGTCCGCCACCGCGTCGAAGGCCTGCCCCGAATCGCTGAGTTGCCGCAGGACGTCCTGCTTCACGTCCGGCGGGACGACCTTGGCGAACGTGCAGTTGCAGTACAGGACCCGTGTCATGGCATCCGGTGCGTCGGTGTCGGCCGCGCCGGCCGCAGCTGCTCGAGATGCTCCATCGTGGCGTGGACCCCATCCAGCGAGGCCAGCGCCGCGCGCGTGACCGTTTCGAGCACGGTCGGGTCGGCCTCGGCCCGCAAATTGATGACCAACTCGCCCCGATCCAGCCGGTCGAGCAGCGATTCGCGAAGGTCGGGCTCGAGGTCCGACCCGACCAGGCTGACGACCGACAGTGTACCGCTACCGTCGCGCGAGTCGAGCGTCATCTTGAGGTGCGCGATTTCCTGTCCAGTTTCAGCGACGTGATCACGGATGTGCCTGGCCAGCCGGACGAGGGTCTGGTTGCCGTCGAACGGTCGGCTCGACTCGAGCTGTACCGTGCAGTTCAGCCAGCCCAGCCGCGCCTCCCCGTCGCTGTAGATGTCGTAGTCGATCACCAACGACGGTGATCGCGCAGGGTCCCCGGCGGCCACGGCCTCGAGCCACGCGTCGAAGCCCGTTCCGTCCTTCCCCGAACAGACCAGGGTGCGAGCCTGCGGGAACGCCTGTTCGACGGCCGACGCCAGTCGCTCCAGAAACACGGGCGGATGCGCGTCACACTTGTTGACGACGATCAAATCCGCCTCCTCCAGTTGCTTCCGGTACACGTACGTGACCGTCTCGGAGAAGCTGCGCCCCTCGGCGAGTCCGAGGATCCGCGCGGCGCGGGTGGGATCGACGAGGACGCTGAGCGGCGCCACGCTGAAATGGTCCCCGTAGATGCGGCGCAGCGGATAGGAGACCGTGGCGACGAGGTCGGTGCAGCTGCCGACCGGCTCGGCGAGGAAGATATCGGGGCGCGAAGCCTGCGTGAGGTGCTCGGCGGCTTCCAGGAGCGAGTTGAACCGGCAGCAGAAGCAGCCCCCCGTGATCTCCTCGACGGAGAAGCCCCTGGCGCGCAGGAGCGTCGTGTCGACCAGCCCGCGGCTCTGGTCGTTGCAGATGAGCCCCACCCGGTGACCCTGGTCGGTGAGCCGCCGTGCGAGGCGGGCCATCGCGGTCGTCTTTCCCGCGCCGAGGAACCCCCCGATCATGATGTAGCGGGCCACGGGATCACTCATGGCGGTGCCCCAGCATATTGTCGATCGTCGTATCGAGGAGGGAGACGTATCCGTCGACGTCGAGGCAGTTGCTGTCCGGCTGCCCGCGGACGTTGAACAGCCAGCCCTTCACATAGGGATCGGTCGTCAGGAGTCGGATGTCGTCGTTGATCGCGGGGTTGAAGCCCGCGAAGTGGCCCGGCAGGGGCGAGAAGATGTCGGTGACCGCCTTGAACCCTTCCATCCAGCCGACGATCTGGCCCGTCTCGACCGTCGCCCCTGGTTCGGTCTCGAAACCGAGTTCGACGATCTCGCCCAGCATGCGGACCGCAAACTTCGTGAACCCCACGCGCCAGAGCCCTGGCTCCTCCTCCTCCAGCCAGCTGTGCCCGGCCGTATAGAGCCGATGCGCGAGGAGTCGTGTGGAGAACCGCGAACGGCGATAGTGAATCGACGTGGACGTCATCGTTGGCGCCGAGGGCGGACCCGGTCGGCGGCCCCCTCTGGGTGACTGTACTCTGTCGAGCGGCCAGGCGTCAGGCCGCGACGGTGGGCCCCGCCTCGATGACGGCGGGGGCCAGATCGCGGCAAGCCTCGGCGGTCCAGCCTGGCCAAATTCTTGAAATTCTGGCGGTCGGCAGCAACGGCAACTGAGGGAAAACCCCATGCACTGTGAGCCTCACGGGCGACTGCGCTTCGGATTCCACGTGCCGGGCTGTCCCCGGCTGCTCGGGGAATCCTCACCGGCTCCTCCACGACGGCCTTCCGACAGCGGGCAGCCTGGACGCTGTTCCCGGTACCGCGATGCCTCGTCTGAGCCCACGCGACTGAGGCGACCCTTCGACCTCTTGGGGTCAGGTGCCGCAGAAGGTCTCGTGCACGACCTCGTCCGGCCGCGGTGGCGCTTCGAGGTCGGCGTACTCGGCCTGGTCCGCGTAGGGCGTGGCGAGGGCATCGGCCAGACGGTGGAACGGCTCGAAGTCGCCGCCGTAGGCATGCTGGATGGCCTGCTCGATGCGGTGATTGCGCGGGATGAGGACCGGGTTGGTCGCGCGCATGCCGGGGACGCGCCCGTCGAGGGGGGCTGCGCCGCGCCATCTCGCGAACCACCCGTCGAAGTCCGATCCACCGGCGAACATCGCGGCCAGGGCGTCGGGCGCCTCGCCGCCGGCCACGCGCGTCAGGCGACGGAAGAAGAGCGTGAAGTCGACCGCGTGCGCGCCGAGCAGGTCGAGACATTCCTGGATGATCTCGACTGAAGCCTCCGGTGGGAGGCCAAGCTTGGCCCGGAAGCGGTCGATGTACTGCGCACTGAATCGCGCGGCGTATCCGGAGAGGACCGTCTCGGCCGTGTCGATCGCGTCGTCCTGATCGGCCGACAGCAACGGCAACAGCGTTTCCGCGAACCGTGTCAGGTTCCAGACTCCGATGTCGGGCTGGTTGCCCCAGGCGTACCGCGCGCCCGAGTCGATGGAGCTGAAGACGCACCGCGCGTGGAAGGCGTCCATAAACGCGCACGGGCCATAGTCGATCGTGTCCCCGGAGATGGCCATGTTGTCCGTATTCATCACGCCGTGAATGAAGCCGAGGGACATCCAGTGGGCGATCAGGGCCGCCTGGGCGGCCACGACCGACTCCAGCAGCGTCGCGTAGGGAGACGGCGCCCCGGCGGCGTCGGGATAGTGGCGGGCGATCGCGTGATCGGCGAGCAGCCGCAGCGCCTCGACGTCCTTGCGCGCCAGAAAATACTGGAACGTCCCGACACGGATGTGGCTGGCCGCCACGCGCGTGAAGACGCCCCCGGGGACCAGGCCTTCCTGGCGCACGATCGTTTCGCCGGTGGCGACGGCGGCGAGGGCCCGGGTGGTCGGCACGCCGAGCGCGGCCATGGCTTCGCTGACGAGGTATTCGCGGAGCACAGGGCCGAGGGCGGACTTGCCATCGCCGTTGCGCGAGAAGCGCGTCCGCCCGGAGCCCTTCAGCTGCAGATCGTGACGCCCGCCCTCGGTGTCGACGACTTCGCCGAGCAGGAGCGCGCGGCCGTCGCCGAGCTGGGGCACGAATCCCCCGAACTGATGGCCCGCATAGGCCTGGGCAATCGGCTCGGCACCGTCGGGAACGACGTTGCCGGCCAGCATCCCCACGCCGGGCGGTGACTGCAGCCAGTCGGGATCGATCGAGAGCCGATCGGCCAGCGCCAGATTCAGGCGGATGAGCGTCGGGGCCAGCACCTGTGCCGGTCGCTGCCTGGCGAAGAAACGTTCCGGCAGCTGGGCGTAGGTGTTGTCGAAGCGAATGCTCATCCTGGGTCCGAGTAAACACTGCGCCCATCGGGGACATCGCGAGCTCTCCCGGACGCCCGCGGTTCGAATCTCAACGCGTCGAGCCCGCCGTTGCCCGGGTTCGAATCCCCACCGCCACTGGCGGACAGGCAGAGCCGCCCCACGGATCCCGTGCTTCAGGGAACCTCGCGGTGCATGGGGTCTTCCCTCGCCAGCCGTGTGGCGTCTCTCGAAGAAGACGGTCTCGGACTCCGCGAGAAACAGCCTCTTCCGCGCGCCCTCTGGAGGGTCTCCGTCGAAGCCGCAGATTAAGAGTCGCCTCCGACCCGTAAGAAAGCCCAAAAAACCGAAGGATTCCGATGCCTGACGCGGCAAATCGCGGCGTCAGGCGGCAGATCGACGCATCCCAGACGCATCCTCAGCCGTTGCCGTCGCAGGAGTCGGCCGCGTGGGATCGGGCGGTCGCGCGCGCGGTCGGCTCCATCGTGAGGCAACTCGTGGAGAATCGAGGTTCTTTTGGTTTTCTCAGGTCGGGGCACTCCGGTAGCGAGGGAAGACCCCATGCACCGCGAGACCCGGAGAGGGGGCGATCCGCGCACGCGGACGCGTCGAACGTGCCCGCGCCGACGCTGCTCGCCTCCGGCAGAACCGGTGGTGGGGTCGATCACTGTGTCGGGTTGCTGCGAAGCTCTGCGCCGTTCGCGAAGGTGATCTTCAGCAGCGCTCCCCACAGGTTCCCGTCCCTTGCGCGGAAGACGTCCACCGTGACGGTCTGGCCGATCGCGTTCTCAAAATCACTCTTCCCGAGGCTCCTCCGGGTGAACCAGCTCAGTGATGCCGCCTGAATCACCCAGGCCTCGAGCTCCCCGTGATCGTTTCTCACCTCGAGCGACAACTCGCTGTGCGGATTCCTCCAGTCCACCTTCGTGAGCACGCCGGAAAGCGTGTAGCTCTTCGACACGTCGAAGAGAGCAGTGATGGAATGATGCGCCCACGAGGACCCGGCTGCCAGCGACACGGACAGCGCGGCCAGCCCACCGAGGACGAGATGCCGCATGCGGCGACGGCCTTTCATCGCCGCGTCCGTGTGACGCCGTTGTCGTTGATGAAATGTGTCACGACACCCCTGTCATCCTTGAAGAACTGCAGGTCGAAGTCGCGGTCGGGGCCTCTCTCGAAGAAGACGGTCTCGGACTCCGCGAGAAACAGCCTCTTCCGCGCGCCCTCTGGAGGGTCTCCGTCGAAGCAACACTGAAACACGAGCTGCCCCCCTTCGGCCGTCAGCACCGCATCGCCCGGGTCGGCGTCGACTCCCCCCGCGTACCTGCCCGTGTAGGCCGCCAGCACCGCAGGCGCAAGCGTCACGACGTCGCGCTCCGGGAGTATCGGCACCCTGAACACGAACTGCTGGCCGTCCGCGCCGACATCGTCATCGAGGTAGCCGACATTGTAGCTGGCGACCACGCTCGGCGGCGCCGGCCACAACCGCCGCGGCACCCCGGCGCTGAACGCCGGAGTCGTGGTCACGTCAACCGCCATCACCCCGCCGTCCTTGGCCACGTACAGTAGTTCTCGGCCATCGTGCCGCCACTGGATCATGCCAAGGGCGCCCTGGTCGGATACCTGCCACGACCTGCCCTGCGACGACGAGACCGAGGCGGCGTCGAACGCACGGACGTACACCTCGTCTCGGCCAGTCTCATCCGACACGTAGGCCAGAAAGGCGCCATCGGGAGAAAACCGCGCCCCGAATGCTCTGAACTCCCCTCGCACGGCTTCAACCGCCGTTCGCTCGCCCGTCAGCGGCAGCACGTAGGAGACCCATCCGGAGTGAAACGCCAGGAACCGTCCGTCAGCCGACCAGTCCGTGATGACCATCGTCGCGTGCACCAGCGGGGACCGGTACAGCAACTGCTCAGGCCCGGTTCCGTCCGATGCCCTTCGATAGAAACCGCGGTAGCCGCGGTACGCGTTGGAGAAGTATGCGATCTGCCGGCCGTCCGGCGACCAGACGGGCGATCCGAGATCCGGAGCACTGGCGACCTGCGTACGGGCACCCGTGGAGAGATCGATCACCCACAGCACGGAGTCGAGGAGCTCGAGCCCAACGTCTGGATCTTCGCTCCGTGCCGGGATGTTCCGCGCTGGATCGGCCATGGCGACGACCGCGAGGCGCGTCCCGTCCGGCGACAGCACGGGCTGTACCTGGTGGCGGCTCGGTTCGCCGACAGTGCGCACGACGGCCCCTGCACGATCGTAGATCGTGAGCAGGCGAGGGAACGGGCCGCCTCTCGGTCTCGCGCGAGCCTCCCTGCGTGTCCATTTCGCGCGCTGCAGTTCTCCGGGAGTGTCCGAGAACATGAGGATGCCCGAGTCCACCAGGAGGTGCGTCACGACGCCCCGGTCGTCCCTGACGAACTCGAGGCCGGCGTCCCCGTCGGAAAGCCTGCGGAGGAAGTAGGCATCGGACTCGGCGTGCAGAGGAGTCTTCCTGGTGGCTTCTTGCAGCATCAACCGAGTGCCTTCGAGCGACACAACCACCGAGTTGCTCCCTCCGGCATCGTCGTACCTCCCTGTGTACTGCTGCAGAGTCCCGGTGGCGAGGACCACCTCGTTTCGCTCCGGCGGCACGCGCACGGGGAACGCGACTCGCTGGCCGTCCCGGCTGAGGCGTCCCGACTGGTCGTCGTCCGGTTTGCGCGGCAGGGCGGTCCAGCCGGCTACCTGGAACAGCGGCCGCGGCGGTCCTGTCGCGAACACGGGCGTGCTGGTGACCTCCGCCGCCATCACACGACCGTCCGGCGCAAGGAAACACAGTTCGTGGCCGTCTCGTCGCCAATGGACCATCCCGTCCCCGCCGTCGCGTGACACCGGTAACGGCCCGCCTGTCGCGTGGACACCGCCTGGATCGAACGCCCGGACGACGACCTCGTTTCGGCCAGTCGCATCCGACACGTAGGCCAGCCAGCGGCCGTCGGGCGAGAAACGCGCCCCGAACACGTTGAAGTCTTCGCGCAGCACTTCGACGGCCCGTCGATCTTCGGCAAGCTCTCCTCGGAGCGGCAGCACCCACACGACCGCCGACACGTCGAAGACGAGGAAGCGGCCATCCGATGACCAGTCCGTGAGGTGTACATCGGAGACGCCATCCGGAAACTGGTAGAGCAATTCTTCGCGGCCACTTCCGTCCGATGCTCGTCGATAGAGGCCCCCGTGCTCCCGGCGATACGCGTAGTAGGCGATCTGACCGCCGTCGGGAGACCACACGGGGTTGCGAGGCGCCGGTCCGGTCGTCAGACGACGGATCGCACCCGCGGCGAGGTCGATCACCGAGATGTCCGTGCCAGGCGCGTTCTGGAGAGCCTGGACGACGGCCAGTTGCGTCCCGTCCGGGGAGAACGCGGGCGCGTAGTAATCGCGTTGCGGCTCCCCTACCACGCGCACGACGTTACCGGCGCGGTCGTACACCGTGAGCTGCCACGGGAACGGGCCACCCCGGGGCCTCGCGGCCTCCTCGACCCTGACCACGTCCGCCGCGGATATCGGCGGCTGAGCCTGCCCTGCGGAGGGTGGCAATTGTCCCGCGACGGCGGCCGCCGCCAGCAGCACCAGCGCCGGGACCACCCAGGACTGCGATTCCCGGCGAACGCTGCTTGGCGTCATGGTGGCTCTCTCTACAGCGGGCGGGGAGATCAGGTGCGGAGCCGGCCTCACTTGGCCGCTCACGCTGACCCTCTCGCCGTGCCCGGGAGAGGGAATCGCATGCTCGGCGGTCTCAGGCGCAGCCTCGCTAGCTGACGAGCATACGCCATCGGCGTACCGCCGTTCAATTCGATGGCTTCGTTGGCCTGGTCAAGCGGGATAACGCTTCCGCTTCAGCCGCGGCGCTGCGCGCTCGCGCCAAGCGCCGTCGGCTGCAAGCGGTTATGCCGCCGTGCGTTACGGCTACCGGATCGCAAAGCGACGACGATGACCAGCTACGGTCTCACGTAAACCACCTGGTCATTCGTGTGGCCGCGATCGACGAAGACCCCGATCACTGCACCTCCTGCCGACAAGAGCAACGGTGCTCCCCATTTCGCTGAAGCGAGGACGTACCCGTCTTCAGACGCGGCGACGGCCAAGATGCTCGCTGCTATCGCCACTCCGATGCCCGCTCCGATCAGCGCTCCGTTCATGAGGCCGTCCTACTCGCCCCTCGCAACAATCCGTTGAATGTTCGACCTCGCCACATCGAAGTCCTGCCCGGCGGAATCGGTCAGGCCCAGGCCGCCCGGACTGAGAGCCCTGAAGACACCCTCGCGGCGCTCGCCGTCTATCAACGTAACGACCACCCGGGAGCCGAGTCGCAAAACCGCGACCCTATCCCAACTCCCGGGAATCACCCCGGTGAGCTGCCTGCCGGTTGATGACTCCACCACGTTGGGCGCGAGTCCATGACCGGACGCGCACCCGACCGTCGTTAACGTTGCGCAGATCGCCAGCAGAATAGACGTGCCCGCTGCCATGCGACCAACATCAAAATGCGCTAGTGTCACCGCATCGAATCCTGATTGATGTCCCGTCCCGGCGGCATAGACACAATGGCTGTCACGGCTTCTGCGCGGCGCTCAGTCGGCGGCCGCCTGCGCGGGCCCCGCAGCTGGGTGGGGGGCCTGCTCGGCGGCGGGTAACTCGAGCGCCGACGCTGAGACCGCACAATAGAAGACCGACCATCCTCGTCCTCGTGGATTATGCGGACGTCTGTTCAACGGCGCACAGCGCCACACACGAGGAGGTCGGTCATGGCGAACCGTAGCATGTTCGTGGGGTTGGATGTCCACAAAGACACGATCGACGTGTCGAGCGCCGACGGGGGCCGCGCCGGCGAGGTGCGCCACTACGGCGTGATCGCAAGCGACGTGGAACCGCTCGAGAAGGTGCGCCTGGCGCTGCGAGCGCCAGGCCGGGTCTTGCACTTCGTGTATGAGGCCGGGCCGTGTGGCTTCGGGATTTATCGACACCTCACGGGCCGCGGCGAGGACTGCGTGGTCGTGAGTCCGTCGATGATCCCGAAGCGGAGCGGCGATCGCGTGAAGACCGACCGGCGGGATAGCCAGATGCTCGCGCGGTTGCATCGTGCGGGGGAGCTGCGGGCGATCGACGTCCCCGACGACACCGATGAAGCGATGCGGGATCTCGTGCGCGCCAGAGAGGATGCGGTGGCCGTGGGCATCCAGGCGAAGTATCGCGTCAAGGCCTTTCTCTTGCGGCAAGGGCGCCGGTATCCCGGCCGGGACGGCTGGACGCTGGCCTATCGACGCTGGCTCGCCGATCTGAGCTTCCCGAGCACGCCGCAGCACGTCGCGCTGCAGGAGTATCGCGACACGATCGACGAAACGGAGCGACGCCTCGAGCGCCTGACCGAGCAGCTCCGGCAACTCGTCCCGACGTGGCGCTGGGCGCCCGTCGTGGCCGCGCTCCAGGCCTTGCGCGGCATCTCGTTCATCACCGCCGTGGGGCTCGTCGCGGAACTCGGCGACCTCCGGCGCTTTCGGCAGCCGCGCGAGCTGATGGCGTATCTCGGGCTCGTGCCCTCGGAACACTCCAGCGGACCGAGCGTCCGCCGCGGCGGGATCACCAAGGCCGGGAATCCGCACGTGCGTCGCCTCCTGGCGGAAGCCGCGTGGGCGTATCAGGGCCTCCCGCGAATCGGGCGCCAGCATCTCTATCGCCAGGAAGCGTTGCCGAAGGTGGTGTGTGACATCGCGTGGACCGCGCAGCTCCGCCTGACGGCACGCTTCCGGCGGCTGGTCGCGCGGGGCAAGGCGAAGCCGAACGTCGCGACCGCCGTCGCGCGGGAGCTGACGGGCTTCATCTGGGCCATCGCGTGCGAGGTGACGCCCGCGCCGTAGGGGCGCGGCGCACAGGACGTCCTCCTGCATCGCGTTTGCCGGCGGCACGGTGGCCAAGGTGGAGAACCCTCGATGACGTTAAGGACGGCAGCTTCGGCTGCGAGGTCCGTACCTAGAGTGAGGACAGCTCCGCGACGCATAGAAGTCTGGCGGTATCCAACCCGCGAATATCAGCAGCGTCAACCGTCGCTAGAACACCGTGCCGCCGACAAGCTCGATGCACGAAGACCGAGAGACGACAGGA
>Ga0302046_10001952_pt1 | contig 19315 bp, 13 predicted proteins | sample RVTome_11_FD_200261 | JGI IMG/M metagenome (GOLD analysis project Ga0302046, IMG submission 200261) | Soil microbial communities from uranium-contaminated site in the Upper Colorado River Basin, Wyoming, United States - RVT147D111 (version 2) ...
CCGCACGCTCGCCGGCGCTCATACCGCGGGGCCGTCCTGGTTGGCGGCCGCCAGCTTGCCGGGAACGCGGCGGCCGTCGCCCGCTTGGCCGGCCAGTTTCCCGTTCTCGACGACGACCTTACCGCGCAGGACCACCAGGCTCGGCCAGCCGTGCACCTCCCAGCCGTCCCAGGCGCTGTAGTCGGAGCCGTGGAGGTCGGCGGCGCGGAGCGTGCGCCGGACCGTGGTGTCGAAGACGACGACGTCGGCGTCGCTGCCGGGGGCGATCACGCCCTTTCGCGGATAGAGGCCTTCGATGCCGACGTCCCAGGCGCCGACGCCGTGGGGGGTCACGACCTGTCCGCCTCGGATCACGAGATCGAGCATGGCGCCTCCCTTCGTCCTGGCGGGATGATACCCCGGCGTGACGGAGCGGTGGCGCCGCCCGCTCGCTCGCCCGGAGTCACTTGATTGCCGGCTCCGGAAGTGGCTAGAGTCGCTCGATGCAGCGCATCCCGGTCTCGCTCGTCCGCGTCCGCACGCGAGACGGCGTGTGGCTCGACGGCGTGGCCGCCGAGCCGAGGCGCCGGCGGGGCGCCGCGCTCGTCTGGGTCCACGGCCTCGGCTCGGCATTCGCGTCCGGGCAGCCGCTCGTCCAGGCGCTGTCGGCTCGCCTCGACGCGGCGGGCATCGCCTACTTCAAGCTCAACACCCGCGGTCACGACACGGTCGCGCGCGCCGGCAAGCGGCTCGCCGGCGCCGCTTTCGAGCGCTTCGCCCAGAGCGTCGAGGACCTCCGGGCCATGATCAGCCTCGCCCGCCGCGCCGGCCATCGCACGGTGATCCTGGCCGGGCACTCGACGGGCGCCAACAAGGTCCTCCACTACGCGGCCCGCGTCCGCGACCGGCGGCTGAGCGCGCTGATGCTGCTCGGGCCCGTGTCGGACATCGCGGGGGAGGCGAAGCGAATCGGCCGCGGCGAGCTCCGGCGCCGCGTGGCCGTGGCGGAGCGGATCGCCCGGCGTGATCCGGACGCGCTGGTGCCGCGGGCGTTCGGCTTCTGGAGCGCCCGGCGCTACATCTCGCTCTACCGGCCGGGGGAGGCCGAGGACGTCTTCCCCTACTACCGGCCCCACGCCCGCTGGGCGGCGCTCCGACGGGTCCGCGTGCCCGTCGCCGTCATCGTGGGCAGCCGCGACGAGTACCTCGATCGGCGGCCGGCGGAGCTGCTGGAGGCGTTCGAGCGGAACGCGGTCCGGGCGCGGTCGTTCACCGGCGTCGTCGTCCCCGGAGCCCCCCACGGGTTCGCCGGCCGCGAGGACGTCCTCGCGCGAACGATCGTTCGCTGGATCCAGGCCCGCGGCCTCGGGGGTCAGTCGCCGACGGCGCCGAGCGGACCCCGCTCGCGCCGGAGGCGTCCGGTGGCGTCCCGGTCCACCACCGGCGGCTCGCCGCCGAGCACGACGCCGTAATCACGGGCGGCGTCCTCCACGGTGAGGTAGCCGCGCGCGACGTCGCGCCGCACCAGCTCGGGGTCGCGGCCGAGCGGATCGCCGTAGCCCCCACCCCCGGGCGTCCGCACGTGCACGGCGTCGCCGCCCACCACGCGGATGTCCTCGTCCTTGGACCAGTGAGGGGAGCGGTAGGTGGCGCCCTGCCGCTCCACGACGACCTCGTTGGGGGCGCCGTCCTTGCCGCCGAAGAGCCCGGGCGGGCCGAAGCGGCCGTGGTCCATCAGGAACGACAGCAGCGCCTCCCCGCGACGGATGCGCACCGTGTAGTCGACGCCGAAGCCGCCGCGCGTGCGGCCGGCGCCGCCCGAGCGCTCGCGCAGCGCGTACCGCTCGAACAGGATCGGATAGTGCTGCTCCAGCACCTCGGCCGGCTGCGTCTTGGAGATGCCGATGGTGGAGCAGCCGTTGGTGAGGCCGTCGTCCCCGGCGCTGCCGCCGTAGCCGCCGCCGGAGAAGACGTACATGATGTAGTGCCGCTCCTTCAGCGGATCGTAGCCACCCAGCGTCAGGTTGCCGCTGGTGCCGGCCGGCGCGGCGAAGAGCTCCTCGGGAATCGCGCGGGCGAGCGTCGTGAAGACGCTCTCGGCGATGCGCGAGCTGACCTCGGCGGCGCAGCCGGAAACGGGCCGCGGGTAGCGGGCGTAGAGGAACGTCCCGTGGGGGTCGGCGATCCTCAGCGGCTCGAAGCATCCGGCGTTGATGGGTACGTCGGGGAAGACGTGCTTGATGGCCAGATAGACGGCGGCCTTCGTCGTCGCGATGACGCTGTTGAGGGGGCCGCGGCACGGCGGGCTCGACTCCGAGAAGTCGAAGTGGAGGTCGGTGCCCTCCTTGCGGATCGTGAGGCGGACGGCGAGCGGGTCGGGGTCCACGCCGTCGGAATCCACGAAGGCCTCGCCACGATAGACGCCGTCGGGGATCTTGGCGATGTGGGCCCGCATCATCTGCTCGGAGCGCCGGCGCAGCTCGGTGATACAGGCCGCGACGGTCTCGGCGCCGTAGCGGTCCAGCAGCGCGGTGAGCCGCCGCTCGCCCACGGTGAGCGCGGCCACCTGGGCCTTGATGTCGCCGATCCGCTCTTCCGGCACGCGGATGTTGGCCAGGACGATCTGCAAGATGTCGTCGTCCATCACGCCGGCGCGGAAGAGCTTGACCGGCGGCAGCCGCAGCCCCTCCTGCTGCACCTCGGTGGCCCGCGTCGAGAAGCCGCCGGGCACCGAGCCCCCCGTGTCCGGCCAGTGGCCGGTATTGGCCAGCCATGCCCAGTGCCGGCCGCGGTAGAAGAACGGCTTCACCATCTTCACGTCCATCAGGTGGGTGCCGCCGCAGTACGGATCGTTGACCAGGAAGATGTCGCCGGGCACGACGTCGCGCCCTTGCTCGATGACGGCGCGGGTGGTGAACTGCATCACCCCGACGAAGATCGGGAGCCCCAGCTCGCCCTGGGCGATGACGTCGCCGGTGTCGCGGTGGTAGATGCCGTCGGACCGATCGAACCCTTCGGAGATGACCGGCGAGAAGGCGGCCCGCTCGAAGGTGAGGTCCATCTCGCTGGCCACCTGCTGCAGGCCGTTCTGGACGACGACGAGGGTGACGGGGTCGATGACGTCCATCACACGTCCCTCACCGTGATCTCGAGGTTGCCGAACGCGTCCACCCGCGCGCGATCGCCCGGCTCGATCACCGTGGTGGCGTCGAGCTGCTCCACGATCGCCGGGCCCGTCAGCATCGCGCCGACGGGAAGGTGCTCGCGCCGGTAGATCGGCGTGTCGCGCCAGCCTTGGTTCGAGTGGGGGGCCCCTGCGGGTTTGTTCGAGTGGGGGGCCCCTGCGGCTCCCCCCACACCCCCCCATCGGCGGTCCGGCGAGACGTCACTCGTCTCGAACCACACGGGACGTCTTCCGGCTGGACCCGCCGCCGTCACTGCCCCGCCCAGGCCGTCGAGGGCGACGGGGTGGCGGCGGCCGATCACCGTGGTGCGCAGGCTCATGACCAGGGCGCGCATCTCGCGCAGCTCCACGCCGAAGCGCTCGCGGTAGGCGCGCGCGAACGTCTCCGCCAGCTCCTCGCGCGTGAACACCGTCCGGGCGATGGGCACGGTGAGCACGTGGGTTTGCCCGGCGAACTGCATGTCGGCCTCGTGCTGGACGGTCACCGTCTCGACCTCGACGCCCTCGGTGGCGAGCAGGCGGCGCCCGGCGGCGATCTGGGTCGCCAGGATCGCGCGTGCCTCGGCCACGTCCAGGCGCAGGAGCCCCTGGTTGATCGTGCGGACGAAATCGTGGCGGACGTCCGCCACCAGGCAGCCCAGGGCCGAGGTGATGCCGGGCCGCGCCGGCACCAGCACCGTCGGGATCGCCAGCTCGCGGGCCAGCGCCACGGCGTGCAGCGGCCCCGCGCCCCCGAAGGCGAACAGGACGAAGTCGCGCGGGTCGCGCCCCCGCTGGAGCGACACCAGCCGGATGGCGCCGGCCATCCGGTCGTTGGCCACCCGCACGATGGCCGCCGCCGCGGCCACCGGGTCGAGCGCCAGGTGGGCACCGATCTTCTTGTCGACGATCTGGCGCACCTGGTCGAGCCGCGCGCCGCCCGGCACCCCGAGGAGCCCGTCGGGGTCGAGCCGGCCCAGGAGCAGGTTGGCGTCGGTGACCGTGGGCTCCTGGCCGCCGCGGCCGTAGGCGATGGGGCCGGGCTCGGCCCCCGCGCTCTCCGGCCCGACCTGGAGAATGCCCGCGCTCGACACCCGGGCGATCGAGCCGCCGCCGGCCCCGATGGTGTGGATGTCGATCATGGGCACGCGCACGGGCAGGCCGTAACCCATCTCCTTGTCGGCGCTGACCGCCGGGGCGCCGCCCACGATCACGCCGACGTCGAAGCTCGTGCCGCCCATGTCGCACGAGATCGCGTTGCCATGGCCGGCGGCGAGCGCCGTGAAGGCGGCGGCCTTCACGCCGGCCGCCGGTCCCGACATGAGCGTGTTGACGGCGTGGCGCGCCGCCACGTCGACGGACATCGTGCCGCCGTTGCCCTGCATCACCAGCAGCTCGTGCCGGTAGCCCTGGCGGGCCAGCTCACCGGCCAGCCGGCGCAGGTAGCGGTCGATCACCGGCTGCACGAAGCCGTTGACGGCGGCGGTCGTCCCGCGCTCGAACTCCCGGTACTCGGGCAGCAGTTCCGCCCCCGCGGTGAGATACGCGTTCGGCCACACGGCGGCGGCCACCTCGCGAGCCCGGCGCTCGTGCGCGTCGTTGACGTACGAGTGGATGAAGTGGATCACCAGCGCCTCGACGCCGCGCTCGCCGAGCCACGCCGCGGCCCGCCGTACCTCGGCCTCGTCGAGAGGCGTCACCACCTGCCCCTCGGCGTCCATCCGCTCGGTGACCTCGCAGCGCAGCTCGCGCGGGATCAGCGCCTCGAACGTGCCCTTGAGCCCGTAGGGCGTCGGCCGGGTGCGCCGGCCCAGCTCCAGGACGTCGCGGAATCCGCGGGTGGTGATGAGCCCCGTGCTCGCCCCCTTGCGCTCGAGGAGCGCGTTGGTGGCGGTCGTCGTCCCGTGCACGATGACCTTCAGGTCGGCGGGCGTGGCCCCGGCCTCGGCGAGGGCGGCCAGGACACCGTCGGCCTGGTTGCGAACGGTCGTCGGCACCTTGGCCACCCGCACGGCACCGGTCGCCTCGTCGAGCAGCACGAGGTCCGTGAAGGTGCCGCCGACATCCACACCGACGAGAAGGGCCCGCCCCGGAGTCATGACCCGTTCCTGTACCCCGGCACGAGGGCGAAGTCAATCGCGCGGGGCGGGGGCTGGTACCATCCTCGCGATGCCAGCGCCCGACCTCATCCTGCACGGAGGCAAGGTCATCACGCTCGACGCGGGCTCCCGTCTCGCGGAGGCGGTGGCGGTCCGCGGCGGGCGCATCGTCGCCGTCGGCGACTCGGCGGCGCTCCTGCGCGATGCCTCGCCGGCCACGCGCACCCTCGATCTCGCAGGCCGGACGGCCGTTCCCGGGTTCTACGACGCGCATCCCCACGTCGACCGCGAGGGTTTGAAGACGCGGGGCGGGATCCCCATCGCCGGTCTCACCTCCGTCGCGCAGATCGTCGACGTCGTGCGCGAAGCCGCCGCCACGACGACGCCGGGCGAGTGGATCGTGCTCATGCCGATGGGCTCGCCACCCCACGACTACGTCAGCCGGCCGGATCAGCTCCGCGAGGGCCGCTTCCCGACCCGGCACGACCTCGACGCGGCCGCGCCCGACCGCCCGGTATACATCCGTGCCGTCTGGGGCTGGTGGAGCCATCGGCCGTTCCCGTCGGTCGCCAGCACGACGGCGCTCCGGCTGGCCGGCGTCACCCGCGACACTCCCGCCCCGCCCGGCGTCGAGATCCTCCGTGACGGCCGCGGCGAACCGACCGGCGTCCTCCTCGAGCGCAACTTCGTGCCCGTGCTCGAGTACACGCTGTTCCGCTGCCTGCCGCGGTTCAGCGCGGCGGACCGGATCGAGAGCGTGCGGGCCGGCACCCGGCGCTACCGCGCCGCCGGCACCACCGCCGGCTGGGAGGGCCACGGGCTGACGCCGGCGCTGCTGCGCGCCTACCGCGAGGTGCACGAGCGCGAGGGCCTGCCGCTCCGCCTCCACGCGCCGGTGAGCCTGCCCACCTCGGCCTTCGACGACGCCCACATCGTCGATCTCATGCGCCAGTGGGCGGCGGTCGCCGGCGGCCGGGGCCTCGGCGACGACACGTTCCGCGTCGAAGGGCTCACGCTCGGCGGCGCCGGCGACGAGCGCGTGGCGCAGATCGTCGCCGGGGGCTATCCCTACGAGCAGTGGGCCGGCCACTTCAATCCCGCGATGGCGCCCGAGCGGTTCACGCGGCTGGCCCTGGAAGCCGCGCGCCTGAATTTACGGGTGGGGACCATCGTGAGCCGCGACCTCGAGTCCGCGCTGGCGGCGTTCGAGACGGTCGACCGGGAGGTCCCGATCCGCGACCGGCGCTGGGTGCTCATCCACGTGAACCAGGCCACGCCCGGGCAGCTCCGTCGGATGAAGGCGCTCGGCGTGATCGTGACCGCGACGCCCGGCTTCCTCTACATGGCCGGCGACCGCTATGGCCTCGATGCCGTGGGGCCCGCCGCGATCCCGCTCCGCGAGCTGATCGACGCCGGCATCCCGGTGGCGCTCGGCACCGACGGCGTCCCCTGCGCGATGACGTGGACGCTGTGGGAGGCGCTCGCGCGGTGGGACGGCGACGGCAAGAGGCGCCTGGGCGACAGCCGGCTGACGCGCGAGGAGGCGCTGCGGCTCTCCGTCCAGACCGGGCACCGGCTGACGTGGGCCGAGGACCGGCTGGGCTCGATCGAGGTCGGCAAGCTCGCCGACCTCGCTGTTCTCTCCGAGGACCCGCTCACCTGCCCCGAGGAGCGGCTGGAGCACCTCACCGTCGATCTCACCCTGGTCGGGGGCGCTCCGGCGGGGCCGATGGCCGACCCGGCGGCAGGCCACGGCTTGACGGCGCCCGGTGGCTGAAGGACGATCGACGTTCGATGACCGCTGACCTCCACGACCTGTCGATCGTCGAGCTCGCGGGCCTGATCGCCGCGCGGCGGCTCTCGCCCGTGGAGCTGGTCGAGACCCTGATCCGGCGCGTCGAGCAGCACGATGGGCAGACGCACGCCTTCATCACGCCCACCTTCGACCTGGCCCGGCGGCAGGCTCGGCAGGCCGAGGCCGAGATCGCCGCCGGCAAGTACCGGGGCGCCCTGCACGGGATTCCGTTCGCGCTCAAGGACATCTACGACACGAAGGGCGTCCTCACCTCCGGCCACTCGCGCGTCTTCATCGACCGGGTTCCCGCCGAGGACGCCACCGCGACGCGCAAGCTCGACGAGGCCGGCGCCGTGCTGCTCGGCAAGCTCGCCACCCACGAGATGGCGCACGCCGGCCCCTCGTTCGATCTCCCCTGGCCTCCCGCGCGCAACCCGTGGCACCTCGCCCACTTCACCGGAGGCTCGTCGAGCGGGTCGGGGGCCGCCGTGGCGGCCGGGCTGGTCCCGGTGGCGCTCGGCTCCGACACCGGCGGCTCGATCCGCGGCCCGGCGTCGCATTGCGGCGTCGTCGGGCTCGTGCCGACGTTCGGCCTGGTGAGCCGGGCGGGCGTCATCACCAACTCCTACACGTTCGACCACTGCGGACCGCTGGCGCGGACGGTCGAGGACTGCGCGCTCGTGCTGGAGGTCCTGGCCGGCTACGACCCGCGCGACGCGGGCAGCCTGCGGCGGCCGATCCCGCCGTATCGCGACGCCCTTGGCGAGGACCTGCGCGGGCTCAGGATCGGCGTGCTGCGGCACCACTGGGAGGAGGACATCCCGGCCTCCGAGGACGTGCGCCGGGCCATGGACGCCGCGCTCGACGTCCTGCGCCGGCTGGGAGCCGAGCTGGACGAGTGCCGCGTGCGGCCGCTGGCCAGCTACTTCGACGTCAAGATCATCATCGCCGAGAGCGAGATCTTCAGCGTCCACGCGAAGAATTTCGTCGCCCGGCCCAAGGACTTCGGCGCGGACTTCCGCGCGCGCGTGCTGCCGTCCGTGCTGTTCACCGCCCACGACTACGTGCAGGCCACGCGCGAGCATCGCCGGATGATGGTGGAGATGGAGCCGCTCTACTCCCGGTTCGATGCGTTCGTCACCGCCGGCCTGGGCGAGGCGCCGCGGCTGGCCGACTACCGCAGCGTCTCCTTCTGGCAGAAGCCGAGCCTGCTCACCGCCTGGAACGTCACCGGTCAGCCCGTGCTGGCGCTGCCCAACGGCGTCGGACGCAACGGCCTGCCGCTCGGCATGCAGATCGTCGGCCGGCCGTTCGGCGAGCCCACGATCCTGAGAATCGGTCACGCCTACGAGCGGGCCACCGAGTGGCACGCGCGGCGCCCGCCGCTCGGGCGGGGTGAGACGGCCCCCGACGTCACGCCGCCACCCATGCTGTCGGAGCCGGCCGATCACGTCGACGCCGAGACGCGCGACCTCTGCGTGAAAGCCGCCCGACGGGCGGGGCTGACCCTCGACGACCTGATGCTGGCCCAGCTCCTGGAAGGAGCGCCGTACGCGCTGGGCATGGTGCAACGCCTCCGTCGCGACCACGACCTCCACCACGAGCCCGCGAACGTCTTCAGCTGTCCCGTCGTGGTGACGGCGGATCAGTAGGCCCGTGTCGGGGGGCTCCTTCCCGCGCTTCGAGGAGGGCGCGCGCCTCCTGCAGGTCGACGGTGTCGAAGCCCTCGGTGAACCATCCGTACGTCCGAGCCAGCGCTTCGCCCCCTCCATCCCGCGTCTCCCGCGCCCGCGCGAGGCGCGTCGCGCTCACGACCGCGCGCAGCTCCAGGCTCCTGGCGCACTGCCCCCGGGCAATCTCGACCGCCCGGCGAAACGCGGTGGCCGCTTCCAATCGCGGATCATCGACACGGCGCTGCAGCAGCAGTTCGCCTCGGAGACGGTACAGCGCCGATTCGTAGAAGCGCTCACCCGTCCGGCCGGCCTCGCCGAGCGCTTCGTCCACGGCGGCGAGCCCCTCTCCCGCGCGCTCCCCCCGTCCTAGCGCCTCCGCCAGCAGCGCCAGGTAGTACGGCTCCGTGTTCACCGAGCGCACGGCGCGTAGCGTGTTCAGGCTTTCACGGATCCGCGCGATACCCTCCTCGGCCCGGCCGCGCTCGGCCATTGCCCAGCCGAGAACGACGGCAACTCGCTTTCCTTCGTCGGCGATGCCGTGCTCCTCACACACCGCGATGCACGCCTCGGCGTGTTCCTGGGCCGCGTGCGGCTCCCGGCGAAGCTGGTAGTAGATGGCGGCGAACATGAGGGCGTGGGCGATGCTGCGCGGGTCGCCCAGGGCCCGGGCGAGCGCGAGGGTTTCGTCATTCCGGTGCCGCGCCCGCTCAGGGTAGCCGAGCAGCCACAGGGCGCGGACCGAGTGGCTCCGGCAATAGAGCCCGGGGTCGCCGCCGTAGAGCGGCGTCGACACGTGACAGCGCCCCCGGGCGTGGAGCGCGACGGCACGCTCCAGATGCCGGCTGCCGGGCACCAGCTCCCCGAGCAGGTGCAACGTGTTGCCCAGCGCGAAATGCGCGCCGACCAGGTGCATCGGATCCCGGGTGCTCCGGGCCATGCGTAAGAGCCTCTCGGCCAGCGCCCGGGCCGCTTGCGACTCCGCTCCGGCCGCATAGTAGATCCACATGCGCCAGACCGCCGGGAAGAGCTGGGGGGCGTCGTCGGTCTGCCGGCACAGCTCGTACGCCCTGGTGATGCTCGACCAGGTTTCCGAGGCAGCGTAGCCACTGGTGATGCTGAGCGCGACGCCGAGGACGACCTGCAGCCGCAGCTCTTGCCGGGCGCGCTCGGCGGTCTCAGGAAGCCTCTCGAGGAGCGCCAGGCCCCGGCGGGCCAAGGTCGCCGCCTCCATGTGGGCGAAGAGCGCGGCGGCACGCTCGGCGGCGCGACAGTAGCCGTCGGTAGCCCGCGTGAACTCCCGGGCGGCTTCGTAGAGGTGCGCCAGCTCCGAAGCGATTGCGCCACCCTGCGCCCCCCGGCAGTGGCCGAGCGCTTCGGCGATCTCCCTGCTCAGCCGGATCCTCCGCGACGGCGCCAGCGAGGCGTAGAAGGCGCTCTGATGGAGAACGTGCACGAACCGATGACGCAGGGTCAGCGTGCCGTCAACAAGCTCTTCCTCGCGGAGCAGCCTCACGAGGGCGTGGACGCGCTCCAACTCGTCCAGCCTTTCCTCGACCGCCGCGGGCTCGATCCCCAGCGCTCTGGCGATCACCGCCGAGTCGAACTCGTAGCCCTGGACGCTGGCTGCGGCCAGGAGAACGCGGTCGCCCGGCCCCAGCTGGTCGATCTTCCTCTGGATCAGGCTTCGGATCGACGCCGGCAGCTCGTGCTCGATGTCGGCCATCGCATCTGACAGTCGCCAGGCGCCGGCCGGGTCACGGATGATCACCCGGCGGTCTCTCAGGTAGCGTAGGAGGTCCACCATGAAGAGGGGGTTGCCTTCCGTCCGGGCGCAAATGAGCGCCGGAAAACTGGGGGAGAAACGGTGACCTGGAAACTCGTGCGTCAGGTATTCCTCGATCTCGGCCGCTGACAGGAACTCGAGCGCGATCTCACGGCAGGCGCCGCGCCCCTCCAGGTCCCGCTTGACCTCGAGGAAGGGGTGCCGGGCCAGCAGCACGTCGGAGGTACGATAGGCGACCACGAACAGGACGCGCATCACCTCGAACCTGGTCGCGAGGTAGGAAAGCAGGTCGATGGTCGAGACGTCCGCCCACTGCAGGTCGTCGAGGAAGACCGCGAGCGGGCGCTGGCGCGAGGCGTCCTGGAGGAATGCGCCGAGCTCTCGCATCATCAGCGCCTGCGAGGTGGCCCTGACATCGACCGTCCGCCGCGCCTCGGCCGGACTCGCGTGCGAGGACGGCGCCACCCACGAGTACCAGGTCGGCGCCAGCCTCCGCATGGCACCGGCGGTCGACTCGCCGCCGTCGGCCTGGAGCAGGCTCTCGAGTGCGTCGAGCCATGGCAGGTACGCTCCGGTCCCCGCCAGCCGCTCCGAGCAGCGCCCGCGCGCGACGGCAACGGCCCGGCCGTGGGCGACCTGTTCGGCGACGAAGCTCTCGACCAGCGTCGTCTTCCCGATCCCCGGCTCCCCCGTGACGCACACGAGCCGCCCGCCGCCGGCGATGACCGCGTCGAGGCTTGCGCGCAGCGCGACCCGCTCCGGCATCCGCCCGACGGCGTGGCGGGCGGGGCGGGCCATGACTGGCCCCCCCGACTCCTTCACCTCGGCGACGAAGCGATAACCGCGCCGCGGGCGGGTCTCGACGTAGCGGGGTGCGCGGGGGCTGTCGCCGAGCGCCTTTCTCAGCATGACGACGCTCTGGGTGAGGTTCGCCTCCTCGACGACCCGGTCGGGCCAGACCCGCTTCATCAGTTCATCCTTCTCCAGCACGTGCCCGCGGTGCCGCACCAGGACCAGCAGGAGCTCGAACACCTTCGGGGTGAGCGGCACCTCGGCCCCGCGGCGGAGCAGGAAGCGCTCGCCCGGATCGAGACGGAAGGGGCCAAACTCGTAGCGGCACGTCGACTCGTCACCCATACCGGACTCCGCGCGTCGTGAGTGGGGCCGGGCGGTCTCCCCCGGACCCGGACGGTACCCCCGCCGGCCGCCTTTGGGAAATCTTTGTGGAATCTTTGGGGACTTCCCGGCGACCCGGATCGTAGCATCCACCTCAGCTCGAGGGCCTCACGCCCAAGGGCGGAAGAGGGAGGGGGAGCCATGAAGGTCCTGTTCGTCCTGTTCAGGAAACCCGGACTGTCCCACGAGCAGTGCCTGGTCGAGTGGAGCGGAGAACGTCACACCTCGATCGTCAAGAAGACGCCGGGGCTGCAGAAGTGGATCCAGAACCACGTCGGCATGCTGCCGAGCGAGACCAGCCCGGACGGGATCGGCGAGCTCTGGTTCGACACCGCCGGAGCGATGGAGTCCGCCGAGATGGCGGCCGCTGTCGAGGACGCACGGCGGTTCCTCGACATGGAGCGGAGCTACGCGGTCGTCGTCGAGGAGAAGCCGATCCTCGGATGAGCCGGTGGCCTGCCGTGTCGGTTGACAGCCGCCCGGCGTGGCGCTACAGGTCTACTGGTATGAGCGACCAGACAGAACGCCACGAGTTCCAGACCGAGGTCCGCGAGCTGTTGCACCTCATGATCCACTCCCTCTACTCGCACAAGGACATCTTCCTGCGCGAGCTGATCTCCAACGCCTCCGACGCCCTCGACAAGGTCCGCTTCGAGGCGGTGAGCCGGCCGGAGCTGGCGCCGATCGGGGAGCTGGAGATCACGCTGGAGGTCGACCCGGAGGCCCGCACCCTGGCCGTGTCCGACAACGGCATCGGCATGAGCCGGGAGGAGGTCGTCGAGAACCTCGGCACCATCGCGCGCTCCGGCACCCGCGAGTTCCTCCGGGCCGTCCGGGAGGCCCAGGCCGCCGCCGCCCCCGAGCTGATCGGACAGTTCGGGGTCGGCTTCTACTCGAGCTTCATGGTGGCCGACCACATCACCGTCGTCACTCGACGGGCGGGCACGGAGGAGGCCACGCGCTGGGAATCCACCGGCGCCGGCGGCTACACGCTCGGCCCGGCCGAACGGCCGGGCGCGGGGACCACCGTCACCCTGCACCTCAAGCCGAAGGACGAGGAGGACGGGCTCCAGGACTACACCCAGGAGCGGGTGCTGAAGGACATCGTCAAGCGCTACTCCGACTTCGTCGCCTACCCCATCCGCCTCGAGGGCGAGACGCTCAACTCGATGAAGGCGATCTGGGCGCGGGGCAAGGACGAGGTCACCGAGGCCGAGCACCGGGAGTTCTACAAGCACATCAGCCACGACTGGAACGACCCCCTCGAGCACCTGAGCGTGCACATGGAAGGGGGCTTCGAGGCGCGCGCCCTGCTCTACATCCCCTCGAAGGCGCCCTTCGACCTCCACCACCGTGACGGCGGCCACCGCGGGCTGTCGCTCTACGTCAAGCGCGTCTTCATCATGGACGACTGGCGGGACCTGCTGCCCGCCCACCTGCGCTTCGTGCGCGGCGTCGTCTCCTCCGACGACCTGTCGCTGAACGTCTCGCGCGAGATCCTCCAGAAGGACCGCCAGGTCCAGGCGATCCGGAAGTACCTCGTGCGCCGGATCGTGGGCGCCCTCAAGGAGATGAAGGAGCAGCGGCCGGAGAAGTACCGGACGTTCTGGACGGAGTTCGGCGCGGTGCTGAAGGAGGGGCTCGTGGCCTTCGACGAGGGCCCCGACAAGCTCCTGGAGCTGGTCCTGGCGCCGTCGACGGACGGCCCCACGCCCACCTCGCTCGGCGACTACGTCACGCGCATGAAGGAGGGACAGCCCGCGATCTACTACGTGACGGCCCCCACGCGCGAGACCGGCGAGCGCTCGCCCCATCTGGAGGCCTTCCGCGCGCGCGGCTACGAGGTGCTCTTCTTCCTCGACCCGATCGACGAGCTCTGGCTACGCCTGCCGCGCGAGGTCGAGGGCAAGAAGCTCGTCTCGGTGGCCCAGGGCGCCGTCGAGCTCGGCACCGAGGCGGAGCAGAAGCAGGAGGAGACCGCGCGCGAGGAGACGAGCGAGCGCTTCAAGAATCTGTTGCTGGCCCTGCGGGCGGCGCTGCAGGACGACGTCCGCGACGTGCGGCTGTCGGGCCGCCTGACGTCGTCCCCCGCCTGCCTGGTCGGCGAGGCCGGCGACCTCAGCCCGCACCTCGAGGAGATGCTCCGCCGCAGCGGTCAGGAGGTGCCGAAGGTCAAGCGCGTGCTCGAGCTGAACCCCGCGCACCCACTGGTGACGCGCCTGCAGGCCTTCCACGCCGCCCACCCCGGCGACGAGCGCTTCAAGCGCTACGCCGAGCTGCTCCACGGCCAGGCCATCCTCGCCGAGGGGGGCACGCTGCCCGACCCCGCCGCGTTCAGCCGCCGCCTGGCCGAGCTGCTGGTGGAGGCCACCGAGGCCCGATGAGCGCGGCCGTGCCGTGCGGACGTGGTGAGCCGGCGAGTCAGGGCGCGCGCTCGACGTGATCGTCGGACAGGACCGCCGCGGCAGGGAACCGCCGCCCGAGCACGTCCCGGATGATCTCGCGCAGCACGGGCCGCAGGCGGTCGGCGACCACCGAGGCTGATCCACTGCCGCCGCGGGCGGCCCGGCGCCAGGCGGCGTGCAACGCGTCGCGCCGCCGCGCGACCTCGGCGTCGACGTCGGCCGCCCAGTGCGCCGGATACTCGAGGTCGGCGTAGTCGCCCCGCCCGCGGCCGTGATGGGAGACCAGCAGGTAGCGCAGCACGGCCTCGCGGGCAAGTCGATCCAGGGCCGCCGGCTGGAACTGGATGCCCGACTCCCCGCCGGTGGCGAGCCTGTAGGCGCCGCCGAACGCGTAGCCCCCGAGCGCACCGAGCATGGCGCCGACGATGGCGCCGCCGCCGAGCGACAGGCCGCCGGTCAGGACGTCGGCGCCGAGCCCGGTCAGCAGACCGCTGACCGCGCCTCCGGCGATCGCCCCCGTCGTCGGGTTGATTCCCTCGTGGCCCTGGACGGCGGCGTCCTCCAGCCGGCGCTCGACCTGGGCCTGGCTCTCGCCCGAGAGCTGGTGCAGCGCGATCAGTCGCTCCATCATCCGCCGGGTGGCGGTCTGCACGCGGTCGAAGAGCGCGCCCATGGCGCGCTCCCGGTCGACGCGGGACAGCGCGCGAAGATCGGCGAGGCGCTCGTGCATCCAGGACGCTCCCGCGCCCGCCGGGGACCCGACCGGCTCGCGCTCGGCCGCGATCCCGGCGAGATACTGCGCGATCGACTCGATCGAGGCGTCGAGGACGCGCAGGTTGCGGTCGTTCCACGCCCGCAGCAGGTGACCCATCGCGGTGCGCTTGTCGCCGTCGAGCAGGGCCGCGATCCGCTCGAGGACGAGGCCCTCCTCCACCCACGCGCGGCTGAAGGCGTCGAGCGCCAGCACGCCGCGGACGACGTCGAACGGGGCGAGGTGACTCCGCCAGCGCTCCAGCGTCCGGCCGGCATCCTCCGTCCCGAGCTGGTTCAGGACGACGAGGACGGGGCGGCTCATCCACGCCAGCAGCTCGAGCTCGTGCTTCACGTATCCCGCCGCCTCCGGGTCCTCCGTCGCGTTCACGAGGTAGAGGACGACGTCGGCCTCGTCGCGGATGTTCCGGACCGCTTCCTGGCTGCACCAGAGGGGGCGGTCGAGCACGCGGTCCCAGGCCTGGTGCAGGAACCAGCCGACGGGGTCGCCCTCGTGGCGAAGCCGGGTCATGAGCCGCACGGTGTCGCCGAACCCCGGCGTGTCCCAGAGCAGCAGGCGTGCGTCGTCGGTCTCGATCAGCACGTGCGCCTCGGCGATCGTCGTGACGTGGGGCTGATCGCGTACCTCGCCGATCTCGCGGCGCAGCAGCGTGCGGGCCAGCGTCGTCTTGCCGACGTTGGTGTGCGAGATGAGGCTCAGCGTCACGGTGGTCATGGGCTAGGCGAGCTCGATCGCCGTGAGGTCCAGATCGCGCAGCAGGCGATCCCAGGTGGCCCGGCGCTCGCGCACCCGGTCGCCCGAGCCGACGCGCTGCCGGTAGGTCGCCGTTTCCAGGACCACCCGCAGCTGCCAGCGGGCGCGCTCCAGGCGCTCCCGCAGGCGCTCGACGAATTCGGCGTGCACCTCGAGCTCCGGGGTCTGCGCCAGCGCGAAGACCAGGACGACCACGCCCGAGCGCGATGGATCCTCGGGCAGCCGGACGCGCTCGGGCCCGTCGCCGTAGTCGAGGTGCCCGCCGTCGCGGATCACGGCACGCGCGCCGACCTCCTCCTGCAGTCGCGTGTGCAGGCGCTCCCGCAGATCCGTGTCGGGATCGCAGCTGTAGTAGACGATCTCCACGAGCGTGGCCGCTCCGCGACCGCTCTGCAGCGCGCGCCGGGCGTAGTCGGCATCGACGTGGACCGGCAAGCGCCGCGAGAGACGGGCGGCGATCAACGCGTCGAGGAGGGCCAGCGCTGCCCGCGGGGCAACGACGAAGAGGCCGAGGGTCACCCCCCAGAGGTGGATCCAGGGCGCCGCGCTGCCCTCGCCGAGGGGCCCGCGCAGGGGCCCGACGTCCGGGACCGGCATGTCCAGCACGCGCGCGGCCGGCCCGAGGACCACGCTCAGGTAGCGCTGCACCGCCGGGGCGTCGAGCCAGGTGCTCTCCCAGACTGCACGGTACTCGAACGCGATGCCCGACACGTACATCCCGGCGACCGCACCGAGCGCCATCGCGAGCGCAGCCAGGTGGAGGACGACCCGCACGCGCGCCGCGATCAGCGGCGCCGCCGCCGGAAGCCACAGGCGCTGGAAGCGCCTGACAGCGTCGGTCACGACGACCGAGCGGGGGGTCCCGCCCAGCCGCCGCCCGAGGCCCCCCAGCCACGCGCCCTCGAGCCACCGCCCGGCGAACACGAGCCGACCCGGCGCCAGACTGGTGCGACGCCGGCCCGCCACCGTGCGGGCGATGGCCCGGGCGATCAGGACGGCGTACACGGCGAGATTCCACAGGAGGATGCCGGCGAGGGGAAAGGCCAGGACGCTGACGTGGCGCTCGGGACCGAGCACGTTCGTCAGCACGCCGGCACCCGCGGCGATCACGATCGTGGCGAGGACGAGGGGCGCTCGCGAGCGGGGCGGGTCCAGCACACGCCCGAGGGCGGGAGCCTCACGCAGCACGTCGGCTCGCAGCAGGGAGGCGCGCGCGCGGAGCCGGGCCATGTCGTCGGTGGACCGGGCCCCCTCGTCGAACACGCGGCGGGTCGCCGCGGCGCGCGCCCGGGTGGCCAGCAGCACGCCGTCCTGGTCCGTGTCCTCGACGGCCTGGATCAGGAGCAGCGTTCGGGCCTCGCCCTCGCTCAGCCGAAGCCGGGCGGTCATCGTTCCATGGCTCCGCACCTCAGCATATCCGGCGGAGAGGCCCGGGGCCGGGCGTGTCGCGGGCCCGGCGGGGAGAATCGGCGATGCTGGAAGCCCCGCGCCGCGCGGCCGGCACGCTCGTCACCGCGGGCACCGTCGAGCGTTACACGCGGCTGGGCGGGCGGGTGGCGACGAAGAGCGTCGTCCGTGGCCTCATCGCGCGAGCGGCGGCCGGCGCCCGGGGCCGACCGCGGCGTCGCCGGCCCCCGCGCAGGTCGTGCCGATCACGTCGCCCGGGGATCGAGCGCGTCGCGCAGCCGGTCGCCGACGAGGTTGATCGCCAGCACGGTGAGGAGGATCGCCAGCCCGGGGAGCGTCGGAAGCCACCAGGCGACGGTCACGAAGTCGCGCCCCAGCGAGATCATCTGGCCCCACGTCGGGTAGGCGCGCCCCGAGCCCACGCCGAGGAACGACAGGGCGGCTTCGGCCAGGATCGCCTGGGCTACCTGCAGGGTGGACAGCACCACGATCGAGGACACCGTGTTGGGCAGGACGTGCCGGAAGATGATGCGCAGCCGGCCCACGCCGATCGCCCGCGCCGCCTCGACGAACTCCTTCTCGCGCAGGGCCATCACCTCGGCCCGCACGATGCGCGTGTAGCGCTCCCAGCCCGTGAGGCCGAGCACGACGATGATGGTGACGAGGCTCGGGCCCAGCGCGGCCACGAAGGCCAGCGCGAGCAGGATCGTCGGGAACGACAGCGTGACGTCGACGATGGTGCCGATGACGGTGTCCACCTTGCCGCCGACGAAGCCGCTGACCAGGCCCAGCGTGACACCGACGAGGAGGCTGACGATGACCGCCGCCACGCCGACCAGCAGCGAGATGCGGGCGCCGTGGATGATCCGGCTCAGCACGTCACGTCCGACCTGGTCGGTACCGAGCGGATACGCGGCGTTGCCCCCGGCCTGCCAGACCGGCGGGGTGAAGCGCCGCAGCAGCGTCTGCTTGGCCGGATCGTGGGGTGCCACCCAGGGGGCGGCCAGCGCCGCGCCCACGACGACGAGGAGGATCAGCGTCCCCGCCAGCGCCGCCGGGTTGAGGGCGAACCGGCGCCAGGCGCGCGAGCCCGACGTTGCCGGCGCCGACGCGTCGTACGCGAGCGTCTCGCGGGGGAGCGTGACGGCCATCAGCGGAGCCGGATCGTGGGGTTCAGGTAGACGTAGAGCACGTCCACCAGGAAGTTGACGGTCACGATGATGATCGCGAGCAGGAACACGCCGGCCTGCACGATCGGGAAGTCGAGCTGCCGGATCGCCCCCACGATCAGGCGCCCGACGCCGGGGACCGCGAACACCGTCTCCGTCAGCACGGCCCCCCCGAGGAGGAGCCCGAACTGCAGGCCGATCACGGTGACGATCGGGAGCGCCGCGTTGCGGAGCGCGTGGCGGCCGATCACCACCCACTCCGACACCCCCTTGGCCCGGGCCGTCCGCACGTAGTCGAGGTTGATGACCTCCAGCATGCTGGAGCGGACGAGCCGCATGAACAGCGGCATGGTGAAGGCGCCCAGCGTCACCGCCGGCAGCACCATCGACGCCCACGACTCCCAGCCGGAGACGGGCAGCAGCCGCCACTGCACCGCGAAGAGCAGCATGAGCATGATGCCGATCCAGAACACCGGCATGGACTGGCCGAGGAAGACGACCACCGTCGCCGCGTGGTCCAGGAGCGTGTTGCGGCGCACCGCGCTGTAGATGCCGACGGGCAGAGCGACCGCGATCGCCAGCAGGACGGCCAGGCACGTGAGCGCGAGCGTCGTCGGCATGCGCTCGATGACGAGGTTGAACGCCGGCTCGCGGTGGAAGAACGACTTGCCGAAATCACCGCGCGCCGCGTTGGCGACGAAGCGGACGAACTGGGTGGGCAGCGAATCGGAGAGCCCCAGCGCCTCCCGGAGCATGGCGCGATCGGCTTCGGGCGCCTCCGGCATGATCAGCGCGACCGGGTCGCCGCTGGCGTGCAGGATGGCGAAGGTGACCAGGGAGACGCCGATGCAGACGACGACGAACCGGAGGAGGCGCCGGACCAGGAACGCCGACACGGCGCCTCCTCCCTCAGCGCCTCAGTTCTGCGGCTTGGCTGCGAAGAGCCAGAGCCACTCGTCGGGCCGCGCCTCGTAGGCGACCTTCTTCGAGATGCCGAGTGTGTCGTTCTGCGTCCACAGGAAGATCGAGGGCGCCTCCTCGCGGATCATGGCCTGGATCTGCGAGTAGATCTGCTTGCGCCGGGGCTGATCGACGATCGAGCGGGCCTCGTCGATGAGCTTGTCGAGGCCCTCCACCCGCG
>Ga0302046_10001953_pt1 | contig 19314 bp, 14 predicted proteins | sample RVTome_11_FD_200261 | JGI IMG/M metagenome (GOLD analysis project Ga0302046, IMG submission 200261) | Soil microbial communities from uranium-contaminated site in the Upper Colorado River Basin, Wyoming, United States - RVT147D111 (version 2) ...
TCCGCCGTTCGATGCGCAGATGCGTGCGCCTTCCGGTCTCGAGGAGGCCTCCGCGCAGATCAGCTTCCGCGCGCCGGTATCGGTCGTCGGGCTCGTGCGCGCGGCGATCGCGGCCTTCGCCGGGCCCTGCGAGGCGCCCTGGCGCGGGCTGGAGCGACTCCTCGATCACGTCACCGCCGAGTGGAGCAGGGGAGCGCGGCACCGCGACCCGGTCTTCGAGCGCGACGGCTGGCGCTGCGCGGTCCCCGGCTGCGGCGCACGCCGCAACCTGCACGACCATCATCTCGTCTACCGGTCCCGCGGCGGCAGCAACGCGCAGTCGAACCGGGTGGCGATCTGTGCCTGGCACCACCTGCACGGCATCCACGCGGGGCGGGTCCGGGCCTGGGGCGGGGCGCCGCACGCGGTGCGCTGGCAGCTCGGGGTCCGTCGCGGACGCGCGCCATTGATGGACCTGAAGGGGGATTTCTACGTGACGGGTAGCTGACGAGCGTTCGACGGCCTTTCCCGGGGAACCGGGGTGTGTCGATGCGCCGGCAAGCCGGTAGGTAGGACCCGCCCGTCGCGGAGGAGCGTCCGGACGCGGCGGGGACCGGCCAGCCGGATCCTCGCTCAGCGCAGCGCGCTCGCAGTTCCGACCAGCGTCTTCGTCCCGTCCGCCTTCTCGCACCAGACGTCGAGCACCGCGCGCCGCTTGGCGCCCTCGGGGAGCTCCTCGCGGAGCTTGCCGCGGGTGGTGAGGACGTCGCCCACCCAGACGACGTTCACCAGCCGCACGTCGAGCTTGCCGGCCAGGAGCCAGCCGAGGCCGAAGGCGTGCGTCATCAGCTCGGACACCATGCAGATCGACATCATTCCCTGCACGACGATGTCGGGGAAGCCGAGCATCCGCGCCATCTCGCGGTCGGTGTGGTAGTTCTTCTCGGGGCCGGAGAAGGCCTGGCACATGGCGATCGCGATCGGGCGCCTGAGCGGCGCGACTTCCTCGCCCGCGCCCTCGCCGACGTCGAAGCGGCGGTCGCTCCGGCGCTCGCGGTCGCGGTCCACCACGACCTCGGCCCGCGGCTCGTCCTCGACGAGGAAGCTCTGGTGCGTGCGGCTGCGCTGCAGCCAGCGACCATCGTCGTCGGTCACCAGCACCTCGTTCACGACGTAGTCGCGGTTGCGCTTGCGGTAGCGCTCGACCACGGTCGAGCGCGTGCGCACCGTGGCGCCGACCGCGAGCGGCGCGAACAGCTCCCACTCCTGGCGCGCGTGCAGGTTGCCGAAGACGTTCGGCAGGTACCAGGCGAGCGAGCGGTAGACCTCGGAGTGGAAGAGCAGGGCGGGCGCCGCGGCAGTGCCGTCCGGAAGCGGCACGCGGGCGGCGGGGCCGCCGGTGCCGTCGCCGTAGCGGCGGACGTCGTCCTCGCCGATGGTCACCCGGCGGCCGCCGAGATCCCGGCCGACGTGCACCTCGTGCCGCGCGAAGAACGCCTCGTCCGTCATGACCGCGGCGGACGATGCCTCCCCGGGGGCGAGTTGTCAAAAGCGCGGCGGCGGAGGAAGATCGCTGCGTGCTGCGCCTCCTGTTCACGTGCGCGATCGCGATCTGGCTCGGGACGGTGGTGTGCTTCTCGTGGATCGTGCTGCCGGCGATCCACCGCGAGAGCGCGCCGGGCGACGCGACGCGGCTCCTGCGCCGCCTCTTCCCGCGCTACTACTGGGTGGGGATCATCTGCGGCTTCGTCGCGCTCGGGACGGTGTCGCTCGGGCGCTCGGCCGACGCGCTGCCGCTCGGCGAGGCCCTGCGCCTGGCGCTCCCGGTGGCGGGCGGCCTCGCCTGCAGCCTCGCCGCCCAGCAGCTCCTGCTGCCGCGCATGCGGGAGGCGCGCGAGCGCCAGCCCGAGCGCTACGAGCGCCTGCACGCGGTCTCGGCGATGCTCAACTCGACGGTCGTGGCGCTGCTCTTCCTGGCGGTTGCGGGCGCCGTGATGCGCTGACAGAATTCCGGGCATGGCGGAGCCGCTGAGCGCATCCTCGGGGTGGACGGTCTCGCACTGGTTCTACCGGCTCGACCGCGCCCGCTGGCGGGACGTGCCGGAGGCGGCGCGCGCGGTCGCCGCGGAGGAGACCCGCGCGTGGCTGACCGCCGTAGGGACCGAGGAAGGCATGCAGCTCATCCCCTTCGGCCTGGTCGGCAAGGGCGACCTCGGGATCATGGCCGTGCACCCCGACCTCCGGCGCCACCAGCAGCTCGGCCAGGAGATCGTGTCGCGCGGCATCGGTCCCTGGCTGCTCCCGGTCGACACCTTCCTCTCCCTCTCCGAGGCCAGCGAGTACATGTCCGACGAGGGCGACTGGCGGCGGATGCTGATCGAGGAGCAGAAGGTCGATCCGGCGTCGCCGGAGTTCGCGACCCGGCTCGAGGTGATGCGGGCCCGGATGGCGAAGTACGCCGACGCCCGCCTGCACCCGCGGCTGCCCGACGCCTACTCGGTGCTGTGCTTCTACCCGATGGCGAAGGCGCGCAGCGACGGCCGCAACTGGTACACGCTGCCGTTCGAGGAGCGCAAGCGCTACATGCAGGGCCACGGCGAGGCCGGGCGCCGCCACGCCACCCGCGTGACCCAGCTCATCACCACCGCGACCGGGATCGACGACTGGGAGTGGGGCGTGACCCTGTTCGCCAACGACCTGAAGGCCGTCCGCGACGTCGTCTACGAGATGCGCTTCGATCCCGGGAGCGCGCTCTACGGCGTCTTTGGCTCGTTCTACATCGGCCTCCGCTTCGCCCCCGACGAGCTGGCGGCGACGCTCAGGCTCTGAGCACGCGCCGTGGCGCGGAGCTTTCGCCCGCGACGCCGCCGCGCGGCCGGGACGACCGGCGCCGCCGGCGACCGCCCGCCGGTCGCGGCGCTCGTCGAGGAGGCCAAGGCGGCGCGCGCCGCCCGCCGCCAGGGGTACCGCGGGCGCTCGCTCGCGCTGCACGGGTGGATCTGCGCGCGCTGCGCGCGCGAGTTCGAGGCCGCCGACCTGCACCTCCTCACCGTCCACCACAAGGACGGCGACCACGACCACAACCCGCCGGACGGCAGCAACTGGGAGAACCTCTGCGTCTACTGCCACGAGGCCGAGCACACCGTCGGCGACCTGGGCGACTACCTGACCGGCCGCGACCGCGACCGCGACTGACGGCTAGCGCGGCGCCCGGAGCGTATGGAATCATGCTCCGCGGAGGGACGGGGTGGTGGACGGGCAGGGCGCGGCGGGGGAGCTCGCGGTCGGGGGACGGCGCCTGGTGTGGACCGTCTTCCTGGCGTGCGTCGGCGCCGAGATCGCGGTCTTCCTACTCGACTACCACGTGAGCTACGGCCGGCTGGTCACGGTCGGGGCGATCCGGCGGCTCTGCAACAACGCCCGCGAGGACGGGCTCGGCTCGTGGCTGGCGGTGACGCAGACCTCGCTGGTCGCGCTGACGGCGTGGCTGCTCGCGGCGCTCGCGCGCGGCGGGGCGGCCGGCGCAGGCGGGCCCCGGGCGTGGCGCGCGCGCGGCTGGGTGACGCTCGCGGCCTTCCTCACCTACCTGGCGCTCGACGACGGCGCCAAGGTGCACGAGCGCCTCGGCACCACCGCCGCCGAGCTCTGGGGCGACGGCGGCAACGTGCTGCTCGCCGCCTTCCCGAGCTACGCCTGGCAGCTCGTGGTCGGGCCGCCGCTCGCGCTGCTCGGGGCCTTCACCCTGGTCTTCCTCTGGCGCCAGCTCCGGGACGGCCACGGCCGGCTGCTGGTCGTCGCCGCGCTCGCGTGCCTCGTCCTCGCTGTCGGCCTCGACTTCCTGGAGGGCCTCGCGCGCGAGCACCCGTGGAACGTCTGGGGGCGCGCGGCGCGGGGGATCGCCCTCAACCGCTGGACGCAGCTCCGCTTCGAGGAGAGCGCCTACGACACGCTCGTGCACTTCTCGAAGTCGCTCGAGGAGTGCCTCGAGATGCTCGGTATGACGCTGCTCTGGTGCGCGCTCCTGCGCCACCTCGCGGCCCACGGCGAGATCCGCGTCCGCTTCGGCGCCGCGCCGTCCGCCTAGTGGACGCGCTCGATGACGCCGCAGCCGATCCTGGCGCCCGACCCACCGCTCGGCTGCACGGTCGGGTCGTCGGGCGCGGCATGGATGATGATGGCGCGGCCCACGACCGAGCGCGGTCCGGGTGCCACCGTGAGCGTGTCGGTCGTCACCTCGAGCACGCCGCTGCCGTCGGCTCCGGCCTCGAGGTTGCCGAGATCGCCCCCGTGGTGGTGCCTGTGGTGCGGGTGGCCGTGGTGCGCGCCGCTCTCGCCGGCGAAGTGGTCGCCGGCCGACGAGGCGTCGGGGGCCGAGCAGTCGCCGGTCTCGTGGACGTGCACGCCGTGTCCACCGGGCGCGACCCGGTGGACGCTGAGGACGATCGTCGTCGCGCCGTCACGCTCGGTGAACGTGGCCGCGCCCGTCGCCTGGTGGCCGGCGGTGGGACGCAGGGTGGCGGCTGCGCGCAGCGCCGGCCGCGCGCAGGCGGCGGTGGTGGCGAGGAGCAGGACGCTGGCGGCGGCGAGCGCCCGCACGCTCAGCTTTCGGTGCCCTCGTGGATGACGCCGCAGGCGATGATGCCGAAGGTCTGATCGAGCGCGGGATTGTCGGGGTCGCTCGAGATCACGATCGAGCGCCCGACCACGGAGCGGTCTCCCGCCTTCACGGTGAAGGCCTCGGCGCCCATCGTGAGTGTGGTCGAGCCGTCGCCGGTCGAGTCGAGCTCGCCGAGGACGCCGCCGCGCTTGTCGCCGCCCGGCGCGAATCGCGGGCCGACGGCGGCGGCGTTCGAGCCGGTGCAATCGCCGACGTCGTGGATGTAGACCCCGTGCTTGCCCGGGGGCAGAGCCTTGGCCGTCAGGGTGACGTTGACCGTGCCGTCCGTCTGCGTGAACGTCGCATCGCCGGTGACCTGGGTGCCGCTCCTGGACTCGAGGTGGGCGCTGGCGATCCCGCTGCCCCCCTGGGAGCAGGCGGCCGCGGACAGGGCAATGGCGACGAAGAGAGCGCTGCGCTTCATGCGTTCGTTCCTCCTCCGGTTGATTCGTGACCGTGGACCTTTTGCCGGGAGGAGGGACCGAATGCAACTTCGGGGCGTCAGACGCCCGGGCTCGCCGGCGGCCGGGCGCGCAGCCGGCTGCGCACCGCGCCGAGGTCGCCGGCGTCGATCGGTACCCCGCGCGCGAGCGCGATCACCTGCCCGGAGAGCGGCGAGACCCGGGGTCCCGGCGTCAGGATGCCGACCAGGTTCAGAGGGTCGGCCGCGGCCAGCACCACGGGGGCGCCGTCGTCGTCGAGGCGGCGGACCGCGCGCAGCGCCGCGACCGCCTCCGGGAGCGCGAACTGCTCGCCGACGAAGCCCGCCACGAAGCGTCCGCCGCGCACCTCGCCGCGCGCCTCGAGGCGCCGGAGCACGCCGAGCAGCACGCGCCAGGGCGGGGCCAGGCTCTCGCGCGCGAGCAGCTCGCGGAGGACCACCCCGTAGCGGCCGAGGAGCCGCCGGGCGGCGTCCTCGGCGTAGGCCTCGGGGGTCGACGGCCGGCGCGGGCGCAGCATCGACCAGCGGCCGGTCGGGAGCGCGCGCCGGGGCGCACGGCCGCCGCGGAGCGCGCGCAGGCGCCGCTCGGGACGCGGCCGGTCGGGCGGGGCGACGAGGGCGCGCAGGCCGGCGAAGCCGTCCCCGGTGACGAGGCCGCGCGCCACCAGCTCCCAGAGTGCGTCCTCGGCGACGATGGGGAGCAGCCCGGTGGCGCGCGCGACGTCGCCCGAGAACGACGCGCCCTCGCGGCCGAGGAAGGTGAGGATGGCCGCGGCCGCCGCCGAGAGCGGCGGGGGCTCCGACGCGGCCTCCGGCGGCCACAAGAGGTCGAGGTCGTCGCGGAGCGCGATCGCGAGCGGAGCCGCGCGCGTCGGCGCGGCGCGGCGGCGCGGCCGGTCGTCGGGCGGCGCGGGATCCGCCGCGGGCGAGAAGCGGCCCCAGGCAACGACGCCCGCCAGGCAGAGGTCGTCGAGGAGCCGCGGATCGTAGGTCTCGACGCGCGCCGGCAGCACGCTCGCCTCCCACGCCGGCGCCGGCAGCTCGAGGCCGTGGAGCTGCGCCACGATCGCCTGCAGGCCGTCGCGGCCGTGCAGGCGCGTGCCCGGCGCGACGTGCTGCCAGCGCAGCAGGTAGCGCATGAAGTCGGCGGCGGTGACGGGCTCGATCTCGCGCCGCAGGCGACCGAGCGTGAGGCGGTGGATGCGCGCCAGGAGACGCCGCTCGCACCATTGCTCGTCGTCGTCCTCGGCCGAGAAGCGGCCGCGGAGGGCGACGCCGTCGGCCTCGAGGCGGGCGGCGGCGGCGGCGACCGCGGCGGGACGGAGGCCGAGGCGAGCCGCCAGGCGCGCCTCGCTCGTCGGCCCCACGACCTCGAGCCAGCCGCGGACGACCTGCGCCACGGCGGTCTCGCCGTCCGGCGGCACCGGCGCGCCGGGGGGCGGCGCGAGGGCGGGGGCGAGATCCACCCCGGGCAGCGCGCGCGCCGCGACGGCGATGCGCTCGGCGGCGACCAGGGCCGCGTGCGCGACGCCGTCCTGGTCCCGCCACGCGGCGCGGCAGGCGCGGCCAGCGGCGACGAGCGCGGCCGCGAGCGCCGCCCACGGCTCCGCCTCAGCGAGCGGCAGGAGGACCAGGCCGAGGAGCGCGTCGTGCAGCTCGTCGGCGTCGCGGACGTCCGGCCACGCCTGCTCGCGGACCGCGGCGATCGCCTCCGCGTCGAGCGCGCCGACGCCGGCCGCGAGGTCGGGGTCGGTGCGGCGGAGCGCGACCGCGCGCGCGCGGCGCTCCTCGAGCGGGGCGTCGTCGAGAAAGGCGTAGGGGTTGGCGTTCAGGATCTCGTGCGCGATCGGCGACGGCGCCGGGGTCTCGACCGCGCGGGTGCGGACGGCGCCGGAGGCGACGGCGTCGAGGACGGCGCGCAGGCCGTCGATGTCCATCGCCTCGTGCAGGCAGTTGGCGAGGGTCTCGTGCACCAGCGGATGGTCGGGCGGCTCGATCGGTCCGGTGCGGTTGTCGGCGCACGCGGCCTGGGCCGGGAACACGGCGGCGAGCAGGTCCTCGGCGCGCATGCGCTGGATCGGCATCGGCACGCGCTGGCCGCCGCCGTGGCGCAGCAGCGCCAGGGCGCGGGTCGCGTTCCAGCGCCAGCGGTTGGTGAACATCGGCGACGGCAGCACGGCCTGCACCAGGTCGTGCTCGAGGGTCGCGGCGCGCACCATCGCGAAGACGCTCTCGAGCGGAAAGCTGTGCTGCTCGCCGAGCGAGACCACGATGCCGTCGTCGGTGGCGGCGGCCTGCAACTCGAAGTCGAAGGTGACGCAGAAGCGCTTGCGGAGGGCGAGCCCCCAGGCGCGGTTGATGCGCCCGCCGAAGGGGGCGTGCAGGACGAGCTGCATGCCGCCGCTCTCGTCGAAGAAGCGCTCGGCGACGATGGTATCGCAGGTCGGCACGGTGCCGAGGGCCGCCGCGGCGGCGCGCAGGTAGTCGACGATCTGCTCGGCGCCGCCCCGGTCGATCGCGCACGCGGCCATCAGCCAGGCGACGGCGGCGCCGCGATCGTGGAGGCGCGCCGCGGTCTCGGCGCGCAGATCGGAGACCGCCTCGGAGAGCTCCGCGGTGCGCGCCGGCGCCTCGCCCAGCCAGAAGGGGATCGTCGGCGGCGTCTGCCCCGCGTCCTCCACCCGGACCTGGCCCGCCGCGACCCGCCGGATGCGCCAGGAGTGGTTGCCGAGGAGGAAGATGTCGCCGCCCATGCTCTCGATCGCGAAGTCCTCGTTGACCTTCCCGACGCGGGCGCCGGTCGGCTCCTCGACGACGTCGTAGTCGGCGGTGTCGGGGATGGCGCCGCCGCCGGTGATCGCCGCCAGGCGCGCCCCGCGGCGCCCGCGCAGGCGGGCGTTGACGCGGTCGCGGTGGAGGTGGGCGGAGCGCCGCCCGCGCCGGGTGGCGACCCCCTCGGAGAGCATCTCGACGACGGCCTCGAGCTCGGCGCGCGTGAGGTCGCGGTAGGGATACGCCCGCCGCACGAGCCGCCAGACGTCCTCCTCGGCGAGGTCCTCGCACGCCGCCATGGCGACGAGCTGCTGCGCCAGGATGTCGAGCGGCTTGGCGGCGACCTGGACGCAGTCGAGCGCGCCCTGGCGGATGGCGCGCACGGCGGCGGCGGTCTGCACCAGCTCGTCGCGCGTGAGGGGAAAGAAGATGCCCTTCGGGACGCTGCCGAGCCAGTGGCCCGAGCGGCCGACCCGCTGCAGCAGGGTCGCGAGCGCGCGCGGGGCGCCGACGTGGCAGACCAGGTCGACGTGCCCGACGTCGATGCCGAGCTCGAGCGAGGCGGTGGCGACGACCACCGGGACGGCGCCCGACTTGAGCCGCTGCTCGGCGTCGAGGCGGATGCGGCGCGCCAGGCTGCCGTGGTGGGCCGCGACGCGCTCGTCGCCGAGGCGGGTGCCGAGCTGGTGCGCGACGCGCTCCACCAGGCGGCGCGTGTTCACGAAGACGATGGTCGTGCGGTGCGTGCCGACGTGCCCGGCGATGCGGTCGTACACCTCGGCCCAGAGCTCGTGGGAGGCGATCGGGCCGAGCTCGAAGCCGGTGGTCTCGATCGCGAGCTCCATGGCGCGCGCGTGGCCGACGTCGACGATCGCGCAGGTAGGCGCGCCGTCGGGCTCCTCGCGGCCGGCGCCGACCAGCAGGCGGGCGATCTCCTCGATCGGCTTCTGCGTGGCCGAGAGCCCGATGCGCTGCACCCGCCGGCCGGCGAGGGCGTCGAGGCGCTCGAGCGAGAGCGCCAGATGAGCGCCGCGCTTGTCGCCGGCGACGGCGTGGATCTCGTCGACGATCGCGGTCTCGGCGCCGGCGAGCGCCTGGCGGCTGCGCTCGGCGGTGAGCAGGATGTAGAGCGACTCGGGGGTGGTGATGAGAACGTGCGGCGGGCGGCGGACCATCGCCTGGCGCTCGCGGGCGGGGGTGTCGCCGCTCCGGACCGCGGCCCGGATCTCGGGAAGGCCGAGGCCGGCCGCACGGGCGCGGGCGCGGATCGCCGCCAGCGGCTCCTCGAGGTTCTTTCGGATGTCGTTGCCGAGGGCCTTCAGCGGCGAGACGTAGACCACGCTGGTGCGGTCCTCGAGCACGCCGGCGCGCGCCCGCCGCACCAGGCCGTCGATCGCCCACAGGAAGGCCGCGAGCGTCTTGCCGGAGCCGGTCGGCGCCGCCACCAGGACGTCGCGGCCGCTCGCGATCGCCGCCCAGCCCTCGGCCTGCGGCGGCGTCGGCGCGCCGAAGCGCTCGGCGAACCAGCCGGCGACCAGCGGATCGAAGGTCGGGAGCGCCATCGCCGGGCGAGCCTACCACCTCCCGCGCGCGTGAGGTAGGCTACGAGCCGGTGCGGCGCTGCGGCAGCGGCGGCGCGTCCGCCGCGCCCGCGCCCGGCGCGGCGTCGTCGCGCTCGCCGTCGTCCGCCAGCACGATCAGCGGCGGGATCATGTTCAGGCCGAGGCGCTCGCCGAGCCGCGCGAGGCCGACGTACACGACCGGGACGGCGAGGAGCGTGAAGACGGTCGAGAACAGCAGGCCGCCGATCACCGTCACGCCGATGGCCGACCGGCTCTCGGCGCCGGCGCCGGTGTACGCCACCAGCGGTACCGCGCCGAAGATGGTCGTGGCGCTCGTCATCAGGATCGGACGGAAGCGCGTCTGCCCCGCCGCCAGCACCGCCGCGCCGAGCGCGAGGCCGCGGGCGCGGGCCTGGTTGGCGTAGTCGACCAGCAGGATCGAGTTCTTGGTCACCAGACCGACCAGCAGGATGATGCCGATCTGGCTGTAGAGGTTGATGGTGTGGCCGGTCGCGGCCAGCGACGCGAGCGCGCCGAAGAGCGCCAGCGGCACGCTCAAGAGGATCGTGACGGGATGCAGGAAGTTCTCGAACTGCGCCGCCAGCACCAGGTAGATGAAGAGCAGGGCGAGGACGAAGGTGACGATGATCTCGGACGACGACTCGACGTACTCGCGCGCCGCGCCGCCGAGGCTGGTGGTGAAGCCCGCGGGGAGGACGTCGCCGGCCGCATCCTGCACCTTGGCGACGGCGGTGCCGAGCGCGGCGCCGGGCGCGAGGTTGGCGGTGAGGGTCGCCGAGCGCTCCAGGTCGAAGTGGTTGAGCGCGGCCGGCGCCACCGTGCGCTCGACGTCCACCAGGGCGTCGAGGTGGATCATCGCCCCGCTCTCGCTCCGGACGGCCACGCTGCCGAGCTGCTCCGGCACCGTGCGGTAGGGCGCCGCCAGCGCCAGGATGACGTCGTACTGCTTGTTCCGCAAAATGAACTCGTCGGCGCGCGACTGCGCCATGAGGATCTGCAGCGCCGTCGCGATCGACGACACCGGCACGCCGATGTCGGCCGCCTCCTCGCGCTTGAAGGTGACGTCGAGCTGCGGGTTGTCGAGGTGGAGGTTGCTGTCGACGTTCACCAGGTCCGGGATCGCCCGCAGGCGCTCGAGAAGGGCGTCGCGCACGCGGCCGAACTCCTCGAGGTCGGCCGCCGAGTCTTTGATGATGAGCTCGACGTCGTTCAGGCTGCGCTGCGCGAGCGAGGGCAGGTTCAGGGGGAACACCAGCGCGGTCGGGATGTCCATCATGCGCGGCAGCAGCCGGCCGACGATCTCCTGCTGGCTGACGTCGCGCGCGCCCCAGTCGTGCAGGCGCGCGAAGATGAAGCCGTCGGTGGTGTTGCGGCTGCCGCCGCTCGCGAGCCCGACCGCGGCGAAGAACGCGTCCACCTCGGGGATCTCGCGGATCAGGGTCTCGGCCTGCTCCAGGCTCTGCTGGGTGTAGGCGAGGGTGGAGCCCTGCGGTGCGCGCAGGATGGTGAGGAACTGGCCGCGGTCCTCGATCGGGACGAGCGTGTGCGGCAGGACCACGAAGAGGCCGACGCTCAGGACGAGGTTGGCGGCGAGAAAGAGGGCGGTGGCGATGCGGTGCGCGAGCGCCCACCCGAGCAGGCGCTCGTACCCGTGGTTCATGGCGACGAACACGCGCTCGATCGCGTTGTACACCCGGCCGTGGGCGCGGCGGACGCGCAGGTAGCGGGCGCAGGTGCTCGGCACCAGGCTGAGGGCCACGAAGGTCGAGATCACGACGGCCGCCGCCATCGCCAGCGAGAACTCCCGGAAGAGCCGGCCGGTGCTGCCGGTCATGAGCGAGAGCGGCACCAGCACGGCGACCAGCACTACCGTCGTCGCCAGCACCGGGAAGGCGACCTCGCGCGCGCCGCGGAGCGCGGCGACGAGCGGCCGCTCGCCCGCCTCCTGGCGGCGGTAGACGTTCTCGAGCACGACGATCGAGTCGTCGACCAAGAACCCGATCGCCAGCACGAGCGCCAGCAGGGTCAGGACGTTGACCGAGAAGCCGCACGCCGCCATCACCGCGAACGTGCCGATCAGCGAGGTCGGGATCGCGAGCGACGGGATCACGGTGGTCGCGACCGAGCGCAGGAAGACCAGGTTGACGAGCACGACGCAGACGAAGGCGACGGCGAGCGTCTCCCAGACCTCCCGCAGCGAGGCGGCGACGAAGCGCGTCCGGTCGGTGCCGACGTCGAGCTCGACGCCCGGCGGCAGCGCCGCCCGGATGCCGGGGAGCGCCGCGTGGACGGCGTCGGAGAGCGCCAGCTCGTTGGCGCGCGACTGCCGGACCACGCCGACGCTGATCACCGGCGTCTGGTTGAAGCGGGTGATGGTGTTGTAGTTCTCCGAGCCGAGCTCGACCCAGCCGACGTCGCCGATCCGCACCACGCGCTCGCCGTCGCGCCGGATCACGAGCCGCTCGTAGCCGGCGGGGTCGTCGATCTGGGCGTCGGCGAGGACCACGAACTTGCGGGTGGCGGCCTCGATCTCGCCGGCGGGGACCTGCAGGTTGTTCTCGAGCACGGTGCGCCGCACGTCGGCCGGGTCGACGCGGTGGGCGGCCATGCGCGCCGGGTCGAGCCAGATGCGCATGGCGTAGGTGCGCTGGCCGCCGACGTAGATGGTGGCGACCCCCGGCAGGAGCTGGAGCGGCGTCTTCACGTAGCGGTCGGCGATGTCGCTCAGGTCGATGGCCGAGTAGCGGTCGGAGCGCATCACCAGCCAGATGATCGGCCGGCTGTCGGCGCCGGCCTTGGTGACGATCGGGCGCTCGGCGTCGTCGGGGAGGCGGTCGAGCGCGCGCTGCACGGCGTTGCTGACGTCGGTCGCGGCGGCGTCGATGTCGCGGCCGGGCAGGAACTCGATCGTGATCGTGCTGCCGCCGAAGGCGCTGGTCGAGGAGATGTCGCGGATCCCCTCGATGCCGTTCAGGCGCTGCTCGATGGGCTCGGTGACGGTGGCCTCGACGGTCTCCGGGCTGGCGCCGACATACACCGTGCTCACCGACACCACCGGCGGGTCGACGTCCGGGTACTCGCGCACCGGCAGGCGCTGGTAGGCGGCGAGGCCGACCAGAACGATGAGCAGGTTCAGCACGGCCGCCAGGACCGGCCGGCCGATGGAGACGTCGGAGAGGCGCACGGCTTAGCCCGGATAATCCATGGGTTCGCGTCGCGAGAGCGCCGAGCGTGCACCAGCTCGGGCCGAGCGCAGCGACGACCGACGCAGGCATACTGCAATAGTATGTCGAGGAGGGAGGAGCGAGCACGGCCCGAGATGGTGTGCGATCGGCGCTCGCAGCAGCGAACTCATGGATTATCCGGGCTAGAGCGTGCAGCCGAAGGCGACGCCGTCCTCGCCGAGGGCCAGGTTGGGGTTCTCGATGGGCGCGTAGGGGCGGGCGGCGACGCGCGTGCCCGGCACCAGCTTCTGGTGGCCGGTGACCACCACGACCTCGCCGGCCGTGAGCCCGGCCCGCACCTCGGCCCAGTCCGCGTGCAGGGTGCCGACGGCGACCGGCCGCTCCTCGACGGTGTCGTCCGCGCGCACGACGTACACCATGCGCTCGGTCCCGCGGCGCAGGAGCGCCGCCTGCGGCACGGTGAGCGCCTGCGGCTCCTCGCCGATGGTGAGCTGCACCACCGCCGACATCCCCGGCAGCAGCGCGCCGTCCGCGTTCGCGACCTCGGCCTTGATGCGGACGACGCGGGACTCGGGGTCGATCCGGGGATCGATGGCGGTGACGCGCGCCGCGAAGGTCTCGCAGGTCGGCACCAGGCCGGCGATTCGCTGCTCGAGGGCGACCTGGGAGACGTAGCGCTCCGGCAGGCCGAAGACGAGGTCGAGCGGTCGGGTCTGGGTGAGCTGCACGATCGGCTCGCCGGGCTCGACGTAGTCGCCGAGGCTCGCCGTGCGGAGGCCGAGGGCGCCACGGAAGGGCGCCCGGATCTCGGTCTTGGCGAGCAGGGTCTCGGCGGTCTCGAGCTCCCCGGCGGTCGCCTCGCGCTCGGCGAGCGCGGTGTCGCGCTCCTGCTGGGAGGTGATCTCCTCGCCGCGCAGCGCCTCGAGGCGCTCGAGGATCTCGCGCGCGTTCCGCGAGCGCGCCCGGTTGACCGCGACGGCGGCGCGCGCCTGCGCGTCGTCGATCTTGACCAGCAGGTGCCCGGCCTCGACCTCGCGCCCCTCCGGGACGTCGAGGGCGACGATCTTGCCCGCGATCTCGGCGGTGATGGTCGTGCTCTGCGGGCTCCGGAGCTCGCCAACCGACTCGTGCGTACGCGCGATCGCGCGCGGCGCGACCGCGATGGTCTCGACCGCGGCCGATGGGCGCTGCGAGGTGGCGGTGCCGTCGGCCGGCCGCGAGCAGCCCGCCTCGAGGCAGAGGAGAGCTCCCAGCATCCACGCAGCGACGATCGCCCGCAGCCTCATCCATCGTATTGGATACCGCGTCCCCCCCTGTGTCCAGCCAGGGCGCCGTGCGCCGCGCCGCCGCCGCGCGAAGCCGGCGGCGTCCGCCCCGGTTGATTGGCGCGGCGGCCTGAGCCTACAAGCACGGCTCATCGCACGCCGGCCGCCGCCCGCGCGGCGCCGGCCGGCTCCGGGAGGGCGGTCGATGGCGCGGCTTCAGGTCGGAATCGAGTGCGGCTGCATCGCGCCGCTGTGGGTGGAGCGCGTGTCGATGCGCCTGGCGCAGCTCACCGGCGCCAACAGCCTGCTTCTTCCCGACCACTACCTCGGCTTCGTGCCGCGCGCGCTCTGGAAGCCGGAGTACACGCCCGCCGCCAAGATCGTGCCCTCGACCGACGCGTTCTTCGATCCCTTCGTGATGATGGGGATGATGGCGGCCCGCTACCGCACGATGCGGATCGGTACCGGCGTGACCGAGCCCTTCCGCCGCCATCCCGCGACGCTCGCGCAGGCGTTCGTCACCGTCGACCACATGACCGGCGGGCGCGCCATCCTCGGCATCGGCAACGGCGAGCGCGAGAACACCGAGCCCTACGGGCTGCCGTTCACCCGCCGCGTCGGCCGCCTCGAGGAGGCGCTGGCGATCATCCGCGCGCTCTGGGAGAGCGGAGGCGAGCCGGTCAGCCTCGACGGCCCCACGTGGACGCTCCGCGACGCGCTCTTCGCGACGCCGCTCTACCGCGGGCGACCGCCGCGGATCTGGATCGCCGCCCACGCGCCGCGCATGCTCGGCTTGACCGGCCGCTTCGGCGACGGCTGGTATCCGACGCAGAAGATGACCGCGCAGCAATACGGCGCCGCGCTCGCGACGATCCTCGCGGCGGCGGCCGAGGCGGGACGGCCGACCGCGGCCTTCGAGCCGGCGCTGCAGATCCAGGTGGCCCTCGGACGGTCGCGTCGTGAGGTGCTCGAGGCCCTCGTCCGGGTGCGTACCGTCAAGGCGATGGGGCTGCTGATCCCGGGCGCCATCTGGAAGCGGCACGGGCTCACGCACCCGCTCGGCGAGGACTTCGAGGGGTTCTCCGACATCGTGCCGAATGCCGTGCCGCCCGAGGCGATCGCGTCCGCCGAGCGCCAGGTCACGCCCGAGCTCCTGGGCGACGCCATCTACGCCGGCTCGGTCGACGAGATCGTCGAGGAGGTGGCGCCGCTCGTCGGGGCGGGCCTCCGCCACGTCGTCCTCTGGAACGTCGGCGTGCTCGCGACCGGTGCCACCGGCGCCGACGTCGTCCGCCAGACCCGGCTCCTGTGGCGCCTGAAGCGCCTCGAGGCGTCCGGCCGTTGAGGGCGCGACCTCCTACAACCCCGATTTACCGACGAACTTCGCGGCGTCGTTCCGGCTCAGCCCGGCCTCCGTGTAGATCGCCTGCCAGCATTCGCCGAGGTCGTTCCGGAGCTGCACGTGGAAGGGCATCGGCAGCGGCAGGATGGGCAGCGCGAGCAGCTCGCCCTTGCCCTTGAGGACGATCTTGGCCTTCTCGTCCTCGCCCTTGTTGAGCTGCAGCTTGGTGACGCCGTCGGGGACGGCCTCGCCGTTGCGGTACTTGAAGCGCCGATCGGCCACCGCTTTCCAGCAGTCCTTGCCGTTGCACACGCCGCCGGGCTCGACGACGGCGTGCATGACCGCCATCGGCACCGGCCCGGACTGGTCGAAGATGCACACCTCGTACGCGGTGGTGGCGAGGGGATCGCCGAAGGCCGCGAGCTCGGTGGCCTCGCCGCGATTCCACTTCCAGACCAGGCTGTCGCGGCTGTCGGGCGCCTTGTCGTTGATGTGCAGCGCCGCCTTGCGAAGCGCGGTCGGGACGCGGCAGTCGTCCCAGAAGTCGCCGACGCACCCGAGCGCGGGATTGCAGACCTCGCAGCCGCCGCAGGCGATCGGCGCGCCGCCGGCCTCGCACGCGTTCTGCTCGTAGTGGAAGACGCCGCCGCCCCCGAGGGCGCCCGCGTGCAGGAGCCGCGGGTCGGTTGGATCGAGGCGGATGCTCGACAGGTTGGTATGGGTGAGGCCGGTGTTGAGCGCGCTCCAACCGGCGCCGCCGCTGGTGCTCACGAAGGCGCCGGCGGTGGTTGCGACGTAGAGCGCGCCGGCGTCGACGGGGTGGCGGGCGATCGCGCGCACCGTGGTGCCGTCGAGGCCGCTGTTGATCGACGCCCAGAGGTCGCCGCCGTCGACGCTCTTGCGCATCCCGGTGAAGAAGGTGCCGGCATAGACGGTCGTGGGCGTCGCGGGATCGACGAGCAGCGACAGCACGGCGGGGGCCGCCACCGCGCCGGTGGGGCTCCAGCTTGTGCCGCCGTCCACGGTCTTGAAGACGGCGCCGACGCTGCCGGTGGTTGTGCCGGCGTAGACGACGTCGGAGGCGGACGGGTCGATCGCGATCGCGTGGACGATCGGCGCGGTGAGGCCGGCGTTCATGGCGGTCCACGTGGCGCCGCCGTCGGTGGTCTTGAAGATCCCGCCCCCGTCGGTGCCCGCCCAGAGCACGGTGCGGTCGAGCGGATCGATCGCCAGCGAGAGGATCGCCGGCGTCGTCAGTCCGTTGCTGATCGGGCTCCAGGTCGTGCCGCCGTCGAGGCTCTGGAAGACGCCTGCGGCGAGCGTGCCGGCGTAGACGATCGCGGGGAGCACGGGATCGAGGACGAGCGCGGCGACGCCGGGATCGGTGAGGCCGGTGTTGCTCGGCGCCCACGAGGCGCCGCCGTCGGTGGTGCGCTGGACGCCCATGACCTGGGTGCCGGCGTACATGACCGAGGGGTCGATCGGGTCGATCGCCAGGGTCCGCACCCACGCGCCGCTCGGGCCCCCCGTGGTCCAGGTGTTGACGCCGGCGCGGACGCGCGGCGCCGGCGCCAGCGACAGCAGGGCGGCGAGGCAGGCGAGAGGGCGGACGAGGCGGTGGACGCGCATGGGATCCTCCGAGGTTCGGCACCGGACGGTGGGTCGCCAGCACTCTAGCGCAGGCCGCGTACGGATTGCCAGCCCGAAGCGGCCCGCCCGCCCCGCGGCCGGCACGGCGTCTGCCGGGGCGTCCGCGCCCCGCGGCGCGGCGCGGTGGCGTGGGGGGGAAGGGGGCGCTACAAGGTCGGCGGGCGCCGCCGGGCGCCACGCGATCCGAGGAGAGTCCCATGGCCGCCGACCTGTTCTCGACCCCCGAGCACGCGATCTTCCGCGCCACGGTGCGGAAGTTCGTCGAGGAGGAGATTGCCCCGCGCGCCCGCGAGTTCGACGAGATGGGCCGCTTCGACAAGTCGCTCTACCGCACGATGGGCGACCTCGGGCTGCTCGGCCTGCGCTACGACCCGCGGTGGGGCGGGGCGGGGCTCGACTGGAGCTTCAGCGCCATCCTCTTCGAGGAGCTCGGCCGCGGCGCCGACAACGCCGGCGTGACCATGGGGATCAGCGTCCACACCGACATGGCGACGCCCTCGCTGCACGCCTTCGGCTCGGACGACCTCCGGCGCCGCTATCTCGTGCCGGCGATCAAGGGCGAGACCGTGAGCGCCATCGCCGTCACCGAGCCGGACGCGGGCTCGGACGTCGCCGGCATCAAGACCCGCGCCGTCCGCGACGGCGACACCTGGGTGATCAACGGCAGCAAGATCTACATCACCAACGCCGCCACCGCCGACTGGCTCTGCCTGCTCGCCGTCACCGATCCGGAGGCGGGCTACGGCGGGTTCTCGCAGATCATCGTTCCCACCGACTCCCCGGGCTTCAGCTACCAGCTCCTCGACAAGATCGGGAACCGCGGCTCCGACACCGGGCTGCTCTTCTTCGAGGACGTCCGCGTGCCGGTCGCCAACACCATCGGCGACGTCGGGCGCGGCTTCCAGCAGCAGATGATGCAGTTCCAGGACGAGCGCCTGGTGGCGTGCGTCAGCAGCAACGCCGGGGCCGAGGCCCTGTGGGAGAAGACGCGGCGCTGGTGCGACGAGCGGGTGCTGTTCGGAAAGCCGCTCGGCAAGATGCAGGTGACCCAGTTCAAGCTGGTCGAGATGCTGACGCAGATCACCGCGGCCAAGGAGCTGACCTACGCCTGCATCCGCAAGATCCTGCGCCGGGAGGACGCGACCAAGGAGATCTCGCTCGCCAAGCTCTTCACCGGCCGCATGGCGCGCTACGTTGCCGACGAGTGCATCCAGCTCCACGGCGGCTTCGGCTACATGCGCGAGAGCGCCGCCGGCCGCGCCTTCGTCGACACCCGCCTGATCAGCATCGGCGGCGGCGCCGACGAGGTGATGATCTACTACGTCGCCAAGATGCTGGGACTGTAGCCGTGCCGGCGTGGTTCGAGCAGGCGCCGCCGGGCGACGACGGGCCGGAGGGCCGGCTCGCGCGCTCGCTCGTTGCCGCCAAGCGCTTCCTCGACGCCGCGGCCGCCGCCGACGTGCTCGCCGGCCTCCCCGGCGGGGCGCCGGCGCCGGACCGGGCGGCGCTCGCCGCCGCCGAGGTCGATCACGTTGGCCTGCTGGCGCCGGCCGGCGCCCGCCCGCTGCTCGAGGCCGCGGCCGAGCGCGCGGGCTTCACCGCCGGGGGGATCGCGTTTCCGAGCGTGCTCCTGGCGCGCGAGCTCGCCGCCCGCACCGGTCGGACCCGGCCGACGACGGTGGTGAAGCGCTTTGGGCACACCCCCGCGGGCCGGCGGGTCGCGGTCGAGGTGTTCGTGGCCGCGTACGACGACGCGGAGCTGCGGCGGTGGATCGCCGAGGGCGTTGGCGTCCACGTGGCGCTCGCGGTCGCCGCGCCCGCCTTCGCGGACGCGCTCCGGATCCTGTCGGGCCGGGGCCTCGCGATGCCCGCGTTCACGGACGGGCGGCCGCACTTCATCGCCGGAGAGGACGTCACGATCGCCTACTTCGAGCACGCGCACGCGGCGCCCGCGCGCCGGCTCGAGGTGCGCGGCCCGGGGAACCTCACCGACGCCGGACGCGCGCGGCGCTCGGCGAGCGGCTAGCGCGGCGCTCGCGCACGCCCGCGAGGACGGGACGACACGATGCTCGACCGGGAAGACGCCGCCACGCTCGCACGGGTCGGGGCGGGCTCCCCGATCGGCGAGCTCCTGCGGCGCTACTGGATGCCGATCGCGGCGGCGGCCGAGCTCGACGAGCGGCCGGTCATGCCCGTGGAGGTCCTCGGGGAGCGGCGGGTACTCTACCGTGACGCGCAGGGCGCCCACGGGCTCCTCGAACGCTGGTGCCCGCACCGGAGCTTCGACCTCGCGTTCGGCATGGTCGAGGAGCGCGGCCTGCGCTGCGCGCACCACGGCTGGCGCTTCGACGAGACCGGCCGGTGCCTCGAGCAGCCCTACGAGGAGACCGTCGAGCCGGCGTCGACGTTCAAGGACCGGGTGCGGGCGCGGGCCCATCC
>Ga0302046_10001955_pt1 | contig 19309 bp, 12 predicted proteins | sample RVTome_11_FD_200261 | JGI IMG/M metagenome (GOLD analysis project Ga0302046, IMG submission 200261) | Soil microbial communities from uranium-contaminated site in the Upper Colorado River Basin, Wyoming, United States - RVT147D111 (version 2) ...
GCCCGAGGTGAACCGGGGTGAGATCGTTGACCAGGCCGTGCATGACGCCGCCGTCTTCGGTGACCGTGCCGACGACGAGGGTCGTCCCGCCGAGATCCACACCGACTATGAGACGCACGAAACCTCCTCGAGCGCGAGCACCCGGCGCACGGCGTCCCGGACCGTGGCCACGGTGAGTTCCCGGAGACAGCGATGGTGGCGCAGCGGGCAGCGGGGCCCGCCGTGGGTGGAACAGGGTCGGCAGGCCAGATCGAGCCCGAGCGTCACGTCACGCGGGCCGCGCGGCCCGAAACCGAGCCGCGGGTGCGTGGGGCCGAACAGCGCCACGACGGGCGTCCCGACCGCCTGGGCCAGGTGGAGCGGCGCCGAGTCGTTGACCACCGCCGCGGCCGCGCGGGCGAGGACCGCCGCGGAAGCGCGCAGGGGAAGGCCCGTGAGGTCGGCCACGGTTCCCCATCCGTCCGCGGGCTCGCCGATCACGACGACGGCCATCTCCCGCGCCAGCAGGGCCGCCAGCTCCCGATAAAACGGCCAGCGCTTGGTGGCGCGGGCGGAACCCGGCGCGAGCGCTACGAACGGGCCGGTGATCCCGGCCTGTGCGAGTGCGGCGGCGGCCGTGGCGTGATCGTCGTCGGTCAGGGCCAGCGAGAGGGCGGGGCCGCGCGCGTCGGGGATCGGTGCTTCGTGGACGATCGATGCTCGGGCTCGGTGGATCCCGCTGAAGCGGGCCCTCGGCCGCGATCTGCCCGTGAAACGGGCGCTGGCTCCCGTCGCCTCGGCGACAGATGGTGGCCGAGGGCCCGCTTCAGCGGGATCCACCACTTCCCGAGGGCCAGGGTCGGGGGGACTCACCGCGCCCGCGAGCGCGAGCAAACGCTCGGCCTCGTGGCCGGCGGGACGGGCACGACGCTCGGTACACCAGCGCGCGGCGGCGGTGTCCGCAAAGCCCACCCGCCGCGGAATGCCGGCCAGGCGGGCCAGGAGGCCGCTGCGGAACGAGCCCTGGGCCAGCACGGCCAGGTCGTAGCGGCGCGCCCGCAGCGCCCGCGCTTTCCTCCAGAGGGCGACGCCGCCGCGCTCCCGGCCGCGCTTGTCGTACGTGAGGACGGTGGCCACGGCCGGATGGGTCGCCACGAGCGGCGCCGCGGCCGGGGTCACGAGCACGTCCACCGGTCCGTGTCGGGCGGCCAGCGCCTCCAGCAGCGGCGTCGCGAGCAGCACGTCGCCCAGCCAGGCCGTCTGGACCACCAGCGTGCGCGTCACTCGACCTGGAGCACCGCGAGGAACGCTTCCTGGGGGATCTCGACCGTCCCGACCTGCTTCATCCGGCGTTTTCCCTCCTTCTGCTTCTCGAGCAGCTTGCGCTTGCGCGTGACGTCGCCCCCGTAGCACTTGGCCGTCACGTTCTTCCGCAGCGGCCGGACGGTCTCGCGGGCAATGACCTTGGTGCCGATGGCGGCCTGAATCACGACCTCGAAGAGCTGCCGTGGAATCATCTCTCGCAGCTTCTCGGCGATCTTCTTCCCCCATTCGTACGCCTTGTCGCGATGCAGGATGACGCTGAACGCGTCCACCGGGTCGCCGTTGATCAGCATGTCGAGCTTCACGAGGTCGCTGCGCCGGTAGCTGCTCATCTCGTAGTCCATGGCCGCGTACCCGCGGGTGACCGTCTTCAGCTTGTCGTAGAAGTCGAGGATGATCTCCGCGAGCGGGAAGGCGAACTCGAACTGGACCCGCGCCGGATCCAGGTAGTGCATTCCGAGATACTCGCCGCGCCGCTCCTGCCCGAGCTTCATGATCGCGCCGATGTAGTCGGACGGCGCGGTGAGCCGCGCCCGCACGTACGGCTCCTCGACGTGGTCCACGCCGGAGCCGTGCGGCATCAGCGTGGGGTTCTCGATCAGCTGCACGGTCCCGTCCGCCAGGTGCACGTGGTACTCGACGTTCGGCACCGTCGAGATCAGATCGAGATTGGATTCCCGCTGGAGCCGCTCGCGCACGATGTCCATGTGCAGCAGCCCCAGGAATCCGCAGCGGAACCCGAAGCCCAGGGCCACCGACGACTCCGGCTCGTAGGTCAGCGAGCCGTCATTCAGCTTGAGCTTGGCGAGCGCGTCCCGCAACTCCTCGTACTGGCCGGCATCGGTGGGATACAGGCCGGCGAACACCATCGGCTTGATCTCGCGGTAGCCGGGGAGCGGCGCCGCGGGACGCTCCGCGTCGAGCACCGTGTCCCCCGCCCGGGTCTCCTCCACGCCCCGGACGTTGGCCACGACGTAGCCGACCTCGCCGGCCTCGAGCACATCCGTGCGCTTGCGGGCCAACTGGAGGTAGCCGACCTCGTCCACCTCGTACCGGTCCTCGGGGTGCGCGCCGAAGGCGATCTGCGTGCCCTTGCGGATCGCGCCGTCCACCACGCGGATGCTCGGAATGGCGCCGCGGTACCGGTCGTAGTACGAGTCGAAGATCAGGGCGCGGAGCGGCGCCTCCGGATCCCCCTTGGGCGACGGGATCCGGCGAATGATCTGCTCGAGCAGGAGGTCCACGCCCGTGCCTTCCTTGGCCGAAACGTGCAGCACCTCGCCGGGCGGGGTCCCGATCAGGTCGTGCAGCTCGCGGGCGCGCCGGTCGGGCTCGGCCGCGGGCAGGTCAATCTTGTTGAGGACCGGGAGGATCTCGAGGCCGGCGTCCATGGCCAGGAAGAGGTTGCTCAGCGTCTGGGCCTGGATGCCCTGGCTCGCGTCCACCACCAGGACCGCCCCTTCGCAGGCGGCGAGCGACCGGGAGACCTCGTACGTGAAGTCCACGTGGCCCGGCGTGTCAATCAGGTTCAGCTCGTAGTCGTTGCCGTCGGCCGCGCGGTACGTCATCCGGACGGCGTTGAGCTTGATCGTGATGCCCCGCTCGCGCTCGAGGTCCATCGTGTCGAGCACCTGCTCGCGCATCTGCCGCTTCTGGAGCGTGCCGGTGGCCTCGATCAGGCGGTCGGCCAGGGTTGACTTGCCGTGGTCAATGTGGGCCACGATGCAGAAGTTGCGGATCCGGTCCTGGCGCATGGGGCTCAATATAGAAGCAATTGCCGAGTGCCGAGCGCGAAGTGCAGATTGGACTGTCGTTCGCGATCTTCGTGTGGATCAACCATGGAGCGGCTCCATGCTGACTCGTCGTGCGTTTCTGGAGGCTTCGTCGCTTGTGCTGGCGGGCACCGCGGTTCCGGAGGTGGAGCCGTCGGAGGCCCTGGAGCAGGGCCAGGGCCGGCAGGAGCTGCCGCCGTCCATTGCCGCGCTCACGCCCATGCGGGACGGCGTGCAGCCCATCACCACCGACGAGCGGCGCGGCCGGCTGGAGCGGGCGCGGCGCCTCATGACCGAACATGGGCTGGACGGGTTGATGCTCACCGGCGGGACCTCGCTGGTCTACTACGCCAACGTGCGCTGGGGGTTGAGCGAGCGGCTCTTGGCCCTGGTGGTGCCGGTCCGCGGGGAGCCCTTCGTGGTGTGTCCGGCCTTCGAGGAGGACCGGGCCCGCGAGCAGCTCGCCCAGGGCCCGCTCGGTCCGGATGGGGTGGCGGTCCTCACGTGGCACGAAGACGAGAGCCCGTACCGCCTGGTGGCCGAGGGCCTGGCGGCGCGCGGTCTTGCCACGGGGCGGCTCGGGATGGAAGAGACCGTGCGCTTCGTGTTCGCCGACGGGGTGGCCCAGGCGGCGCCGGCGGCGACGGTGGTGAGCGGCACGCCCGTGACGGCCGGCTGCCGGGGCCGGAAGGATGCGCACGAGGTCGCCCTGATGCGGCACGCGTCCGCGGTGACACTCAAGGCCTATGAAGCCGTGTACCGGGCCCTCGAGGACGGCATGACGCAGGCGCGCGTGGCCGAGCTGGTGGCCATCGCGCACACGCGCCTCGGCTATTCCGGCGGGGCCGGCGTCCAGGTGGGCGAGGCGTCCGCGCTGCCGCACGGCTCGTCCGTTCCGCAGGTGATCCGCGAGGGCACGGTGCTGCTGATAGACGGAGGCTGCGCGGTGGAGGGCTACCGCTCGGACATCAGCCGCACGTACGTGTTGGGCCGGCCGACCGACCGGATGCGTGAGGTGTTCGCCGTCGTCCACCGGGCACAGACCGCGGCGCACCGCGCGGCGCGGCCCGGCGTCGAATGCCAGGCCGTGGACGCGGCCGCGCGGCGGGTGATTGACGAGGCCGGTTTCGGGCCCGACTACGCCCACTTCACGCACCGGGTGGGGCACGGCATCGGGATGGACGGCCACGAGTGGCCGTATCTCGTGCGGGGCAACACGCTGCCGCTAGCCCCTGGCATGGCCTTCAGCGACGAGCCGGGGATCTATCTGCCGGGCGAGTTCGGCGTCCGGCTCGAAGACGACATGGTCATTACCGAGACCGGCGCGGAGTTGCTGACCCCGCAGAGCCCGTCGCTTGAGCAGCCGTTCGACGGCTGACGCCGGCCGGCAGGGAGCGCCGCACCAGTCGCGCGTGGGTCCCTCCGGCCGCTGCAGTTCGCGAGTACGCAGGCTGGCAGGCCGGGCACCGCTCACTGACGCGTCCTCCGGGACCCACGCGCGACTGGTGCCGAGCTTCCTCAGCGGCTGCCGCCCACGATGGCCTCGTAGCTCGTAGGCACCCACGCCGGCCGCTCCGGCGCGTTCGCCACGTCGAGGGCCAGGTAGAAGATCAGGCGCGTGAGCCGCGCCTGCTTGCCGGCGTCAATCTTCTCGTTGTGATCGCTCGGGCGGTGGTAGTCCTCGTGCGGGCCGCTGAAGAAAAAGAGAATGGGCACGCCGCGGCGCGCGAAGTTGTAGTGGTCCGACCGGTAGTAGAACCGCTCGGTGGGCCAGGGATCGTCGCGCACCGCCATCCCGAGTTCGGGGTGCGCGGCCTCGACGCGGGCGAGCGTGGCGCCGAGGTCCGAGTGTTCGCGGCCGATGGCCACGATCGTGTCCGGCCAGTTCCGGCCTACCATGTCCAGGTTCAGGTTGGCCACGATCTGCCCGATCGGGACGGGCGGGTGCGCGGCGAAGTAGTCGCTGCCCCACAGGCCGCGCTCCTCGCCGCTCACGGTCACGAACAGGACGGACCGGCGCGGCCGCGTCTCGAGCGCCGCGAACGCCTCCGCCAGCTCGAGCACCGAGGCCGTGCCCGAAGCATTGTCGTCCGCGCCGTTGCAGATGGAATCCGCGCCCACCGCGCGGCACCGGCCCACGCCCGTCACCCCCACGTGATCCATGTGCGCGCTCAGCACGATCATCTCGTCCGCCACGGCGGGGTCGCTCCCCCGGAGGAGCCCCGCCACGTTGGGCGCGCGCGCGGATTCCGCCGCGCGGGTCCGGGTCAGCACCGTGATCGGGACATTCACGGTCCGCGCCTGAGCCGGGCCGTCGGCGCGTCGCGCGGCGGCGAGGTCAAAGCCGGCCGCGGAGAGGGCGGGCGCGAGCACGCGTTCGCGCACCAGCACGGAGGGCAGACCCCCGCCCCGCTGCCAGGCCGGCCCCAGCGACGTGCGGAAGCGCTGCGCCACCACCTGGCTCCACACGCCGTCCGACACGTCCGCCGGAATGACGATGGCCGCCGGCCCCGCCTGCTGAACGGCGAGCACCAGGGGCCGCGCCCGCGCGGCCGGCTGCCCGGTGGACTGCGCTGGTACGACCAGGATCACCACGGCGCCCGCAAGGTCGAGCGGGTGCTCGGGCAGCGTCGTTCCATGCACCAGCACCGTCCGTCCCGTCACGGGCGCCGCGGCATCCACCAGCATCCAGGGAATGGCGTCCCCACCCATGTGGAGCCGCTGCGCGCCGACCGTCACATACGACGCCGCGGTGTCGGGTATCGGCCGGTCCAGACGGTACCACTGGATGAAGGCGCCGCGGTCGCCGGCGGGCTCGAGCCCGACGCGCGCGAACTCGGACGCGACGTAGGCGGCTGCCTGGTCCAGCTCGGGGCTCGGCGTGAACCGGCCGCGCAGCGAGTCGTGCGCCAGCAGGCCGATCCGGGCGGCGATATCCGCGGCCGTGATGGACGCGACCGCGCGTTCCTGCGACCGGGTGGCGGTGGCGGTGGCGGTGAGCGCGAGGGCGATGAGGGCGCAATGCGGGAATCGCGGCATGCTGTCGGGGCTCCGGCGGGGGCCATGCGGGCCGCCGCACTCGCGGAGGCCGCGGAAGCAACATACCCGAAGAGACGAATCCGGTGCCGGTGGTTGTGAGGCTGAGGGGCGCGGGCTTGGTCAGGTGCCAGTGCGGTGGCCGGTGGCGCCTGCGCCTTCGCGCGCTTTGGGAGCCGCGGACCGCCCGACTGGGCTTGGTCCCGATGCTGGCCGCCGCGCGCTGGCCGCGGGTGCGTCCGCTCGACGCGTCGGCGCGGCACTCGGCGCGCCGCGCGCGGGCGGCTTAGCGTGCGGCGCCGGCGCGGCGGTGGTGCGGCGACCGGTATCGGGCCGCCCGACGTCGCGGCGCGGAGGTGCGACGGCCACCGGCGCCGGCCGTCGTCCGGTCGGCGCGCCGGCCGCCGGGGTCGAGCGGTCGCGCGGCCCGACGGGTGACGCCCTGGGCGTGCGTGACTGCCCCACGAACCCCGGCGGCAGGCGGCGCGGCGGGCCGACGACCGATGTGCCGCCGTACACGACAGCGGGATAACTCCACCACGCAGGCTCCGGTATGCCAATCCGGATGCACGAATGCGCGTACGGATCCCACACGACCGGCGAGACGTACGCGTGGCACTGGTAACAGAGAAACCGCGGATAGTCGTGGCGCGCGCCCACGGAGTACGGGAGCACGGCCCAGGCGACGTCGGGATACGTCTCGGGGACGAGCGCCGCCAGGAGGTCGCCGAACAGAACGTAGGGATCCCCCGTGACGCGGCTCGCGAGGCCGAGCGCGTCGTCGTCCCAGGTCCCGCCGCGCGTGAAGCTCGCGAACGCGATTGGGTCGAGCGTCACCACCGCGAACAGAAACCCCTCGCCCGGGTACTCCTCGACGCGCAGCGTGTATCCGTTTCGCGTACCGGGAACGGCGTACGCCTCGACGCCGCGGACGTAGTTGTCGTCGTGTGGGCGCGCGGGATACAGGACGTGCGCGTGGCCGTCGGTGTTCACCCGGAAGATGGTGAGATAGGCGTCCACGTCGGTTCGCACGAAGACCGTCATGCCGTCGCCGCGCTCGAACACGTCCTCCGCGTGGTTGGTCCAGATGGCAATCTGGGGAGACGGCTCGGCCCCGCCGCCCGGTGACCGCGCCGGAGGGGCGTGGCCCGATCCGACGCCCACCACCCCCGGCAGGAGGAGCGAGGCTGTTAGAATGTTCGCCAGCGTCATGTTACCCCCTGGCGGGCAGCGCCCGCCCGCCTGTCGAAAGGCAGGGTCCGTGCCACCGGGAGCCGTACCATAAACCGTTGTCCTGCTTGGTGATGGATCTGGACCACCGCCGCTCGATCCGCCGTTGATGTCCCCCTTCGAGGACAATGCGCGTGGCTGAGCGTCTCGATCTGCTCGATCCCTTCGAGGTCGCCCAGCTCGGCGGCATCGAGCTGACCGTGCGTGGCGTCGTCGAGGGGTTTCTCGCGGGACTGCACCGGTCGCCGTTCCGCGGGTTCTCCGTCGAGTTCACGGAGCACCGGCCCTACCAGCCGGGGGACGAGCTGCGGTATCTCGACTGGCGGGTGTTCGCGCGCGCGGATCGGCTGGCCATCAAGCAGTTTGAGGCCGAGACCAATCTGCGGGCCATGCTCGTGCTCGATGCCAGTGCCTCCATGGCATGGGCGGGCGCGCCGCGCCGCCTCACCAAGCTCGAGTACGGGCAGCGCCTGGCCGCGGCGCTGGGCCTCGTCCTGCTCCGCCAGCGCGACGCGACGGGACTCATCGCGTTTGCGGACGACATCCGGGCCGCGGTCCCCGCCCGCGTCCGTGGTCTCCAGCGGTGGGCCCTGCTCAAGGCGTTGACGGCGCTCGAACCGGGTCGCGGCACGGCGGCGGCGGACGCCCTGCGGCGCGTCACCGATCTGCTGCAACGCCGCGGGCTCGTGATCTTCATCTCCGACCTCCTGTTCGACCAGGATCTGGCGCTCCGCGCCTTGCAGTTCCTCCGGCATCGGGGGCACCAGGTGCTGGTGTTCCATCTCATGGACCCCGCGGAGCTGGAGCTGGAGGGCCCTCCCGAGGTCCGGTTCGAGGATCCGGAGTCAGGGCAGACCGTGGTCGTGCGCCCCCGCGAGTTCCGCACGGCCTACCGCGAGGCGGTGCGGCGCTCCGTAGACGCGTGGCGCGCCGCCTGCCGCCGGAGCGGCATCAGCTACCTGCACGTGCGCACGGACACCCCATTCGGCCACGTGTTGCGGCGGGCGGCCGCGCGCCGCGCGCAGCTCGGCTGACCGATGGAGTTCCTCCAGCCCGTTGCGCTGTTCGGGCTCGCCGCCGCGGCCCTGCCCGCGCTGCTGCACCTCTTGCAGCGCCGGCAACCGCCGACCGTCGTCTTTCCGGCGGTCCGGTATCTCGTGGATGCGGAGGAACGGCACAGCCGCCGACTGCGTATCCGCAACCTGCTGTTGCTGCTGCTCCGCACGGCGTTGATCATGGCGATTGCCCTGGCCGCGGCCCGGCCCGTGGTTCCCACGTCGCTCGGCCGCGCGCACGCGCCGTCGGCGCTCGTGGTGGTCCTCGATCACTCCCTCTCGTCGGGAGCGGTGGTGGACGGTGCGCCGCGGATTGCGGGGCTCAGGCGCGCGGCGCGGGCCATCGGGCGGGAAGCGGGCGCCGGCGATCGTCTCTGGCTGATGGGGGCGGATGGCACGCCGCACCAGCTGACGCCCGGCGAATGGGCCGCGGCGGTGGACGCGCTCGACCCGGTACCCCGTCGTCTCGATCTGGGAGCGGCGGTGCGGGCGGCCGCGGCGGTGGTGCGGTCGCAGCGCCTGCCGGGCGCGGTCGTGGTCCTCAGCGATCTCCAGGCGACGGCGGTCACCGACGCGGACACGGCGGACGTGCCCGTGATCCTGCTCGATCCGGGCGCGCCGCCCGGAAACCGGGGGATCGGCGCGGTGGACATCGAGCCGGAGACGTGGACCTCGGGTGGCACGGTGGTGGTGACCGTCGTGGGTGACGACACGAGTGCCGTCGAGGTGCGGCTCGAGCGGGGAGCGGGAACGCTGGCCCGCGGATTGGCGGGCGCGGGCGGCGGCGTGGCGCTCGCCGTGGCGGACGTCGGCCGGGGATGGCACGTGGCACGGGTGGCCCTCACGCCGGACGAGCTGCGCGCCGACGACGCCGTCGCGGTCGCGCTGCATGGGTCTCCGCCGGCGGCGGTCACGCCGCTCGGCGCGGGCCCGTTCGTGGAGGCCGGAATCGCCGTGCTCGCGGAGACGGGACGGGTGCGGGCCGGGAGGACCGTGGTGCTGGGCGACCGCCCCGAAGCGGGGCGCACGATCCTGCTGCCACCCGCGGATCCCGCGCGGATCGGCGTCGTGAACCGGGCGCTGGCCGCGCGCGGCGCCCCCGTCCGGTTCGGTGCGCGCGAGTCGGGCGAGTGGGCGCTCGAGAGCGATCTGTTTTCCCTGGGCGGCGCGGCCGTCCGCAGGCGCTACCGCCTGGAGGGTGACGCGGCGGTACTCGCCACGGCGGGCGACGCGCCGTGGATCGTGCGGGCCGGGCCGGTGGTGGTCGTAGGGAGCCGGTTCGAGGAGGACTGGACCGACCTGCCACTGCGGCCGGAGTTCGTGCCGTTCCTGGATGCGCTGGTGAACCGCGTCGGCGCCGGGGAGGTCTGGCGCGTGACGGCGGTGCCGGGAGACGTGGTGCGCCTGCCCGGCTCCGCCCGACGATTGCTGCTCCCCGGTGGTGCGCTGGCCGTGTCGGCGGGCGGCCCGGTGGAGGCGCCGCTCGATCCGGGGGTCTACTTCGTGTCCGACGGCGCCGGCGACACCGTGGGCGCCCTCACGGTGCGCCCCGACCCGCGGGAGTCCGATCTGCGCATGGCTCCGCCCGCGGCGACACGCGGGAGCCTGGGCCGCGCGCGCCTGTTTGCCGACGAGGCCGCGGTGGTGCGCGCCGCCTTCTCGGGCCGGCGGGCCGAGTTGACCACGGCGCTGCTCGTCGCGGCGCTGCTGCTCGCCGTGGCCGAACTGGCGCTCGCCTCGGCCGGCGGCGCGCGGGCGCGGGCCTGATGCTGCCGGGCCTGGTGGCCGCGTTCCGCGCGCTCCCCGCGTTCCGCGGGCTGCGGGATGCGCTGCCGGGGCGGAGCCGGCGGCTGGCCATTGGCGCGCTGCCCGGCTCGAGCGGCGCGGTGCTCGCCGCCACGCTCGCGGACGATCTCCCGCACCGGATGCTCGTGATCGTGACGACCACCCCGTCCCGCGCCGAGGGCTGGCACGCCGACCTGGCGGCGTTGCTCGACGAGGGCGCGCGGTTCTATCCCCAGCGCGAAGCCCTCGGCGAGGAGGAGCCGCACTACGAGATCGCGGGCGAGCGGGTCGAGACGCTGGACGCGATCGTCGCCGGCCGGACGCGCGTCGTGGTGACGACGCTCCGCGCCACCGCCGAGCGCACGCGGGTGCCGCGCGCGCTCGCGCGCGCCCGGCTGGAGCTGGCCACGGGGGCCACGGACCGGCCGCAGGACGTGGTCGCGCGGCTCGAGACGATGGGCTACGCCCGGGCCCCCACGGTGACGGACGTCGCCCAGTTCGCGGTGCGGGGCGGGCTCGTGGATGTGTACGGGTTCGGGATGGCGGCGCCGGCGCGGATCGAGTGGTGGGGTGACGAGATCCTCTCGGTGCGCGCGTTCGATCTCGACACGCAGCGCTCCGAGCAGGAGGTGAGGCGGGTGACCATCCTCCCCATCGGCGTGCCGCGGCGCGCGGACGACGACGACCCACCGGAGGCGCAGTCGCTGCTCGAGCTGCTGCCGGCCGACGCGCTCCTCCTCGCGGACGCCGGCGTCGAACCCGCGGAGGTGGACCGGGTGTGGGACGAGGCGACCCATCACCTGGACGTGGCGCGCCGGCGCGGCGAGGACGTGCCCGGCCGGGACGTGCTCTTCCTGTCGCCGGCGGACTGGCGCGCGCGCTGGGATGGCTTCGCGCGGCTGGACCTTGCCGCGGAGGTACCGGAGGCGCTGGACCTGCGCGTGGGGCCGCCGCCGCCGGTGAATCGGGACATGCGCGCGCTCCAGCGCCTGGTGCGTGCGGGACCGACGCTCATCCTCTGCGACAACGAGGGCCAGCTCGAGCGGCTGGAGGAAATCCTGGGCGGCGACGAGGGCCGCGGCGCCCGGCTGCCGGAACGCCTCACGCTGGCACTCGGCTCGCTCCAGGGCGGGTTCACCCTGCCCAACCTGGCCGTGCTCACCGATCACGAGGTGTTCCGGCGCGCGCGGCGGATCCGGCGGCCGCGCCGGTTCCGGCAGGTGCTGCAGAGCGCCGCCAGCCCCCTCTCGCCCGGCGACTACGTGGTCCATCTCGAGCACGGCATCGGGATCTACCGGGGGATCGAGCGGATCTCTTTGGGCCAGGGGACCACGCTCGACGTGGCGATCATCGAGTACGAGGGCGGCGATCGGCTCAACGTGCCGCTCTACCGCATTGACCAGATCGAGCGCTACCGCGCGCCGGACGACGGCGACGACCGCCCGCCGCCCCGGCTGGACCGGCTGGGCGGCGCGCGCTGGCGGCGGCAGCGGGACAAGACCGAGCGGGCCATCCGCCAGATGGCCGCCGAGCTGGTGGACCTGTACGCGCGCCGGGCCGGCGCGCCGGGCTTCGGCTTCCCGGCGGACACGCGGTGGCAGCGCGAGCTGGAGTCGGGGTTCCTCTACGAGGACACGCCGGACCAGCGGACGGCCACCGACGACGTGAAGCGCGACATGGAACGCCCGCGTCCCATGGACCGCCTGGTCGTGGGCGACGTGGGCTACGGCAAGACCGAGGTGGCGGTGCGCGCCGCGTTCAAGGCGGTCCAGGCCGGGAAGCAGGCGGCCGTCCTCGTCCCGACGACCATTCTCGCCGAGCAGCACGGGCGCACGTTCGGCGAGCGGCTGGCGGGCTTTCCGGTCCGGGTGGAGGTCCTGTCGCGGTTCCGTACGGCGGCGGAGCAGTCGGCCGTGCTCGCGGCGCTGGCCGCGGGGACCGTGGACATCGTGATCGGCACGCACCGCCTGCTCTCCGCGGACGTGCGGTTCCACGACCTCGGCCTGCTGGTGGTGGACGAGGAGCATCGCTTCGGGGTCCGCCACAAGGAGCGGCTCAAGGCGCTGCGGCTCCAGGTGGACGTCCTGACCCTCACGGCCACCCCCATCCCGCGCACCCTGCACTTGGCGCTGTCCGGCCTGCGCGACCTCACGCTCATCGAGACGCCGCCCCGGGACCGTTCGCCCGTGCTGACGTTCATCGAGCCGTGGGACGACGCGCTGCTCGAGGAGGCGATCGCGCGGGAACTCGACCGGGGCGGTCAGGTGTATTTCGTGCACAACCGGATCGAGACGATCGGGACCGTGGCGGAACGGGTGCGGGCGCTGGCGCCGCGCGCCCGTGTGGCGGTGGGGCACGGGCAGATGCGGGAGCGCGCGCTGGACGAGGTGATGCGGCGCTTCGTGTCGGGCAACCTGGACGTCCTCGTCTCGACCATGATCGTGGAATCGGGTCTCGACGTGCCGAACGCCAACACGATGATCATCCACAACGCGTCCCAGTTCGGGCTGGCGCAGCTCTACCAGCTGCGGGGACGCGTGGGGCGGGGACACCGGCGCGCGTTCTGCTACCTGCTCGTGGCGGACGCGCTCGACGCGGAGGCCGAGGAACGGCTCCGCGTGCTGGAGCACCACACCGCGCTCGGCTCCGGGTACCGGATCGCGCTCCGCGACCTCGAGCTCCGGGGCGCGGGCAATCTGCTCGGCGCGGAGCAGTCGGGGCACGCACACGCCGTGGGGGTGGACACGTATCTCCGCTGGCTCACGGATGCGGTCCGGGCGCTCCAGGGCACCGCGGCCGCGCCCGTGCCGCCGGAGGTCACCGTGGACGGGAGCGCCCATCTGCCGGATGCATACGTGCCGGACGAGGACGCCAAGCTCGATCTCTACCGGCGGCTGGCGCGGGCGGGCGGCCCTGATGACATTGCACAGTTGCGCGAGGAACTGCGGGACCGGTTCGGCCCGGTGCCGGCGGACGCCGACCGGCTGCTCCTCGTTGCCGAGCTCCGCGCGCTCGGTGCCCGGGTGGGCCTGGAGACGATCCTGGTCCGGGGCGACGAGGCGCGGCTCGCGTTTCGGGCGGGCGCGAGCCCGCGGCTGGCGCGGCTCACCGCCGCGCTCGACGACGTGCAGTTCGCGGCGGAGGTCCGGCGGGCGACGCCGCTGGCCCTGCGCCTCACCCGGCTCGGCGGGCTCGCGACCGGTCCGGGCCTGCTCTACGCCCTGCGGGCGGTCGTGGGCGACAACGATCATGCGGAGGCCGGGACACCGGCCGTGCAGAGGTGATGCGACGAATGCGGATGTTGCGGAGAGCAGCGGGAGCGGTGGTCCTCGGGGCGGCGGTGAGCGGATGCGGCGACGCCCTGACCTCCCGCGTGGATGTCGTGGCGCGCGTGGGACCCTACGAACTGTCCGTGGATCGGCTGGCCGAGGTGATCGCGACGGGCAAGGGCCTGCCGGTGCGGCGGGACGTGGCGGAAGGGATCGCCCATCTCTGGGTGGACTACACGATCTTTGCCGACCGGATCGCGTCCGGGGACTCGCTCACGGATTCGGGCTACGTCGCGGCCGCGATGTGGGCGGAGATCCAGCAGGAACTGGCGGACCGCTATCACGCCATGCTGGTCTCGGACGCGGTGCGCCTCGATGCCGCGCAGGTGGACAGCGTGTTCGCGGCCGGCGAGTACCGGTACGTCAAGCAGATCCTGTTCGCGGTGGATCCCAACGCGGCCCCGGACATCCGGGCCGCCAAGCAGCGGCTGGCGCAGGATATCCACGCGCGGCTCACGCTGGGCGGGCTCACCTGGAAGGAGGCCTCCGAGGTCAACGAGGATCCCCGAAGCCAGGCGTCCGAGGGCTCGCTGGGCGTGATCGGGTACGGCGACATGGTCCCCGCGTTCGAGAACGCGGCGTACGCGCTCGAGCCCGGCGGGATGTCGCCGGTGACGGAGACCAGCTTCGGCTATCACATTCTGATCCGCCCGCCGCTCGCGGAGGTGCGCGAGGCGTTCCGGGAGGGCGTCGAGCAGCGGCGCGAGGCCGCGTTCGACGACACGTTCCTGGGCGAGCTGCCGGCCCGCTGGAACATTGACGTGAAGCAGGGGATCGGGCCCGCGGTGCGCGCGTTGGGCCACGACCCGTTCCGCGCCAAGCAGTCGGGCAAGGTGCTGGGCACGTACAAGGGCGGCCGGTTCCGCGTGTCCGACTTCGCGCGCTGGGTGCAGGCCATGCCGCAGTCGGTGCGCCAGCAGCTCGGGGGCGCCTCCGACTCCCAGGTGACGGCGCTCGTGTCGAGCCTGATCCGGAACGAGACGCTGGTCCGGGAGGCGCGGCAGGCGGGTGCGGTCATCACCGACGAGTTCCACGAGGAAATGACCGACCAGCTTCGCCGCCAGATGGCGCTCGTCGCCGCCCTGGTCGGGTTCCCGCGCGACACGATCCCCCTGCTCCACGGGCTCCCGCGCGAAACGCTGCAGCAGGCGGTGGCGGCTCGCGTGTTCGCGTATCTCCAGGCGGTGGCCCAGAACGAGAAGCGGCTCCAGTCCGTGCCGCCGTTCCTCGCGGACACCCTGCGCGCGGAGGCGGACTGGAACGTCAGTCCGGCGGGGATCGAGCAGGTCCTCGAGCGCGCCCGCCAGATGCGCCTGAGCCTCGACGCGCCGCCGGCGCCGGGCGGACCCGCCGTCTCCCCCGCGCCGCCGGCCGTTGCCCCCAATGCGAACTAGGCTCCCGCTGGTCGTCGCGACGGCGGTCGTGGCGGCGCCCGCGGCGGCGCAGCAACCCGAGTTCGTTCCGGTGGACCGGATCGTGGCGGTGGTGGGCGCGACGCCCATCCCGCTCTCCCGGGTGGACGAGGAGCTGAACCTGATTCTGGCCGAGATGCAGCGCGCGGGTCGGCCGGTGCCGCAGGAGCCGGCGGAGATCGCGGCCTACCGGCGGCAGATCGTGGAGCGGCTCGTCGAGGACGAGCTGCTGGTGCAGCGGGCCACCCTCGACACGACGGTGAAGGTGACGGACCAGCAGGTGCAGTCGGCGGTGGACGCGGCCCTGCGGCAGACGCGGGGGCAGTTCTCCACCGAGCTCGAGTTCCGCCGGCAGCTCCAGGCGGCGGGCCTCGGCACCCCCGAGGAATACCGGCGGTTCGTGTCCGAGCAGGTCCGCCGGGACCTCATGAAGCAGCAGCTCATCCAGCGGCTGCGGGAACGCCAGGAGATCCGCACCGTTCCGCCCAGCGACGACGAGGTGCGCGCGCACTACGAGGCCACCAAGGCGCAGCAGCCGCGCCGGCCGGCCACCGTATCGTTCCGCGCGGTGCTCGTCCGCCCCGACCCGACGCCCGAGGCCAGGGCGGTGGCGCGGGCGCAGGCGGACTCGGTGCTCCAGGCGGTGCGCGCGGGCGCCGACTTTGCCACGCTCGCGCGCCGCTTCTCCGACGATCCGGGATCGGCCCAGGACGGGGGCGACCTCGGCTGGTTCCGCCGGGGCCGGATGGTGGCCCAGTTCGAGGCGGCGGCGTTCCGGCTCCGGCCGGGCCAGGTGTCGGACGTGGTGGGGACGCCCTTCGGCTTCCACATCATTCAGGTGGAGCGCATCGAGCCGGCGGAGATCAAGGCGCGGCACATCCTGTTCGCGCCCGAGGTCACCGAGGCCGATCTTGCGCTGGCCGAAGCGCGGGCCGACAGCGCGGCGCAGGCGCTCCGCGCGGGAGCGCCGCTCGACTCGCTCCTCCGGACGTACCACGATCCACTCGAGCAGTCGCTGTTCGAGGATGTCCCGCCGGAGAATCTCCCCGAAGCGCTGCGCGCCGTGGTGCAGGGCGCCCTCCCCGGCGACATCATCGGGCCCGTGCGGCTTGAGGACGGCGAACGGACGCGCTACGCCGCCATTCTCTTCGAAGGCGCCCGGCCCGAGGGCGAATACACCTACGAGGAGCTGTACGACCGCCTGCGGTCCTCGCTGTCCGAAGGGAGCGCGGTGCGCCGGTACGTCGAGGAGCTGCGCCGCAACACCTACGTGGACATCCGGTTGTAACCACCGTGCCGCGGCGCATCGCGCTCACGCTCGGGGACCCGCGAGGCATCGGCCCGGAAATCGCCGCCAAGGCCCTGCGCCGCCTGCCGGCCGGCGTCGAGATCGTCACCGTCGGACCTCTGGCCATGCTGGACACGCTGCCCGGCCCCCACGCGGAGGCCGGGGACGCGCCGGCCGGCTACGTGCGCCACCATCGGACCGCGTGGGACGGCGACGAGGTGGCCTACCCGCAGTTGCGCTGCGCGCCCGAGGCGGCCGGCCTGATCGCGCGCGCCCAGGTGGAGCGCGCGGTGGCCCTGGTCACGGCCGGGGAGGTGGACGCCATCGTCACGGGCCCGGCCGAGAAGGCCGCGATGCACGCGGCGGGCGTCACGTATCCGGGGCATACCGAGTGGCTGGCCGCGCTGACGGGCACGGCGGACGTGGTCATGATGCTCACGGACGAACGGCTGCGGGTGGTGCTGGCCACCACGCACGTGCCGCTCCGCGACGTGCCGCGCCTGCTCACGACGGCGCTGATCGAGCGCACGGGACGGATCACCGCGGACGCCCTGCGGCGCTGGTGGGGGATGGCGGCGCCGCGCCTGGCCGTGTGCGCGGTCAACCCGCACGCCGGCGAAGGCGGCCTGTTCGGGTGCGAGGACCAGGACGTGCTCGCGCCGGCGGCCGCGGCACTGGGCGCGGCCGGCCCGTTCCCGGCCGACACCGTGTTCGTGCGGGCGCTCCGCGGCGAGTTCGACGCGGTGATCGCGCCGTACCACGACGTCGGCATGACGGCCATCAAGGTGGCCGCGTTCGGGTCCGCGGTGAACGTGACCCTGGGTCTGCCGTTCATCCGTACCTCACCGGACCACGGCACGGCGTTCGACATCGCGGGCACCGGCGCAGCGGACCCGGGGTCGCTGCTCGCCGCCATCGGCCTTGCCGCCATGCTCACGGGGCGGAGGACCGACCGGCGCTGAGACGTGCCCCGCGCGCATTGCGTCGGTAGGTTTGCTGCACGATGACCATCACCCCCGTCACCCCAACCACCGTTCGGCTCCGCCGATACCGGGTACCGCCGCTCTCCGCGATCGCCGAGCTGCTGGCCGTAGGCCGCGGCGCGGGCGACGCCGCCACGCGCGAGACGGTGGCGGGCATGCTCGAGGCGGTGCGGGTGGAGGGCGACGCCGCGATCCTCCGGTTCCAGCGCGACTTGGACGGGGTGGATCTGACGCCCGCGGAGTGGGAGGTGCCGCGCGCCGCCTGGGAGGCCGCACGCGCCCGGCTCGACCCCGCGCTGCGTGGCGCGCTCGAGCGGGCCGCGGCCCGGGTGCGCGCGTTTCACGAGGACCAGCGCGAGGCCAGCCGGTCGTGGCTGGACGACGACGGGACCCTCGTGGGGACGCGCGTCCTGCCGCTCGACGCCGCGGGCGTGTACGTCCCGGGCGGCACGGCCAGCTACCCGTCGAGCGTCCTGATGAATGTCATTCCGGCGGTGGTGGCGGGCGTGCGCGAGATCGTGGCCGTGACGCCGCCGGGCGGAGTCACGGATGCCGTGCTCGCGGCATGCGAAATTGCGGGTGTTACGCGCCTGTTCCGAATCGGCGGGGCGCAGGCGTGCGCGGCCCTCGCGTACGGCACCGCGACGGTGCCGCGGGTGGACAAGCTCGTCGGGCCGGGGAACCGCTGGGTGGCCGAGGCCAAGCGCCAGCTGGCCGGCGTGGTGGGCATGGACATGGTGGCGGGCCCCACCGAGGTGCTGATCGTGGCCGACGGCGCCGCCCGGCCGGCGCATGTCGCCGCCGACCTTCTGGCCCACGCCGAACACGACCGGGAGGCGAGCGCCTGGCTGGTGACGCCGGACGAGGAGCTGGTGGCCGCGGTCGAGCGGGAGCTGGAGGCGCGGCTCGCCACCGCTCCGCGGGCCGGGATCGCGCGGGAGGCGCTCGCGCGGAACGGCGTCGCGGTCCTCGTGCCCGATCTCGCCACGGCCATCACGGTGGCTAACCGGCGTGCGCCCGAGCACCTCGAGTTGCTGGTAGAGGACGCGGACCGCTGGCTCGACGCCGTGCGCCACGCGGGCGCGGTGTTCGTGGGCCCGTTCACGCCCGAGCCGGTGGGGGACTACGTGGCCGGCCCCAGCCACGTCCTCCCCACCGGCGGCTCCGCCCGGTTCGCCTCGCCGCTTGGCGTGTACGACTTCGTGAAGCGGATGAGCGTCGTGCGGTACTCGGCCGCCCGGTTGGCCCGCGACGTCGCCGACGTCGTGATCTTGGCGCGCGCCGAGGGCCTGGACGGGCATGCGGAAGCGGTGCTTGCGCGCCACCCCGGGCCCCGGTAGACTGCCCGGCCCCACGACCGGGGGACGGTCGGCGGGGTGTTTCGTAACTGATTGATTATCAAGGCGTTCGGCCCAGTGTCTTTGCGTAACATTGCCATCATCGCGCACGTGGATCACGGCAAGACCACGCTGGTGGATCAGATGCTCCGCCAGGCCGGGGTGTTTCGGGCCAACCAGCACGTGGACGAGCGGGTGATGGACTCCAATCCGCTCGAGCGCGAGCGGGGCATCACCATTCTCGCCAAGAACACGGCGGTGCACTGGCGCGACACGAAGATCAACATCGTGGACACGCCGGGCCACGCGGATTTCGGCGGCGAGGTGGAGCGCATCCTGCGAATGGTGGACGGGGTGCTGGTGCTGGTGGACGCGGCCGAGGGCCCGATGCCGCAGACCCGGTTCGTGACGCGGAAGGCGCTGGAGCTGGGGCTCCAGCCCATCGTCGTGATCAACAAGATTGACCGGCCCGACGCGCGGCCCCGCGAGGTCCACGACGAGGTGCTCGAGCTGTTCATGGAGCTGGAGGCGACCAACGCCCAGGTGGACGCGCCTTTCCTTTACGCTTCGTCGCGGTTTGGGGTGGCGTATCGGGAGGTGACGACGGGAGCGACGGGAGCGACGGGAACGACGGGCGCGCCCGCCAGCGACGCTGCTCGGCGGCGTGCTGAGGGGGGGCCGGGGGGTGGGTGGGAGGGCGATCTCACTCCTCTCTTCGAGACCATCCTGACGGCCATCCCGGCGCCGCTGTGCGATCCGGCCGGCCCGCTTCAGATGTTG
>Ga0302046_10001956_pt1 | contig 19306 bp, 18 predicted proteins | sample RVTome_11_FD_200261 | JGI IMG/M metagenome (GOLD analysis project Ga0302046, IMG submission 200261) | Soil microbial communities from uranium-contaminated site in the Upper Colorado River Basin, Wyoming, United States - RVT147D111 (version 2) ...
CGACGGAGTCCTCTACACGCACGCCGGGCCCGAGATCGGCGTCGCCTCGACCAAGGCGTTCACCACCCAGCTGACGGCCCTCTACCTGCTGGCCCTCTACCTGCGCCAGCAGCGCGGGCTGCCGATCGACGCCGCCCATGCCCGCGCCCTCGCCCACCTGCCGCAGGCCGTCGACGAGGCGCTGCAGCACGAGGGAGAGATCGAGGAGCTGGCGCGCCACTATGCGCGCTACCACGACTTCCTCTACCTCGGGCGGGGCATCAACTATCCCATCGCCCTCGAGGGCGCCCTCAAGCTCAAGGAGATCTCCTATATCCACGCCGAGGGCTATCCCGCCGGCGAGATGAAGCACGGTCCGATCGCCCTGATCGACGAGGAGATGCCGGTGATGGCGGTGGCCACCGGCCGTCGGGTCTTCGACAAGGTCAAGAGCAACCTGCAGGAAGCCCGTGCCCGCGACGGCCGTATCCTGGTGGTGACCGACCGTCCGCGCGAGGAGGTGGCGGAGGTGGCGGACGAGGTCCTCTCCGTGCCGCGGGTCTCCGAGCTCCTGCAGCCGATCGTCAACACCGTCCCGATGCAGCTCTTCGCCTACCACGTGGCGGTGCGGCTGGGCTGCGACGTCGACCAGCCAAGGAACCTGGCCAAGAGCGTCACGGTGGAGTAGGGGCCCCCCACCCGCCCGCCCGGGTGGGCGGAGGGCCACACCCCATGCACCCCATCGACTTCGACACCGAGCTCAACCCCGAGCAGCGGGCGGCCGTCACCCACGGCGAGGGGCCGCAGCTGGTGCTGGCCGGGGCCGGGTCGGGCAAGACGCGGGTCATCACCTATCGCGTGGCCTGGCTGGTGCGCGAGGTCGGCATCGACCCGGGCTCGATCGTCGCCGTGACCTTCACCAACAAGGCGGCCGGCGAGATGAAGGAGCGGGTCGAGCGTCTGCTCGAGCTCGAGCCCCTCCCCACTTTCGTCGGCACGTTCCACCGCTTCTCGCTGCGCCTCCTGCGTCGCCACGGCCAGCGGGTCGGCGTGGGCCCCGGCTTCGCCATCTTCGACACCGACGATCAGCTCACCCTGGTCAAGCGGGCGCTGGCGGAGGAGAACCTGGCGGAGAGCTCGTTTCAGCCGCGGGCGGTGCTGGGCGCGATCAGCGCGGCGAAGAACCGCCTGCTCGACCCCCAGGTCTTCGAGGCCCAGGCCGATGGCTTCTTCCAGCGGCGGGTGGCCCAGGTCTACAAGACCTACCAGCAGATGCTGGTGCGCTCCTCGGGCGTCGACTTCGACGACATGCTGCGGCTCTCCGTCCGGCTGTTGGCCGAGAACGCCGACGTGCGCGAGCGCCTGCACGACCGCATCCATTACCTGCTGGTCGACGAGTTCCAGGACACCAACCACGCCCAGATGCGGATGGTGCGGGAGATCGTCGGCGAGAGAGGGAACCTGACGGCGGTCGGCGACGAGGACCAGGGGATCTACCGTTGGCGCGGCGCCGATCTCGACAACGTCCTCTCCTTCGAGGAGATCTTCCCCGGCGCCGCGCTGCGCAAGCTGGAGCGCAACTATCGCTCGACCCAGACGATCCTCACCGCCGCCGGCCGCCTCGTCGCCCACAACCGCAAGCGCCGGGACAAGACCCTGTGGACGGACGGGGAGGCGGGGGAGAAGGTCGAGCTCTACAAGGCCCGCGACGATCAGGACGAGGCGCGCTGGGTCGTCAACGGCCTCGACGCCCTCTCCGACCGCTGGCCGCTCTCCGACATGGCGATCCTGGTGCGCACCAACGCCCAGACACGCGCCTTCGAGGAGGAGCTGCTGCGCCAGGGCATCCCCTATGTCCTGGTCGGCGGCACCCGCTTCTACGAGCGGCTCGAGATCAAGGACCTCCTGGCCTACCTGCGCCTGCTACGCAACCCGCGCGACAACTTCTCCCTGCTGCGAGTCCTGAACCGCCCGCCGCGGGGGGTCGGCGACGCCACCCGCGAGCTGCTCGAGCGCGAGGCGGCCGAGTTCGGCGGTACCCTGTGGGAGGCTTTCGAGCAGTCGGATTTCGCGAGCCTGCCGAGCCGCAGCGCCCGGGCGCTGGAGCGCTTCGGCGAGCTGATCCGCGATCTCGCGCGCGCCGTCGACGAGCTCCCGCTCCCGGCCCTTCTGGACCGGCTGCTGGAGCGCTCGGGCTACGCCGGGCAGTACGACCGCGACGACCCGGAGGGGCAGGCGCGGCTGGAGAACATCCAGGAGCTCCTGACAGCCGCCCAGGAGTTCACGGAGGCCACCGAGTGGAAGGAGCCCGGTGACCTGCTGACCGCCTTCCTCGACCACGTCTCGCTGGTCGCCGACATCGACGAGTGGAGCGCCGAGAAGGGGGTTTCGCTGATGACCCTCCACTCGGCCAAGGGCCTGGAGTTCTCCGTCGTCGCCGTCGCCGGTCTCGAGGAGGGTCTGCTGCCGCACTTCAACGCCGGCGGCACCGAGGACGACGTCGAGGAGGAGCGGCGCCTCCTCTACGTCGGCATGACCCGCGCCAAGCGCAGGCTGATGCTCTCCGCCTGCCGCCGGCGCCGGGTCGCCGGCCGCTACCAGGACCAGCAGGAGTCTCCCTTCCTGCTCGAGCTGCCCGCCGAGGCACTCGAGGTGAGCGAGAGCCCCGACCTCTTCGCCGGCCCGCGGCTCTCCGGTGTCTACACCTTCTACGAGCGCCGGCAGCCCACCTTTCCGGACTCGGGGTACGAGCCCGCCGGTGGAGAGGTGCGCCGCGGCCAGCGGGTGCGGCACCCGACGCTCGGCGAGGGCGTGGTCCTCGACGTCGAGGGCGACACCGCCAACGGCAAGCTCACCGTCTACTTCGACCTCGCCGGCAAGCGCCGGCTGGTGGCCAAGTACGCCAACCTCGAGGTGTTGTAGAGCGCGACAGGGGTGTCATCCCGCCGACCAGGGATCGACGAGGTCGATCAGAAGGACGGCAACCGGAGGAAGTCGTCGCGGAGGATGGCGTAGAGGTAGTTGTCCACCCGCCGCTCGCCGAGCTGGAAGTAGCTCCTCAAGACCCCTTCGCGCTGGAAACCGGCGACCTCGAGCACCTTGCGCGACCCCTCGTTCTCGATCGCGCAGCGGGCCTCCACGCGCTCGAGCGAGGTGTTCATGAAGAGGTCGGCGAGCAGCAGGTGGAGGGCCTGGGGGGTGATGCCTCGGCGTTGCCGCTCGGTGGTCAGCGCGTAGCCGATCTCGGCCAAACCATGCTCCCAGTTGGTCACCACCAGCGTGATCCAGCCGACCGGCTCGCCCTCGCAGACGATGATCCACTGGAACTTCTCCCCGCGTTTGTCCTCGAGACTGGCGGATTGCTGCGCGGCGAGCTCGGCGCGCAGCTGGCCTCGGGTGAGGCGGCCGAGCGGCTGGTAGAGCGCCACGCTGGCCTCGCCGCGCCAGGCGTGCAACAGGTCGGCGTCGGCGGGCGTCGCCGGCCGCAGGACGATGTGATGCAGCGGGCTGCGCCGTTCGAGCTCCATCGGCTTCATGCCTCGAGCGGCCGTCGCAGACCGCGCCGGCGCACGAGATGGCCCAGCTCGTCGACCACCGCCAGGCGAAACATCATGAAGTGGCCATGGAGAAAGAGAAGGAGAAAGGGGAGGGCCCACCACATCTGCAGCAGCCCCGCCAGGCAGACGCAGGCGGCTTGATAGAGGGCGAGGAGGCCGTCGATCAGTACGGTCGAATCGGCCCGAAGCCGGTAGCCGTCGGCGGCCCGCGTGCCTCCTCGACCCTCGATCCGGTACTTCGGCGTGCGCTCGAAGACGCCCCCGTCGTGGCGCAATCCCTCCACCACGGCGCGGGCGTTGTTGACCGACAGGCCGATCCCGAGGCCGAGGGCTCCCGGCAGACCGCGCAGCACGGACCGCCAGTCCCGGGAGAGGGCGAGCTGGCTCGAGGCGTAGAAGAGGGAGACGGCGATGGTGGCGCCGAAGAAGAGCGGCGCGTCGAGGAGCAGGAGCGTTCGCGGGTCGGCGTCGCGCCGCAGCAGCATGGCCGGGAGGAGCAGCAGTGACAGCGCGACCATCAACAGGTAGCTCACGTTGCTGGTCAGGTGCACGAACGCCTCGCAGCGCACCGCCCGCGGCAGCGGCGCGGAGAGCAGCGTGGGGAGGAGCTTGCGCGCCGTCTGCATCGAGCCCTTGGCCCAGCGGAACTGCTGCCGCTTGAAGGCCTGGGAGTCGGTGGGGAGCTCCGCCGGGACGACGAGGTCGGGCAGGAAGACGAACCGCCATCCCGCGAGCTGCGCCCGGTAGGAGAGATCGAGGTCTTCGGTCAGCGTCTCCTGGCGCCATCCTCCGGCCCCGTCGATCGCCCGGCGCCTCCACACTCCGGCCGTGCCGTTGAAGTTGAAGAAGCAGCCGTTGGCGTGACGCGCCGCGTGCTCGATGACGAAGTGACCGTCGAGGAGGACCGCCTGGGCGCGGGTCAGGCCGGAGTACTCGCGGTTGAGGTGGGTCCAGCGGGCCTGGACCATCCCCACCGCCGGATCGCCGAGCCACGGCACGGCGCGGCGCAGGAAGTCGGAGGGAGGCACGAAATCGGCGTCGAAGACGGCGATCAGCTCGCCGCGGGCTCGACGGTGACCCGCGGCCAGCGCCCCGGCCTTGAAGCCCCGCCGCTCCGCGCGGTGCAGGTGGTGGATGTCGAGCCCGCGGGAGCGCCAGAGGGCGACCCGTCGCGCGACCAGGGTCCGGGTCTCGTCGGTCGAGTCGTCGAGCACCTGGATCTCGAGCTTCTCCCGCGGATAGTCGAGGGCGCAGACGGCATCGAGCAGCCGCGTCGCGACGTGGCGCTCGTTGTAGATCGGCAGCTGCACGGTGACCGGCGGCCACTCGGCGACGGCGGGCGGCTCGACCGCCCGCCGCCGGGACGAGCGCCAGAAGATCCACACCAGGACGAAGCGGTGCAGGCCGTAGAAGGCGAGGGCCCCCAGGACCAGATAGTAGAGTGCCAGGATCGCGGAGGAGGCGGGTGGCTCGAGAGCGGTCATCGGGGGAAGGGAGCTCGGCGGGCCGGCGCTCCGGCTGGGTGTCGGCGGTTCCGGTGGTCGCGGCTCACGTGGCGTTGCTGTCGATCGGCGATCTCGGCGGTCGTCTGGGCTGGACCCTGGCGGCCTGGCTCCTCGGCCTGCTCGGAATCGTCATGGTCCTGCGACGGGGCCGCCGGCGAGGCACGCCGGCTCCGGTCGTCATTCTCTCCGTCGCGGCCCTTTTGCGTCTGCTCCTCGTACCTCTGGCTCCGACCCTCTCCGATGACGTCTGGCGCTACCTCTGGGACGGCCGGGTCGCGGCGGCCGGCCGCAACCCCTACCTCCTGACGCCGGACTCGGAAGCGCTCGTCGATCTCCGGCACGAAGACTGGGACAAGGTCGCGCATCGCGGGGTGCCGACGGTCTACCCCCCTCTCGCGGTCACGCTGTTCAGTATAGCCGCCCGCCTGCCGCACGCCCTCTACGCCTGGAAGCTGTTCGTCGGTGCCGTCGATTGGGTCACCTGCCTGCTCCTGATACGGCTGGCGGTGCGCTTCGGCCTGCCTGCCGAGCGCACGCTCTGGTACGCCTGGAACCCCCTGGTGACCACCGAGGTGGCGGGCATGGGCCACGTCGACTCCCTCGGCGTGGCGGCGGTGGTGGCGACCGTCGGCCTCCTGACGACCGGGAGCCGGCGCCTGCTGCCGGCCGTCGGCGCGGCGTCGGCGGCGATCCTCGCCAAGCTGGTGCCGCTGCTCGCCCTGCCTTGGTGGGCCCGGGCCAGCAGCGCTCCATGGCGCTTCGCCGCCGCGGTGGCCGCGCTCGCCGTGGCGGCGCTGGCGCCGGTCCTCTGGGCCGCCGGCGGGGTGCCGCCGGGGATCGTCGCCTTCGGCGTCTCCTGGGAGTTCGACGGCCCGCTCTTCGAGCCCCTCTGGCGGGGACTCGACGCCGTCGGCGCCGTTCCCGCCGTCAAGGGCCTCCTCGACCACCTCAAGTCGTGGACCGGGGAGCACGACTTCTGGAACCGCTGGTACCCGTACGTCTATCCGCAGCTGCTGGCCAAGCTGGTGCTGGCCGGCGGTTTCGCCCTGGCCTGCGGTTGGGGCTGGCGAAGGCTGCGGGATCCGGCCGCCGCGACCGGCTGGCTCTTCGGGACGGTCCTGCTGTTCTCGGCCACCGTCCATCCCTGGTACCTCCTCTGGGTCCTGCCCTGGGCCGCCCTCGCCTCGCACGAGGCGTGGTTGAGCCTCTCCGGCCTGATCCTGCTCTCCTACCTGCCCCAGCACGCCGGGATCGACCTGTTCCCCTGGGTCTATCTCGCGATCTGGTCGCCCTTCCTCGTCGTCTGGCTGGTGCGCCGCCCGCGATGGTCCATCGCCTGACCCTCTCGTACCGCGGTGCGGCCTACGCCGGCTGGCAGCGGCAGGCCAATGCGGTCACCGTCCAGCAGCGCCTGGAGGAGGCCCTGGAGGCGCTGCTCGGGGAGACCGTCCGGGTCGTAGGCGCCGGGCGCACCGACGCCGGGGTCCACGCCCGCGGCCAGGTGGCGAGCTTCCAGCTCGAGCGCGAGTTCCCGGCCCGCGGCCTCGTCCACGGCACCAACCACCACCTGCCCGAGGACATCCGCGTGCTCGACGCCGCGCCGGCGCAGGACTCGTTCCACGCCCGCAAGTCGGCGCTTGCCAAGGAGTACCGCTACCGGCTGCTCCGCGCCGAGGTGCTCTCGCCCCTGGACTCCCTCTTCGCGGTGCGGGCTCCCCGCGACCTCGACGTGGAGACGCTGCGCCGCGCCACCGAGCTGGTGATCGGCGGGCACGACTTCACCGCCTTCGCGCTGGCCGGCGGCTCGCATCGCAGCCCCGTGCGCCGGATCCTGGCCGCCGAATGGGTGGAGGACGGTCCCGCCCTCGAGCTGCGCCTCCTCGGCGACGGCTTCCTGCGCGGGATGGTTCGCAGTCTGGTGGGTACCCTCCTCGAGGTCGGGACCGGCTCCCGCGCCCTGGGCTCCGTCGCCGCGCTGCTCACCGGGCGACCGCGCGGCGAGGCCGGTCCCACGGCCCCTCCGGAGGGTCTGGTGCTCCAACGCGTCCTCTATGCACGCGACGGGGACGGTGCGCCCGCTGAGGTTCGCCCCGGGCGGGTCAGGGCTTGAAGTGGAATCGGTACTCGACGTCGAAGAGGGGCGAGCCCGCGTAGGAGCAGTCGAACCTGGCGGAGACCACCACTTCGGCTCCGCCGGGCGGAGTCGCGTGGTTCTGGAATCCCGGTGAGATGAAGTGACCGCTGGCCGCGGGGAGCCGGAGCTCGGTCGTACCGGTGGTGGCGCTCTCCTGTCGAATGCCGTCTCGGTTGCCCTCGTCCGCAGGCATCGATCGCACCCAGTCGCACAGGATGGGGACGTTCGGGTCCATGCCCGCGTAGTCGAACTCGTAGCCGAACCAGTTGCAGCGGACGGTCTCGTGGTTGAACTCACATCGGTCGCTGCCGTCGATGTCGATGTCCACGAGCTCCTGGCACACCTCCTGGGTCCCGTCGGGCCGGGTGCAGACACGGCCGGACTTGAAGCTCGACAGCGTGGGCACCTCCGGACACGTCGCGCCCCCCAGCGGCCTGTGGCTGTCCGGATGGCAGGTGGCGTCCCGAGCGCAGTAGGTTCCGGGATCGCAGTCCTCCTGGCTCTTGCACTCCGCGCCGGGACGCCCGGACATGCATACTCCGAGGTCGCCGTCGTCGATCGCGGTGCAGCTCCCGCTTTCCGGACAGGAGCCTGGCCGCGCGGCGTCGCAGACGAGCTCGCAGTTGCCGTCGACGCAGTAGGTCCCGCCGACGCAGTCGTCGAGGCCGTCGACGGTCGTGCAGACGCCGCCGAGTGCCACGGTGCCGTCGGGAGCGCAGCCGGGGCCGTCGGACAGGAGGGTGCACTTCTGGCCGGGGCCGCAGCCGACCTGCCCGACGACGTCGCAGACCGCTGCGACCGCAGCGCCGGCGGGCCGGGCGGCTGCGAGGGCGAGCAGCAGGCAGGCCGCCGCGGATGTCGTCGAAAGCACCTTCATGTCGCCTCCTCGTCGGTGGCCCGACCCGGTGTCCTATCCTGAAGTACGTCAAGTGGCGCCTCGCACCGCCAACCGCCGGTACCCGTCGCCCGTCCGGAGTGGGAGTGGCGGGCCGACCGTGGTAACTTACGCGCCGCCCATGATCGATCTGGAGAAGTTGGCGGCGCCGGGCTCGCCGGAGGAGCTCATGGCGCGGCGACTCGACGTCGATCGCCTGCCGCGTCACGTGGCGATCATCATGGACGGCAACGGCCGCTGGGCCGAGCGCCGTGGTCGACCGCGGGTGGAGGGGCATCGGGCAGGGGTGGAGGCGGTGCGCGACACCATCGAGGCCGCCGCCCAGCTCCGGCTCCAAGTGCTCACTCTCTACGCCTTCTCGGTCGAGAACTGGAAGCGTCCCCGCTACGAGGTCTGGACGCTGATGAATCTGCTGAAGGAATATCTGCGGCGGGAGCTCGATCGCCTGGTCGCCAACGACATCCGGTTCCAGCCGCTGGGCCGGTGGCGCGAGCTCGACCCGTCCGTCGTCGGCGAGCTCGAGCGCGCGATCGAGGCCACCCGGGAGTGCGGCGGGATGCAGCTGAACATCGCGCTCAACTACTCCGGTCGCTGCGAGATCGTCGACGCCTGCCGCCACATCGTCGCCGATTGGGCCCAGGGCAAGGGCACCGACATCGACGAGGAGACCCTGAACCGCTACCTCTACACGGCGGGACAGCCGGATCCCGACCTGCTGATCCGCACCTCGGGCGAGTCCCGGCTCTCCAACTTCCTGCTCTGGCAGGTCGCCTACGCCGAGATCTGGCTGACCGAGACGCTCTGGCCCGACTTCCGTCGCGGCGAGCTCTTGCAGGCGATTCTCGACTACCAGTCGCGCGAGCGCCGGTTCGGAGCCGTGGAGGAGGCGCCGCCGCGCCGCGGTCGCCTGGCCTGAGGGCGGCCGGCGTCGACGGGCTCCTCATGCGACGCATCCTCACGGCGGCCGTGATGGCCCCGGTGGCGCTGGCCGCCGTCTTCCTGCTGGCGCCGCAGCCCTTCTTCGCCGTGGTGCTCGTCGCCATGGAGCTGGTGGCGGTGGAGATCGTCACCATGGGCAGACGCTGGACTCGCGGCCCCCTGTGGGCGATCTACCCCCTCTCGGCCGCGTGCGGGCTCGCCCTCTCCTGGCCGGTGCTGGCGTCGCGGGTGCCTGCGCACGGCGACCTCGCCGCCGCGGCGCTGGGCCTGGCGGTCGGCTCGGGAGCCGCTCTCCTGGTGTTGCTGGCACGGACCCCGTTCGAGGACGTCGTGCCCGCGGTCGGGCTGATCGGCTTCTCCTCCCTCTACGTCGGCGTCCCCATCGCGGCCGTGGTGCGCGTGCAGGCGGCCGACCCCTGGTTGCTCTTCCTGCTGCTCGCCATCGTCTGGCTCGGCGACACGGCGGCCTACTACGTCGGCACCCGGTTCGGACGATCGCTCCTCGCTCCTCGCGTCAGCCCCAGGAAGACCTGGGAGGGTGCCCTGGCGAACCTGCTCACCGCCGTCGGTGCGGCCGTCGCCTGCTGCCTGTGGAGGCTGGACGGCATCGACTGGCTGATCGTCGGGATGGCCTCGCTCGCCTCCGTCGCCGGCCAGCTCGGCGACCTGGCGCAGTCCCAGTTCAAGCGCGCGGCCGGCGTCAAGGACTCCGGCACGTTCCTGCCCGGCCACGGCGGCGCCTGGGACCGGCTGGACGCGCTGCTCGTGGCGGCGCCGGTCTGGTGGCTCGGCCTGGCGCTGCTGGAGCGCCTCTGACCGGGGGTCGACGGTGATGCGTCTGGCACTGCTCGGGGCGACCGGCTCGATCGGCCGCAGCACCGTGCAGGTGGTGCGCGAGCATCCGGAGAGGCTCTCCGTGACGACTCTAGCCGCGTTCGGCAGCCGGCTCGACGAGCTCGAGGCCATGGCGCGCGAGCTGCGGCCGCGGCTGGTCGCGGTGCACGAGCGGGAAGCGGCGCGCGAGCTGGAGCGCCGGCTCGCGGGTACGGTCGAGGTGGTTGCCGGCGTCGAGGGCTGCGAGGAGGCGGCCACCCATCCCGACGTCGATCGCGTGGTCGCGGCGATGGTCGGCGCTGCGGGCCTGCGCCCGGTGCACGCCGCCCTCGAGCGCGGGATCGACGTGGCGCTGGCCAACAAGGAGTGCATGGTCGTCGCGGGCCGCCTCCTCTCGGAGCTGGCTCGCGCCTCGGGCGCCCGCATCCTGCCCATCGACAGCGAGCACGCGGCCCTGCATCAGGCCCTGCGCTCGGGAAGCGCTCCCGAGGTCCGGCGCTTGATGCTGACGGCCTCGGGAGGGCCGTTCCGCGAGCGGCCGCTCTCGACCTGGGACGAGATCCGCCCCGAGGACGCCCTCTCGCACCCCACCTGGGAGATGGGGCCCAAGATCACCATCGACTCGGCGACCTTGATGAACAAGGGCCTGGAGGTGATCGAGGCCCGGCATCTCTTCGACGTGCCGCCGCAGCGGATCGAGGTGGTGGTCCATCCGCAGAGCCTGGTCCACTCGCTGGTCGAATACGTCGACGGATCGTGGATCGCCCAGCTCTCGCGCAACGACATGGTGTACTCCATCCAGTACGCCCTTGCCCATCCCGAGCGCTGGCCCAACGAGTTTCCGCGTCTCGAGCCGGCGGCGATGGGAGCGTTGACCTTCGAGCCGGTGGACCGCGATCGCTTCCCCTCCATCGACCTGGCGCGAGCGGCCCTCCTGGCGGGCGACAGCGCCCCGGCGGTGCTCAACGCCGCCAACGAGGAGGCGGTCGCGGCCTTTCTGACGCACCGGATCGGCTTCCGGGCGGTCGTCGAGACCGTGGCCAGGGTGCTCGACGCCCATCGGGCGGTCGCCGTGACCTCGCTCGCGGAGGCCATTTCCTGGGACTCCTGGGGCCGGCGGGCTGCACGCGAGGTCCTCGAATCGGGCACCGGCGGGGAACTTCCGGCCGGTTAGGCACGTACCTTGCTCCGCACCGGGCCGGTGCGCGGCGATCGAGGCGCCCGCCGACTCCGGGCACCGCCCCCGGTCCGATAGACTCGCACCCCGCAGGAGATCCCTTCGATGAACGTGCTGTCCAACACCCTCGCCTTCGTCTTCGCGCTGGGCGTGATCATCTTCGTCCACGAGGCCGGGCACCTGCTGGTCGCCAAGGCCTTCAACGTCCGCGTGCTGACCTTTTCGCTCGGGTTCGGTCGCCGTCTCTTCGGCGTCCGCCGCGGCGACACCGACTACCGGGTGTCGCTCGTACCCCTCGGCGGCTACGTCCGCCTCGGCGGCGAGGACCCGGCCGAGGTCGATCCCGACGACCCGGGGGAGTTTCTCAACAAGCCGCGCTGGCAGAGGGTGCTGGTCTATCTGGCGGGGCCGGCGATGAACGTCGTGCTGGCCATCCTCCTCATCGCCGCCGTGTTCATGGTGGGGGTCGAGGTCTCGGCCATCCCCGACGTGCCGCCGGTCGTCGGCCACGTTGTCGAGGGATCGCCGGCCGCCCGGGCGGGGCTCGCCGTCGGCGACGAGGTCGTCGAGATCGCCGGGAAGCCCGTCGACAGCTGGGACGAGGTGCAGTTCGCGTTCCTGATCGCGCCGGAGCGCGCCGTGCCCCTGACCGTCCTGCGGGGCGGCGAGAGGCTCGCGCTGATCGTGACCCCGGACAAGGTGCCCAAGTACGAGTTCGGTGACGCGGGAGTGCTGCCCAAGCAGCTCCCGACGGTGTCGGCGGTGTTGGCCGGCAGCCCGGCGGAGGCCGCCGGGTTGCGCCCCGGCGACGAGATCCGCGGCGTGGACGGTCGCTCGATCGGCAGCGGCAACGACTTCGTCGAATACGTCGAGAGCCGGCCGGGACAGGCGCTCACCGTCGAGGTGCTCCGGGAGGGCCTCTCCGTCGAGGTCGAGGTGGTGCCGCGGCTCGACGGCAAGGTCGGCCGCATCGGGGTCAACCTCTCCTACTTCCAGCGCTTCGGGCCCCTCGAGTCCTTCGTCCAGTCGGCGCGGTTCAACGTCCAGATCACCAGGCAGACCTTCCAGATGCTGGGCAAGATCCTCACCGGGGAAGTGGCGGCCAAGAGCGCCTTCTCCGGACCGATCGAGATCGCCGCCCTGTCGGGTGCGGCGGCGCGCACGGGGCTGCGCAGCCTGGTCCAGCTGATGGGCCTGATCAGCATCTCGATCGCCATCCTCAACCTCCTACCCATCCCGGTCCTCGACGGCGGCCAAATCGCGATCCTCCTGGTCGAGTCGGTCCGCCGGCGGGACCTGTCGCTGAGGGTCAAGGAGCGCATCCACCAGGTGGGCTTCGTCCTCATCATGGCCCTGATGGTCATGGTGCTATATTTCGACATCGTCAAGAACGCCCCGGCCGGCCTGATCCCGGGCTCGTAGGCGGCGCCCTGCGGCCCGGGCGGCAGGCGTGGGGAGTGGAGGGAGACGGGAAGATGACCCTGGCCGTCGGTGACGAGGCGCCCAACTTCGATCTCAGCTCGACCGAGGACGTGTTGCTGATGCTGCGCGACGAGGTCGTGCGCACGGCGATCGTCCTCTACGTCTGCGGCGACGCCCGGGGCGAGCGCGTGAAGGGCGATCTCCTGGCCCTGGCGCGCGCCGCCGGCGATCTCGCGGCCGACGGGACCCGGGTGCTGGTGGTGTCGGCGACCGGCCTGGAGGAGCTGAAGGCCCTGCAGCGCGAGCTCCACCTGCCCTTCCCCCTGTTGCACGACGACCGCGGGTTCGCGGCCCACTACGGGGTCGCCGCGCCGGAGGGAGAGCCCGCTCCACGGGTGCTCCTGGTCGACCGGCGTCAGCGCGTGATCTGGATGGCCGAGCCCGGCCGGGCCGTCGAGGAGGCGCTGCCGGCGATCCGGGAGGCGGTGAAGGGCCTGCCCTCGCCCAGCGCCAGCCTGCCGCGTCAGGTGGTGAACCGGATCGTCGATCGCTGGGTCAACTAGCCCCGCGGAGCCGCTCCAGGTCGCGGCGGTGCCCGCCGCCGTCCTCGCCACGCGGCGTCTCGAGGACGAGCGGCAGGCCGGCGAAGCGCGGGTCGACGCTCAGCCGGCGGAAGGTGTCGAGGCCGATGCGGCCCTTCCCGAGGTTGGCGTGGCGGTCGCGGTGGGAGCCGAGGCCGTGCCGCGAGTCGTTGAGATGGAGGCAGCGCAGCCGGGAGAGGCCGGCGAGGCGGTCGATGCGCTCCCAGAGCTCCTCGGCTCCGTCCGGCCGGTGGATCGCGTAGCCGGCGGCGAAGGCGTGGCAGGTGTCGATGCAGAGGCCGAGACGGTCGCGCCACCGGCAGCGGTCGAGGATCGCGGCGAGCTGCTCGATGGTCGCTCCCAGGAGCGTCCCCTGCCCGGCCGTGTTCTCCAGCAGCAGCACCGGGTCGTCCGCCGGCCGGGCGGCGAGAACCGCGTCGAGGGAGCGCACGGCGCGCTCGATGCCCTGCTCCTCGCCGGCGCCGAGATGGGCGCCCGGGTGGACGACGAGGGCGTCGAGGCCGAGGCGACGCGACCTGTCGAGCTCGTCCGCCAGGGCCCGCCGCGAACGCGCCAGGACGCCGCGATCGGCGGCCGCGAGGTTGATCAGGTAGCCCGCATGGGCCACGACGCTGCGCACCGCCGTCTCCCGGCGCGCGGCCCGGAACGCCTCCACCGTCTCGGCGCGGAGCTCGGCTGAGCGCCACCGGTTGGGGTTGCGAACGAAGATCTGCACGCTGCGGCAGCCCAGCGCCTCTCCTCTCTCCGGGGCCCGGTCGACGCCGCCGGCGGCCGAGACGTGGGCTCCCAGGAGGGGGCCGGCCGTCGACGGGGGGCGGGCCGTGCTCATCGCGCCCTCTCTACCACGATCGCGGCGGAGCGCCGCCGTGACGGCGCCTGCTAGAGTGGTCCGCCATGGCGGGGAAGCTGGCACGCGCATTCGGATGGCTCGCATACTCCGCCCTCCTCCTGGTGACCTTCGGCGTCACCGCATCCGTCTCGTTCGGTCTTTTCGTCCGCAGCGGCGTCACCACGGTGCCGGACCTCGCGGGTCTGGAAGAGGGCGCGGCGGCCGCCTTGCTGGCGGACTCCGGGCTGGAGCTGCGGCTGGCGGAGGGCGCCCACTACGACGAGCGGGTGCCGGCCGGCCGGACCCTGGCGCAGAAGCCCAAGGCCGGCGGCCTGGTCAAGCGCGGCAGCGTCGTGGAGGTGACCGTCTCCCTCGGCCCGCAGCTGGTCTTGGTTCCCGACCTGGCCGGTCAGGCCCTGTCCGCGGCGCAGGTCACCCTGCAGGCCTCCGGCCTCGCCCTGGGCCGGGCGGCGAGCGTCTACGCCGACCGCGGGGCCCCGGGCACGGTCGTCGGTCAGGCCCCGGCGGCGGGGGGGCGGGTGGGTCGCTCGACCCAGGTCGACGTCTTCCTCTCGCTGCAGGACCTCTCGGAGCTCTTCCTGATGCCGGACCTGGTCTACCGGGACTACGAGCAGGTCCGCAGGTTCTTCGAGGCGCGGGGCTTCAAGCTGGGGAGCGTCAAGTTCGAGCCCTACGAGAACGTGCCCGCCGGGGTCGTCCTGCGGCAGTTCCCCCTGGCCGGCCACCCCCTGGCGCGGCGCGACGTCATCTCGCTGGTCGTGGCGAGCGACTCTGTGGAAAGCTAGACGCGTGCTGCTCGCTCCGTCGATCCTCGCGGCCGACCTCTCGGACCTCGCCTCGGCGGTCGGGCTCTGCGCCGAGGGGGGCGCCGACCTCGTCCACGTCGACGTCATGGACGGCCACTTCGTGCCCAACCTGACCTTCGGCGGTCCCGTCGTGCGGGCGCTCGCCCGACGGTCGCCGCTCCCGCTGGACGTCCATCTGATGGTCGAAGACCCCGATCGCCTCCTGGATCAGTACCTGGAGGCCTCGCCCGCCTGGGTCTCCGTGCACTGGGAGGCGGCGCGCCACCTGGACCGGACGCTGGCACGGATCCGCGACGCCGGGGCGCGGGCCGGCGTCGCCCTGAACCCCGCCACGCCGGTCGAGGTCCTGGACGACATCCTCGGCCGCCTCGACTACGTCGTCCTGATGTCCGTCAATCCCGGCTTCGCGGGGCAACCGTTCCTGCCCTACGTGCTCGAGAAGGCGCGCAGGCTGCGCCGTCGCCTGGATCAGCGGGGCCTCGAGGCCGCGATCGAGATGGACGGCGGTCTCGGCGAGGAGAACGTCGGCGAAGCCGTCGGCGCGGGCGTCGACATGGTGGTGGCCGGCTCGGCGGTGTTCGGCCGGCCGAATCCGGCCGCGGCGATGCGGTCCCTGCGGGAAGCCGCCCTGGCGGCGAGGGAGGAAGCGTGAAACGAGCCCTCATCGGGGCCTGTGCGGTGCCGGCGCTCTGCGTGCTGACCATCGGCTGCGGGTCGACTCCGAAGGAGGACCCGATCCTCAAGCTCTCCTCCGAGGAGGCCTTCGAGGAGGGGCAGCGGCTGGTCGAGGAGGAGAAGTACGCGCGGGCCGAGGAGTACTTCGGCCACGCCTTCCAGATCGCCCCCAACACGCCGATCGGCCGGGAGGCTCTATTGCTCCAGGCCGAGGTCCTCTACCTCGAAGGCGGAGAGGACAACTACATCAAGGCCGAGGCGAAGTACCGCGACTTCCTCAACCGCTTCCCGACCAGCGAGCGGGCCGACTACGCCCAGTACCAGATGGCGCGCAGCCTCGAGGCCCGGATGCGCAAGCCGGACCGCGACCAGAGCGCGACCCGCGAGGCCCGGGAGGCCTACACCGAGCTGCTGCAGCTCTACCCGACGAGCGAGCACGTCGAGGAGGCCCAGGCGGGCATCGACCGCATCCGCAACAACCTGGCGGAGCACGAGTTCCTGGTCGGCAGGTACCAGCTGCGCCGCGGCCTCGCCGCCGCGGCGGTGTCGCGGTTCGAGGGGCTGCTCGAGGACTACCCCGACTACCCGGAGATCGCCAAGGTCCTCCACCACCTCGGTCGCGCGTTCCACAAGATCGACGAGGGGGAGAAGGCGCGCGAGACCTTCGATCGGCTCCAGGAAGAGTACCCGCAGAGCGAGTGGGCCCGCGAGATCCCGAAGTGGGTCCGCCGTCTGCCCGAGGAGGTGCCATCGTGAGCGAGCGGCCCTGGTCCCTGGTGCTGGCGCTGGGCCTGGTCACGGGCTGCGCCTCGTCGTTCGCCGGCTCTCCCCGCAGCGAGCCGGTCGAGGCCGCGACCCGTGCACCGGAGGGCGACCTCGAGGAGCTCAAACAGCGCGTGCTCGAGCTGCAACGCCAGGCGGTCATGGCGGAGGTCGAGCTCGAGCGGCTGCGCCGCCAGGTCGCCCAGCTGGAGGCCCGGGCGGCCGGCGTCGGCGCGGCCCCGGCAGGGGAGGCGAGCGAGCCCTGGGCGCCGCCTCCCGGCGTCGAGGAGAGCGACCTGGACACCGAGCCCGTCGATGTCGCGGAGAGCGTCTCCGCCTTCGAGGCCGGCGAGGACGAGCCCGAGCCCACCGCCCCACCCGAGGTCGCGGGCGTCGCGGAGAGCGCCTACGAGCCGATCTCGGCCGCGGCCCAGGCCATCTACGATCGCGGCTACACCCTCTACCACCAGGGGCGCTATGTCGACGCCGAGACCAGCTTCCAGCAGTTCCTCCAGGGCTACCCGGCCACCGAGCTCACCGACAACGCCCAGTACTGGGTCGGGGAGTGCCGGTTCGCGCGCGGTGACTTCCGGGGCGCGTTGGTCGCCTTCCAGGTGACGGTCGATCGCTTTCCCGGCGGCAACAAGGTCGCCGACGCCGTCCTCAAGATGGGGGACTCCCACCAGGCGCTGGGCGAAGCCGAGCGCGCCCGCGAGCGCTGGGAGGAGGTCCGGCGGCGCTTTCCCGGGTCCGCGGCCGCCGTCGTCGCGGAGGAGCGACTCGGCGGTTGACGGGCTCAAGTAGCTCTTGAGGGGTGTGACCGTAAAACTTGACAGGCCAAGGCTTCGCATATAGCTTGCCTGCAAAGGTCCACCATACGATCGGGGTGTTGCTATGAAGGCGCCGAATCGGATCGCTGCGTGTCTGCTCGTCGGTGTTGCCGCGGTCGCTCTCGCGACCGGGGCGGCCGAGCGCCCGCCCACGAACCTCAAGCTTGTCGGTGACCACTGGACTCCGTGGGATCCGCCGTCGACCTTCCCGGAGGGGGCGGAGGTCTACGTTATCGAGCGCGGCGACACGCTGTGGGATCTCTCGGGCCGCTTCTACGAGGACCCGTACCTGTGGCCGCAGCTCTGGGAGCGCAATCGCTACATCCTCGACGCCCACTGGATCTACCCGGGCGATCCGCTGGTGGTCGGCTTCCAGGTGACCCCGCTCGATCAGCTGGCGGATGTCGAGGAGGAGGCGGAGCCGGAGCCCGAGTCCATGTTCGACACCTCCCTGGGAGCGCCGGAGCCGCTCGGCGTCGAGGCCGACGTCTACTGCTCCGGGTTCATCGCCGAGCCGGGTCGGACCTTCGCCAACCGTCTGATCGGCTCGGAGTACCAGAACCTCAATCCGACGCTGACGAGCAGCCGGCACGACCGCCGCTCGCGGGACCCGCTCTACGCTCCCAGCGCCAAGGTCGGCCTCTACACCGGCGACATCGTCTATCTGCAGCAGGGCGAAGTGGCGGGGGTCGATCCGGGGACGGTCTACATGGTCGTGCAGCCCTCGGAGATGGTCCACCATCCCGAGTCGGGCGCCTTCATCGGGCAGCTCTACCGGTATCTCGGACGCCTCCGCGTCCTGTCGGTGCAGCAGGAGTCGGCGATCGCCGAGATCGTCTACTCGTGCGACGCGATCAACGTCGGGGCGTACCTCGAGCCCTTCGAGCCGATCCCCATTCCGCTGCGTCGCCGCACGCCGACGCGCGGCGTCAACGACCCCGAGCCGTGGGAGGAGGTGCAGAACGGGCCCTCCATCGTCCTTTCCTCCGACGAGATCGTCTCCCTCGGCCAGCACCACATCGTCTACATCGACGCGGGCGAGCGCAACGCGGTCGAGGCGGGCGACATGTTCACGGTCTATCGACGCAGCGCGACCGGTCTTCCCCCGATGGTCATCGGCGAGGTCGCGGTCCTCTCCGTCCACGAGAGCTCCTCGGTGGCGCGGATCCTGGAGTCGCGGTACTCGATCTACCTCGGCGACAGGCTGAGCCCGAAGGCCGAATAGCCCTCCCTCCGAAGGAGTGCGGGCCGCCGTCGTCGGCGGTGGCTTGTGCTATCCTCTCCGGCACCGCACAGGGGAAGGAGAGCGGGGGGATGAAGAAGGATCTCAACGGGCATCTTCGGCAGCTGGTCGACGAGCTCGTGAACCGGGGCTTGACCCTCGGCCAGGCTCGCAGGGAGTTCGAGAAGCAGTTCATCCTGTCGGCTCTGCGTCAGAACGAGGGCAACCTCTCGTGCTCGGCCCGGTCCCTCGGGATCCACCGCAACACCCTGCGGAACAAGGTCGGAGACCTGGGCATCTCGGTCTCCGAAGTGGGCAAGAAGCAACGCGTTCGCGCGCGCCGAGTGTCCCGCTAACTCCTTTCTCATCAGGTGCTTGAGCCCGCCAGCCTGGACGGCGGCCGGGGTTCCGTGCTATCATGGGACATGCCAGGGCAGCATGCTGGATCGGCTCTGGAATCTCCCTGACAATCACCGATCGTTCGTGATGACGAAGCTCCGCCTGCGTCGACTGTCCACGTTCGCCGTGGGGGCCATGGCCTTCCTGGCGGTCGCTCTCAGCTCGCCGCCGAGCGCGCCGTCGATCGACGCCGACCGGCCCGAGCCGCCGTCGCCAGAGGAGGTCCAGGCCCTGGTCGAGCTCTACGAGTGGATCCTGGGTGACACGGCGGACGGCTTCCGGGCGTTCCGCGAGGAGCCCCTCTCGGAGGCGATCCAGAACCGCAAGCGGGGCTTCGACCTCTTCCGGGGCTACAACGACCGGGCGGCGCGCGACGAGATCCTCGACGGACTCCCCTACGGCCGCCTGATCGCCTCGACGGCTCGCTCCGAGGGGCTGGACGCCTTGCTGTTCGCGGCCCTCGTCGAGGCCGAGTCCGGCTTCCAGCCGGAGGCCGTCTCCCCGGTGGGCGCCGTGGGTCTGGCCCAGGTCCTGCCCTCCACCGTCGAGCTCTACGGCGGCGGAGACCCGTTCGACCCGGCCAGGAACCTGGAGGTCGGGGCGCGGCACTTCCGCATCCTGCTCGACCTCTTCGAGGGCGATCTGGCCCTCGCGCTGGCGGGGTACAACGCCGGCCCCGGCGCGGTCGCCCGGTTCGGAGACATCCCGCCCTACCGTG
>Ga0302046_10001958_pt1 | contig 19304 bp, 16 predicted proteins | sample RVTome_11_FD_200261 | JGI IMG/M metagenome (GOLD analysis project Ga0302046, IMG submission 200261) | Soil microbial communities from uranium-contaminated site in the Upper Colorado River Basin, Wyoming, United States - RVT147D111 (version 2) ...
TGCTTGCATCGGAAAGCAACCGCTTCCTTAGACGGATACCTCGGAGCTTGCTCCCAGGAGGGTCCTTGGTGAGCGGACGCGGAGTATGGAAGTGACCGTCCGCATCCGACTATGCGGGTTATCAGACCGGCACTTCGCCTGCGGTATGATCGGAAACTATGTGCTATGGAAGCCTCGGACGAAGCTGAGAAGTCCCCTCTTGCAGGGTATCAGAGCATCCCTCTCCCGACCCCTCTGAGCCGCTGGGGTCAGATCTTGCTGCTCATCCGGCGTAACGTTTTTTCTCTGACCTGTCTGGCGGCGTTGATACTTCTGGGTGCGCTCCTCCTCCATGCCGACGCCCTCATAAGCCCGTTTCAGGAGAACGGCACTCATGCCGAACCCCTCCCAGACCAAGTCCACACGTCGACCGCGCTACCCGCCCCACCCCAGGCGAGCCTGCAGACGCTCTCCGTGACCACCATGCCCGGGCAGGCTACCGTGCACATCAACGGCGACTCGGTCGGCGTGTCGCCGATCTGGGACCATCCGATGGCCGAGGGTAGCCATCGGATTTCGATTACAAAGCCAAACTACACGGATGTTGACACGGTCGTCGTACTCAACGGGGCATCGGCTATCCTGTACCTCGCGCTACGCGAAAACAGGCAGGACGTACCTACCGAGGATACGCTGGAAGCATCGCTGACGGACCCCGTAGCGGAGATAGACCGCGAGACCCGGCTCCTGCAGGAGGATGCGGCGGAAGGGCCTCCGGACGAACGAACCCGGGAAACCGTCGAAGCCCCGTCCTCTGAAACGGCTGCAACGGATGAAGCACCGCCGGCGTCCGTAGCAGCGCCAGTTGCTACGAATAGAGTAACCGAGGAAACGCCAACCGGGGAAACATCGGAGCTGCCGGCCAAAGAACCGACGGGTATGCTCGAAATCACGTCGGAGCCCGCCGGGGCCACGGCATGGCTCGATGATCGACCGATCGGGGCTACGCCGGCCACCGTCGCCGAGGTGCCGACGGGTTCTCACCGGCTGAGACTGACCAAGGAAGGATACCGAGACGTGAGCATGGAGATTCAAGTCGCCCCAGAAGCAACGAGCAGGGTCTCCGAGCAACTTGTTGCCCTCATGGGTACGCTCAAGGTGCTGGTACACCCCTGGGGCACTGTCTACATCGATGGTCGGCTGCATAAGCGAGAGAGCACGACCTGGTACACCGTCCAACTCCCTGCGGGAGCGCATCGCGTACAGGTAGTGCACCCGACGCTCGGGCGATGGGAACAGGTGGTCGACGTCGCCGCCAACGAGGATAATGCTGTCGTCGTCGATTTCAATAAACGAGGGGACACGCCACAGTGAGGCTTTTCGCTCAGCACCGCCTACCCAACGCCTGGAGAAGATGTATGACACGGCGACGCGGCCTGCGTGTCTATTTCTTCTGCGCGGTCGTCCTTACGCTGGTGTCCCTGAACCTGGAACAGGCACACGCACAGGCCGGCGACAAGTGTTCGGAAGAATATGCCGGTGCCGAAACCCACTTCCTGGAAAATCAATTCGACGATGCCGCTCGGTTATTGCAGCAGTGCCTGGATCGAGAAAGCTTGTTGAACGATGAAGCCGTCCGCGTCTACCGGCTTCTCGCGCTGGTGTTCATCAACCTGGGCGACTTCGATCAAGCCCGCCTCGCCGTCGCCAACCTGCTCGGGCGCGCACCGGCCTACACCCCGGATCCGGTACAAGACCCCCCTACGTACATGACCCTGGTCGGCCTCGTGAAAGAGCAACTGGCGATACAAACACCGCAGCCGGAGCCCCTGCAGGAAGCAGTAGACGAAGAACCTGCGCGCACGCGACGTTCCTGGTTCAGCGGCAATCGCCGATGGCTTCTGCTTGCCGGTGGGGCCGTCCTGGTGGGCACGGCCACCCTGCTGGCCTTTGGAAGCGGCACAGGGGGTAGCGTGGGGACACAACCTCTCCCTCCCCCGCCGGCGCTACCGTGAGGCTCCTATCAAGACCGAACCCTTCTTGCTTTAGACCATTCAGACGAGGTATGTGCCATGAAGACGGCTGGGATATCCCGGATCAAGAAGTACGCCATCATCTTGCTACTCGGCCTGGCCGGAGCAGCACCCCTATCGGCGCAAGTACCCCGGGTGATAAACTATCAGGGCGAGTTGATCCAGGATGACCAACCCGTTTCCGGCACATTCACCATCACGTTTTCTATCTACGCCGAGTCCACAGCCGGCACCCCGCTCTGGTCGGAAACGCATACGGTAACCGCAGAGGAGGGCACCTTCCATGCGCTGCTGGGAAGCAGCACCACGTTCCCGGAGAACCTCTTCACGTCCGAAGAACGCTATCTGGGCATTCAGGTAGACGCGGCGTCTGAGATGACGCCTCGCCTTCCGATAGCCAGCACCGCGTTCACCCTGACGGCAGAGACCGCCTACAGCGTCCCCGCCGGCGCCATCGACACGGAGGCCCTCGCCGATCAGGCCGTGACTTCCGCCAAAATCGCCGATCAGGGCGTGACGGCCGACAAGCTGGCCCCAGGCATCGTGGTAGCAAACGTGAATGGGCTGGTCGGTCCTGTCATCCTGCTGGGCTCCGGCGGTACGACGATCCAGGCCGATGATACGAACAACACCATCACCATCTCGGCACCCGGCGGCGGGGGCGGTGGGGACGGTGACATCACAGGCGTGATTGCAGGCGCCGGGCTGGCCGGCGGCGGCACCTCCGGAGACGTGGCGCTCTCCCTTGCAGACCTGGGCGTGACAACCCCCAAGATCGCTGATCAGGCCGTCACAGCCGCGAAGCTTGATGCCGTGGCAGCGGTCAAGCAACTGGATGGGCTCGCAGGCAACGTGATCCTGCAAGCCGGAGCAAACATTGCGATCACGAACGACGGTGTCGATACCATCACCATCTCAACGTCCGGCGGCGGGGGCGGAGAGGGTGACATCACCAGCGTGGTCGCAGGCGCCGGGCTGACCGGCGGCGGCACCGTCGGAGACGTGACCCTCTCCATCGCCGACCTCGGCGTTGCTACCCCCAAAATCGCCGACCTTGCCGTGACCTCCGGCAAACTGGGTGATCTGGCTGTGACAACCCCAAAGATCGCCGACCTCGGCGTATCAACCGCCAAGCTTGCCGACCAGGCCGTGACGGCCGGCAAGCTGGCCTCCGACGCCGCCGTCCTGTCGCTGAACAGCCTGGCGGGCGGGGTGACGCTGGCCGCCGGGAACAACGTCACCATCACCGACGACGGGGCCAGCACCATCACCATTGCAGCGTCCGGAGGCGGCGGGGGCGGCGACATCACGAGCGTGATTGCAGGCGCCGGGCTCACCGGCGGCGGCACCTCCGGAGACGTGACGCTCTCGCTCGCCGACCTCGGCGTGACAACCCCTAAGATCGCCGACCTCGCCGTCACCTCCGCCAAAATCGCCGACCAGGGGGTGTCAACCCCCCAGATCGCCGACCTCGCCGTCACCTCCGCCAAAATCGGCAACCTCGCCGTGGCAACCAACCAACTTGGCGACCTGGCCGTGACAACCCCCAAGATTGCCGATCAGGGTGTGACCACCTCCAAGATTGCCGATCAGGGCGTGACGGCCGGCAAGCTGGCCTCCGACGCGGCCGTCCTGTCGCTGAACAGCCTGGCGGGCGGGGTGACGCTGGCCGCCGGCAGCAACATCATCATCACTGACGACGGAGCCAACACCATCACCATTGCCTTTTCGTTTACAAGCTCTCGTCGCTGGAAGACGAACATTGCACCCATCGAAAACGCCCTCGACACGGTGAAACGGCTGCGCGGCGTCACCTTCGACTGGAAGGAAGACGGGCGCTCCGACATCGGCCTCATCGCCGAAGAAGTCGGCGAGGTACTGCCGGAACTTGTGGAGTTCGAGGAAAACGGGACGGATGCGCGGTCGGTGGCGTACGGCCAGATGGTAGCGGTACTCATCGAGGCGATCAAAGCCCAGCAAACACAGCTAGAAACGCAACGGCAGGAGCTTGATACCCTCACCGAACGCCTGGCTACGATCGAACGGCTCATGCAGGCCAGGGATGCGCTCCCGCGTACCGGCAACGCTACAAACGGGCAGTAACCGAAAGAAAGAGGTGCCCTGCCATGCCTATACGCACCATCACGGCCGCGACGATCTTGCTGGCACTCCTGGCAGGGAGCCCGGGAGCGGCCGTCGCTCAGCCCGAAATCAAGGCTTCGGTATTCAGCACCGCGAGCGGCACCACACAATCCGGATCGCTTGCCCTCACCTCCATCGTAGGCCAACCCTCGTCCACCGGGGTTCTCTCCGACGGCGTCCTGACCATACGAAGCGGTTTCTTGAAGCGGCGTATCCGCATCATGCCCGGCAGCCTGTCCATTCTACATACACCCCCGGCGTCGCATTCCCTGGGCCAGGATCTCCAGGTCGCCGCCGAAATCACGGGCACCGAGGTTGCGCAGGCGGAAGTTGCCTATCGACGCGGCGGCGATGCCGCCTTCACCTCCGCCCCGTTGACCGCCTCGGGATCACGTTATACAGGCACTATTCCCGCTTCGTTCGTGACCGATGAGGGACTGGCCTATACCTTCACGGCAACCGACATACACGGCAACGTAGTCCGTAATCCTGCGCTGGGCGCCTACTCCGTCCGCGTAGCCCTACCCGAGCCCGGCATCTCATGGACCCTGCCCCAGCCCGGCGGCGCGTCGCCGTCCGGCTACCGCCTCCTGTCCATCCCCCTGGTTCTCACCGATGCTCGTCCCGACGCGGTCTTGAGCGATGACCTCGGACCGTATGACAACACCCGGTGGCGCTTCTATGCGTTGCAGTTCGACCAGTCGGTGGCAGAGTTTCCGAATGCAGCCACGATGGACCCGGGCAAGGCGTTCTGGTTAATCGTACGGGACGAAGGCGGCTCGATAGACACGGGGGCGGGCCGGACCGTACCGCTCAACGCGCCCTATCGCCTCGCGCTGCATCCGCGCTGGAACCTCGTCGGCACGCCCTTTAACTTTCCGATCCCGGTGGAGAACCTCCGTACGGCCAGCGGGCAGGCGTTCGAGTTGCGCGCCTTTAACGGATCCTGGAACGATCCGATCAGCGCGCGGGTGACGGAGATGCTACCCTTTACGGGCTATGCCGTCTTCAACAACCTGCAAACCGTCGACTCGCTGTACGTTTCGCCCCCCTCCGTCGCATCGGAGGCAGGCAAAACACAGGCTGCGCAGGAAGAGACATCGGCGTGGTTTGTTCGGATTATCGCGGATCACCGAGAAGCCCGCGACGCGGATAACGTGGCGGGCGTGATGCCCCATTCGGCACCGGGCGTGGATGCCTTTGACCTGCCCGAACCGCCGGTGATCGGCTCGTTTATCTCCGTCTACTTCCCGCATCCCGAGTGGGGGCAACTCACAGAGCGATTTACGACGGATTGGCGCCCATCCCTCGCCGAGGGCGACGTATGGCCTCTCGAACTCGTTTCGAATGTAGACGGAGCCGTCCAGCTTTCCTTCGAAGGGGTGAACCGGGTTCCGCCCGACTTGGAAGTGTGGTTGCTCGATGAAGCCCTGGGCATCACGCAAAATCTACGCGTCACGCCCCGTTATACCCTTCTCAGCCCGGCAATCGGCACGGTGAAACGGTTGACGCTTACGATTGGACGACCTGCCTTTGTCCAAGAAACGCTCGGGATCTCGCTGGCGGAGACGCCTGCTTCGTACGAGGCTCCGAGCACCTATCCCAACCCGTTCCGCACGAGCACGGCGATTCACTACACCCTTCCCGAAGCCGAGCGGGTCACGCTGGAGGTGTACACCCTCCTTGGCCGTAAAATCGCCACCCTCCTCGACGACCAACTCCAGCAGGCCGGTCGGCATCTTACGGTGTGGAACGGTACCGACGAGAACAACCACGTCGTCGCCAGTGGTCTTTACCTGTTTCGCTTTCGAACGGCCTCCTTTGCAGCTACCACGACGGCCATCCTGGTTCGCTGACCGGAAGATACAGGCGGGAACGTTGCTTCTAAGCACAGTCACGCACACAAGCAGCGATGAGATTGCGTGATGCGTGACGGTGCTGCGACGAGGCGTTTCCGGGGGCACCCTCACGTTTTACGTTTCCCGCTTCACCTCCTCCATACGGTTCTGAATCGGGGCGCCTGTGCTTAGAGCTTCTTCTCAAAACGCAGGCGGAAGTCCTGGTAGGATGGATTGTAGTCGGCCCGCGTAATGCGAAACCCTTCGAACAGCCCCATGACCGTCATGCCGGGATGCATGTTGGGGAAGGTGTCGTAGGCGAGGACTTTGTATCCCAGCGGACGGATACGGTCGACCATCGCGTAGAGCAGCCGGCGCGAGATTCGCCGACGCCGGTAGGCAGCCAGGACGCCTCCCTTAGCGCTGTAAAACGTGTGCAGGTTCTCCCGATAGCCGATCTTGAACCCGACGGGGTCATCGCCGAGATACGCCAACAGCATCAACAAATCTTCGCGCTCAAACGTATTGATGATGCGTTCTTCGTCGAAGATATCGCGGTTGAGCCGCTTGATTATGTCAAGCTGCCCCATGCCGACCGCTTCGATGTGCAGCATCGGCTCGGGCTTTGTGAAAGCAGATGACGTCTCTGGATGCTGCATCGGTAATGCTTTTAAAACGGCAGGCCGTCGTCCGCATCGTCCGGGACGGGCACGGCGTCCTGCGCCCGAGGCCGGCCCTCGGTGAGCTTCGGCGGCCCGGCATCTTCGACGAGTTGCCACGGTTCGAGCAAGGCTTCGGGCAGGTCATCCAGGAAGCGGCTGGGCTTGGCCAGATAGTCCCCCTGGTATCGGCGATACTGCACCATCGGATACGAGATAAAAAGGTTTTCTTCGGCGCGCGTGATGGCGACGTAGAGCAACCGCAATTCCTCGTCCAACGCGTCTTCATCCTTGAAGGCATAGCCGGAGGGCAAGACACCGTCGAGCGCGTGGATCACAAAGACGGTGTGAAACTCAAGCCCTTTGGCCGAATGGATGGTCGAAAGCACGAGGGGCGGTTCGTCGTCGTCCAGGGGCTCGCCGTCGAGGGCGCTGAGTTCGATGGGGTCGAGCGCGAGCGACGCGAGGAAGTCGGCCCGGCTGCTGAAGGTATCGGCCAGCGCGACGAAATGCTCCAGGTCTTGCAGGCGTTTCGGATAGTCTTCGAAATACGTCCGGGTACAGACCGGCTCGTAGTACTGCACGACGGCCTCGACCTGCGCCACGAGCGGCAACCCGGCCGCCCGTATCGACCGCAGCGTCTCGAAGAGCCGTTTGAGGGCCTCGACGTAGCGCGGCGAGTAGGGCCGTTCTTCGAGGGCAAACGGATCGCCCGTTGCCGCCGTGATCCACTCGATCAGGTCGTGGGCCGTCTTTGGGCCGATGCCCTCAAGCAGTTGGAGGATACGGTTCCAGGCAGCGGCATCTTTCGGGTTTTCGACCACCTTGAGGTGGGCCAGTACGTCTTTGACGTGCGCCGCCTCACTCAGCTTCAACCCGCCGTACTTGACGAAGGGGATGTTCTTGTGATTCAGTACGAGTTCCAGGTCATACGCGTTGAAGCTGCTGCGAAAGAGCACGGCCATCCGGTGCAGCGGCACGCCTTGCTCACGCAGTTGCAGGATGATCTGCGTCACGAAGCGGCTCTCGGACCGGGTATCCGGGGCCGGCACGAGCGCAGGCAGGTCGCCGCCCCGTTTGTCTTCGGTAAACAACTGCTTGTCGTACTTCCGCCGGGCCTGCGCGAGCACCCTGTTGGCGAAATCAAGGATCGGCTGGGTGGATCGGTAGTTGTGCTCCAGCTTGAGAATCCGGGTATCGGGGAACTGCTCCGGAAAAGCAAAGATGTTGCGGAAGTCGGCCCCCCGGAAGCGATAGATGCTCTGGGCATCGTCCCCGACAGCCATCACGTTGCTGTGGACGGACGCAAACTGCCGGACGAGGGCGGCCTGGAGACGGTTTGTATCCTGGTATTCATCGACGAGGACGTGGTGGCACCCCGCGCTCACCTGCCGGCGTACCTCGTCATGCTGCTCGAAGAGATGCAACGTGCCTGCCAGCAGGTCGTCGTAGTCCATCAGGCCGTGGCGCTGTTTGTAGTGTCGATAGTCCTGTTGCAGCACCTGTAAGTCTTCGAGGTCGTCGGCGAACTGCGGGTACTGCGCCGCCAGCACTTCTTCGAGGGACTGCTCGCGGTTCGTCGCAGACGAAAACATGGTATAGAGCGTTTTTTTTCGGGGAAAGCGTTTCCTGGCTTTGTGGAAGCCGCGTGTGGTGCGCAGCACGTCGACCACGTCGGCTGCGTCCGCCGCGTCGAGAATCGTAAAATTCGATGCAAAGCCGATCTTGGATGCGTAGCGGCGCAACAGACTCAGGCAAAAGGCATGAAAGGTGCCGCCTCGCACCTGTTGGCACCGGCCGTCGAGCAGCGCCGAAGCGCGGGTGAGCATCTCGCGCGCGGCGCGGCGGGTGAACGTCAAGAGCACGATGCGCTCGGGTTGCGTGCCCGTTTCGACCAGGTAGGCCACGCGATAGACGAGCGTGCGCGTCTTGCCCGTACCGGCACCCGCTACGACGAGGCAGGGCCCACCCGTCGCCGTCGCCGCCGCGTACTGCTGCGGGTTCAACGCGCCTGCATAGTCGATCGAAAGGCGGCGGAGCTCCTCCTGGGTGTCTCGTTTGAGGACAAAACGACGGGCCATGACGGTAAACGGTTTTCTTTCTCGTAACAAGATAGCAACGCCAGCGACGTTTTTCCTATGGCGTGCCCGGCGTGTTGTATGGGGGTGTGGGGTATGGGAGTAGTATCGCATGATGAATACCCAATGGCGAATCGTGAAGCTAGCGCCCGATGTTTCGCCATTTGCCATTTCTCATTCCCCTCCCACACCCCCATACGCCCACACTCCCACACCCTCACCGTGCCCGAGGTCTTTTTTTCGCAACACTGACGACGCCCAGAAACCCGCCCCGCAGACCGCCCATCCTCCCATTCATCAGCCAAATTTCAACGTATCAACTGGTTTGCGAACCGGATTCTTTATACCTTACCTGGGTGCGTTCGGAGGAGGAGGCGCAGGCCCGGCCCGCAGTCCCCTTCTAATCAGAGGCGTTGCTCGGTTGCCCGCAGATGCGGCTCCGAACACCCCGCTTTTCTGCCCTGGAATCCGGTAAGACCCTGCTTTTCGAATGGGAAAGGTCATCGCGATAGCGAACCAGAAAGGAGGCGTTGGCAAGACCACGACGGCAGTCAACCTGGCGGCGTCTCTCGCAGCGACGGAGCACCCGACCCTGATCATCGACATCGATCCGCAGGCGAACTGCACCTCGGGCACCGGCCTTGATCCGCGCACCCTCTCGAACTCGACCTACGAGGTGCTCATCGGCGACGTGTCGCTCGACGAGGCGGTACGCCAGACCAACATTCCGTTTCTGGACATCCTGCCCAGCCACATCAACCTCGTCGGCGCCGAGATCGAGATGATCGACGTGATGGAGCGGGAACGGATCCTGAAAAACGCGCTCGTGCACGCCCGCCGCAAGTACGATTTCATCGTGATCGACTGCCCGCCCTCGCTCGGCTTGCTCACGTTGAATTCGCTTACGGCCGCCAACTCGGTCCTGATCCCGGTACAGGCCGAGTATTTCGCGCTGGAGGGTCTCGGCCAACTCCTGAATACGATCAAAATCGTCCGCCAGCACCTCAACCCGGAGCTGGAAATCGAAGGGGTGTTGATGACCATGTTCGACACCCGGCTGCGGCTGTCCAACCAGGTAGCCGCCGAAGTGCGCCGGTATTTCGGCGACAAAGTCTTCCGGACCATCGTGCAGCGCAACGTGCGGATCGCCGAGGCACCCAGCTTCGGAAAGCCGGTGCTGTTCTATGATGCCACCAGCATCGGGGCGCGCAACTACATCGCGCTGGCCAAAGAGATCCTGCGAAACAACCAGCGATATCTGAAGCATTACGAAGAGATTCACGAAAAAGCATCCCCGTCGATGAAGCCGAACGGCCAGAACGACACCCTGTCGCAGCGTTCATCGACGACCCCTGCCAACGGGTTCACGCTATAACGACCAGCACGTATGGCTTCAAAAAAAGCAGCGCTCGGCAGAGGATTGAGTGCTCTGCTGCCAACGGGTCAGCAGGAGAGCGATGCCTCCGCCGATGCATCCGGTTCAGAGACGCCGCCGGGCAAACTCTATCGGTTCGAAGACCGGGTACGCCTGCTCGGCCGCGTGGCCGACCTGGAGATCGATCAGATCAGCCCCAACCCCTATCAGCCGCGCCAGGATTTCAAAGACGAGGCGCTCGACGAGCTGGCTGCTTCGATCAGGCAACTCGGCATCATCCAGCCCATCACCGTGCGGGCGCTGGGGGCTGGACGCTTCGAGGTTATCTCGGGCGAGCGGCGGCTGCGAGCGGCCCGCCGGGCCGGCTTGCGGCGGGTGCCGGCTTACGTGCGCGAGGCTGATACCGAAGAGATGCTGGAGATGGCCCTCGTCGAGAACGTCCAGCGCGAAGAGCTCAACCCCGTAGAGGTAGCGCTGGGCTACCAGCGGCTCATGGACGAATGCGGCCTGACGCAGGAACAGGTGGCCGAACGCGTCGGCAAGAATCGGACGACCGTCGCCAACTTCTTACGATTGCTCAAGCTCCCGCCCCAGATTCAGGCGGCCCTCCGCGACCGCAGTGTGTCCGTGGGCCATGCCCGCTCCCTCATCACCGTAGAGGACGAGGCGTATCAGGCCACGCTGCTGGACGAAATCCGCCACAACGACCTGTCGGTGCGCGAAATCGAGGACCTTGTCCGAACCTGGCGCACCCGTACGCAGACCCAACAAACACGTACCCCCCAAGCCCCTTCCTCCGAACCCGCTGCGCTCCCCGACCGTGACGCGTTGCAGCTCAAGGCGTTTACGAAGCAGCTGCGCTTTCACTTCAACACCCAGATCCAGATCAAGCATAAGGCCGACGGCAGTGGAAAGATCGAACTTTCCTATTATTCGGGAGAAGATCTGGAGCGCCTCATGGAGCTACTGCTGGGCCGGTAGGCTGCGCGGCCGTGTCCGGTTGTTGCTCCTCGGGGTCGGCGTGGCGCTTTCGACGCTGCTTGCGTATCCGGCAACGGCCCAGATCGATACGACAGCGTCGCTCCAACGTCGCTTCCTCGAAAATCATTCGCCGCGAGGTGCGCTGTGGCGAGCCGCCGTCGTGCCGGGGTGGGGCCAGTTGTACAACCGGCAACCGTTGAAAATCCCGTTTGTCTACCTTGGCCTGGCGGGCTTCACAGGCACGGCGCTCTACGTCAATTCCCGGTATTTGCTCTATCGGCACGCGTATCTGTTCGTCGTCCGCGAGAACGCGGACGGCACGCCCGTCTTCCCCGAATATGCCGACGATCATGCCCGCCTGCTCAACGAGTTGGGCCTCCGCCCGGAGGCAGAGCTGACGGACGAAGAGATCGCCAGCCGCAGGAGCCGGCTGGCGCCCCAGTTCAGAGCCCAACGCGACAATCTGCGCCGTAATCGTGACCTTTTGTACTTTGGCATCGTCTTTTGGTATGGGCTTTCGATGCTGGACGCCTTCATCAGCGCCCACCTGCTCGATTTCGACATCAGCGCCGACCTGACCGTGACCGTCCGCCCCCAACCGGAGGGATGGACGGCAAGCATGCAGTGGTCATTCTGAGTGAACCCAACACAAAACGGCCCCACAAGCGTTATCTTTCAATAACGTATCCCTTTTTCGTAGGCGGGTATGGCACGTATCGTATATGCACTTAGTGGCCAGGGTCGCGGGCATACCTCCCGGGGTATTGCCATCTCGGACGCGCTCCGGCAAGGAGGTCACGAGGTGCTCTTCTGCTGTGGGGGTACGGCGCACGAGATCATGCACGCACGGGGCGAGCCCGCGCTGGTCGTCCCGGCCTTGCGGCACGCCATGCGCGGCAACGTCTTGCAATACGGCCGCACCTTTCGCAAAAACGGCCAGGCCATCCGCAAGCTGCCCCAGGTCGTCACGCGGCTGGCCGATGAGCTAACAACGTACCGTCCCGATCTGCTCATCACCGATTTTGAGGCGTTTTCGCCGCGGGCCGCACGACGCATCGGCCTGCCGGTGCTGTCGTTCAACCACCAGCAGATAATCACCGAGACGCGGTATACGCTGCCGGCATCCCTCCGGCTTCAAGCGCTGGTGGCTATGAGCGTCATCAAGGTCATTGCCCCTAGCAAACCGGAGCACCTGCTGCTGTCTTCCTTCTTCTTTCCCCCGCTGAAACATCCGTCGCGGACGACACTCGTGCCGCCCATCATTCGCCCGGCCGTGCAAAATCTGCAGCCCCGGCAAGCGGATCATGTACTGGTCTATTACAACCAGCCGGACGAAAGCAGCCACGTCCTCGACCAGCTCCGCCGGATCGATGCCGAGTTCATCGTCTACAACTTTGATCCACCAGGCCCGGCGCAGACCTATCCGAACCTGGTGTTCAAGCAACCCTCCCTGGACGGCTTCCTGGCCGACCTGGCAAGCAGCAAAGCCGTCGTTTGTACAGCCGGGTTTACGCTGATCAGCGAGGCCCTCTACCTGGGCAAACCCCTGCTGGTCGTTCCCAACCGGGGTATCTTCGAACAAACCCTGAATGCGCTTTTCTTGCAGCGAGAGAACCTGGGCGAAGCCGTCCTTGGCCGTTCTCTCCAAAGGCAGGACCTCTCTTCGTTCCTGAGCCGTTGCGACCGGTACGCCGAACGTCTGCGAAATCGCCCGGCCTGCGGGAACAAAGAGGCCGTGGCATGTATCGAAGGCGTTCTTTCGCGCCTCGGCCCGTCTCTGCACACGCGCCCCCCCCTGCCCTATCGCCCGGTAGCGACAGCCTCCCTGACGGACGCCATGGCTGGTTCGGAGTAAGCCATGCCGTATTTGCGCCTTGTTTACCCCTCGGTGCTTTAAAAACTTACGACACTTACCCGAATATCCATTTGGTTTTCAAGTGTTTTTATGACTATTCTTCATCTTTCACCACCCCTGGCACGTAAGCGATGACCATGCCCGATTTCTATCAGAAGCGAAATGCGATGCCGGCATCGCAGGCATCCCCGACCTCCGTCGCGGCCGAGCCATCGATCTTCGCAAAAGCGCGTAGCTTCATGGCCGCGGACGGCCAATACGTGCAGGTTCAAGATGCAGGGCTCTATCCCTACTTTCGCCCCATCGAGCGTAACGAAGGAACCCGGGCCATCATCAATGGCAAGGAGGTCATCATGGCCGGATCGAACAACTACCTCGGCCTGACCTCCGATCCGCGCGTCCGCGAAGCCGCTGCCGGGGCGATCCAGCAGTACGGCACCGGATGCACCGGCAGCCGCTTTCTCAACGGCACGCTCGACCTCCACCTGGAGTTGGAAGCACGCCTGGCTGCCTTTATGGGCAAAGAATCCTGTGTGCTCTTTTCGACAGGCTACATGACCAACATGGGGATCATTCAGGGCATCACCCTGAAAGGTGACCTCATCTTTTCGGACAAGGACAACCACGCCTGCATCATCGCCGGCACGCAGGTGAGCCTGGCCGACACCTGGCGCTATCGCCACGACGACCTGGCGCATCTCCGGAAGCTGCTCGAAAAGGCCGAGGGAGAACGCCCCGGCGCCGGCAAGCTGATCGTCACCGACGGCGTCTTCTCGATGAGCGGCCGCATCGCCCAGGTGCCCGAACTGGTAGCCCTCGCCGAAGCGTTCGACGCGGCCCTGATGCTCGACGACGCCCATGCCGTGGGCGTGATCGGCCCTGGTGGACGCGGCTCGGCGGCTCACTTCGGCCTGGGCGACCGCGTCCCGCTCACGACCGGCACCTTCTCGAAGAGCTTTGCCTCGCTGGGCGGCTTCTGCGTCGGCGACGGCGATGTGATCGAGTACATCCGCCACATGGCATCGACGCACATCTACAGCGCCTCCATGCCGCCGTCGAACGTCGCCACGGTACTCAAGTGCCTGGAGATCTTGCAAGAAGAGACGTGGCGCCTGGAGCGGCTCTGGGAGATCTCGGACTATATGCGCGAAGGCTTCCGCGACGCCGGCTTCAACGTATGGACAAGCCAGGCGCCCATCATCCCCGTCGTCGTCGGGGATATGATGACGGCGTTCCACTTCTGGAAGGACCTGCTCGAAGAGGGCGTTTTCGCCAACGCCGTGATCCCGTGGCGCGGCGCCGTGTCCAATGGACAGGCGCTCATGCGTACCTCCTACATGGCCACCCATACCAACGAAGAACTCGACTTCATCCTCAACGCTTTCCGCCGCGTCGGTCGCAAGCACAGGGTGCTCAATAACGGGACCGTTTGATGGGTCAGCGGGCGTGGTGAATGGCGAATCGTGAATGGCGAATGGTTAATGAGGATGCCTCATTCGCTATTCGCCATTAATCATTCGCAATCCGCATCCCCGGTGCTGGGGCCGCCCGACGTCACTGTGAACCTATGGACCTCCTCGCTCCTGCCGCCGACATCGGCGTGACTGTCCGCCCGGTCCGCACGCGACGCGACCGCAAGCGGTTCATCGACTTCCCGTACCGATTCTATAAAAACCACGACTACTGGGTGCCCCCGTTGCGCCTCGACGTAGCGCATACGCTGAATCCCCAAAAAAATCCTTTCTTCGAACACGGGAAGATCCAGCTTTTCCTCGCTGAAGACGCCTCGGGCACGGTTGTGGGCCGCATCGCCGGTATCGTCAACGGGATGCACCTGAAGAAATATGGTGATGGGAACGGCTTCTTCGGCTTCTTTGAATGCGAGGAACGCTACGAGACGGCTGAGGCCCTGCTTGACGCCGCCTGCGGCTGGCTTCGCGCGCAAGGTATGACCGGTGTACGCGGCCCTGCCAATCCCTCGCTCAATGATGTGGCCGGGCTCCTCGTCGACGGGTTCGACCGGGTCCCCGCGATTCTCATGCCGTACAACCCGCCGTATTACGAGGACTACCTGCTGCGCTACGGCTTTGAACGGGTTATGACGATGTGGGCCTATTACGTCCACAAGAAGTTCACCGACTACGACCGGCTCCGCCGCGGTGCCGAGATCATCAAACGCCGCAACCCCGGCCTGACGCTCCGCAACATCGACATGCGCCGCTTTGAGGCGGAAGCCCGCATCGTGCTCGACATCTACAACGAAGCCTGGTCCGATAACTGGGGATTCGTTCCCATCACGGATGCCGAGTTTAAACGCCTCGCCGCCGACCTCAAACAAATCGTCGACCCCAGGATGGTTTTCATCCTGGAAAAAGACGGCGAGCCGGTGGCCTTCGCGCTCTCGCTGCCGAACATCAATTACGCCCTGCGGCTTATTCCCAATGGACGCTTGCTCCCCTTCGGCTTGCTTAAGTTGCTGGCTGCAACCAGGCTCGGCGGTATCCACGACGTCCGTATGCCGCTCATGGGTGCTCGCAAAGCCTACCAGGGCCGCGCCTTCGACGTCCTCCCCGTACTGGCAACCATGGAAGAAGGACCGCGTATCGGCTATTATGCGAGTGAGACGAGTTGGGTGCTCGACTCGAACCATGTTCTCAAAAATCTGATCGAGTCGCTGGGCGGTGCCGTCGACAAAGAGTATGCGCTGTTCGAAAAGTCGTTCTGATTGATCGTGAACCCACAGCAGGTACGATTCATCTTTTTCGACCTCGACGACACCCTGCTCGACCATCGGCAGGCGGAGCGGCGTGGTCTGGCAGATGTGTGTACGAGGCATGCTGCCCACCTCGGCCATCTATCGCTCGACGCGGTGCACGAAACCTACCATGCCCACAGTGTCCCCTTGTGGAGGCTATACGCCGACGGAGCGATCACCAAACACGACCTCCAGCGGCTGCGCTTCGACCGAACCTTCCAGACGCTTGGCATCGATGGGTTGGAAGCCGGCGCCCTCAATGCACTCTACCTGGACTGCTACGCCCGGCACTGGACGTTGCCGGCGGCTGCGCAACAGGCCTTCGAGGCCCTGGCCCGGCGTTTCCCGGTGGGCATCCTCACGAACGGCTTTGCCGAAGTGCAGCGCGCCAAGTTTGATCGTTTCCCGGCCCTGCGCGACCGGTGCGAAGTGCTCATCATCAGCGAGGAGGTGGGCTATATGAAACCGCACCCTGAGATCTTCGCCCACGCGGCGACGGCAGCCGGCACGGCTCCGGAGGCGCTCCTCTACGTCGGCGATTCTTACAACTCGGATGTCCTGGGCGCGCTCAATGCGGGCTGGCAGGCAGCCTGGCATACCCCGGAAAAGGCAGCAACAGACGACGCCGTGTTCTGCTTTGCACACTGGGACGAACTGACGGGCTATCTGGTAGCCGGATAGTCTCTGGTCTGGGAGACAAAACCGAAACTTCATAAAAAAAGCCGTCTGTGCGAGCACAGGCGGCTTTTAATATTCCCCGACGCGACGGGCCTTTCGCTGATTCACCCTTCTACCGAAGTAGACGATCGAACCGGCGATAGGCCCGGCCTCCTTGCAGGTCACCAGTTTCCGGAGATCCCGGCTTCCCGATCAGGTGGTTCCCTCACCGCATGGGCATCGGGATTGGAAAACCACCAAGCAGCTTGATTATGCCCGTGCTATGGAGCAGGTGCGTCTGCATCGGTGCTCACGGCCCGGGGGCCGCTGGCGCGATGCTTCTGCGTCGGCACGGCATCCCATCTTCGCCCTCGCATGCCCTTCTGATAGATGGACTTCGTTGGCAAATATGCGATGCCTCCACTCCCGGCCGGCACACCTTGCGGCGTGTTGCCCGGAGCGTTCGCCGGCACGGCTTTCCCGGTGCGGGCCCCCTTGCGGCGGCCTGATTCGGGTTGTCCGTGTTCGCGTCCATCCCGCCTCGGCATGCCTTGCGGCCTACCGATGCCGGATGTATACTTCGACACCCCGTCCTGCGCATCCTGGCGGCTTGCCTCGGCCCGAAGGCCGCTGCAAAACACCAGAGCACGTACCCTCGTTGCCGTCGCCGTTTTTCGGAACCGCGGCTTGCGCCGCAGGACCGTCCGACCACGAACGGCATCGATAGGCGCTGGGGAGATCGCAACACCGGCCGAAGCCGGTACGCGAGCCCCATCGGGGTAGGGTATCGCACCCCATCGTCCCGACAAGTCGGGACGCGCGCGGGCTGACCTCATGCAGCCCAGAGACTCAGTCGCGTCAAGGAACAGCGCCTTCCGGCCGAAGCCTTTCGGGCACCGTGCTCAGGGCCGAAGCCCGCGAGCACTGGATGTAGTATACCCCTGTAAAAAGCGTCTGTCAACCTGATTTTTTCCACTTTCGATCAACAGGATATGCACACATCCATCCACATTGTGGATAACTCGGATGGAACAAAAAGCTCGACGTCCGGAGAGGCCGAGCTTTTTTGTTGCCCATCGGGGTATTGCGCGACTGAGCCGTTCTCTGCGGAGGTCCGTCAGAGAAACCATCAGGCAACACGAGGTCTCCGCAAGATAGACAACGATAACACGGCGCGCAATAATCAATAACGGTTTTTTCCGCAGGACGGCGTTAACAAACTGTTTTTTTTGATAATCAATAACGGCTACCGAATACCGCACGTCCTTACAGCCCGAAATGGCTCAGGAAAATCTGAAGGGCGCTCGGCTCCAGCAAAATCGTCAAGATAAGACCGCCGAGGGCGCCGCCGAGATGCGCTTCGTGGGCGATTCCCCCCATTCGCCCCTGCGCCTGGGCCCGCCGCATCGCATAAATCGAAACCGCTACGTAGCCGACGGCAAAGAGAATGGCAGGAATCGGTACCGCAAAGAAGAGGTACAGGTTCTGAAACGGATAAAACAGGCAGAACGCGAAGACGACGCCGCTGATGGCGCCCGACGCCCCCACTGCGTTGTACGCCTCGTTGTCTTTATGAAACCAGTACGTGAGCGCGTGCGCAGCCAGCTCGGACCCGAAATAAAGCAGGACGAAATTACCGGACCCCAATCGATACTCGAGCAACGGCCCGAAAAAATACAGGGTGACCATGTTGAAGGCCAGGTGGGCCAACCCGGCATGGACGAAACCGCCCGTGATGTACCGATAGTATTCTCCCTGTTCCCGGATACGAACCGGCCGAAAACCCAGGCGCTCAAGGAGGGTATCGTCTGAAAACAGGGCATAGCCACTGACGAGCACGTTGACGAGCAGCAGCAGCAATGTGAAAGGCGCATCGGCAAAATTGAATTCCATGGGGTTGCAGGCAAAAGGATGAAGATCTTGAATAACAACGAGACCGCTGCTTCTGCCCGTCTACGTACAAAAATCACCAGGGTTCGTTAATCGGAAGCGCACTCGCCGAATGCTTGAGCAGCGAGCGGAAGATGAAAGCCCCGTCGGCGCTGCCGAGCATCTCTTCAGCACAGCGTTCCGGGTGGGGCATCATGCCGAGCACGTTGCGTGCCTCGTTGACGAGGCCGGCAATGTTACGCGCTGAACCGTTCGGGTTGGCTTCGGACGTGACGGTTCCATCGGGCTCACAGTACCGGAAAACGATCTGACCGTTTGCCTCCAGGCGGTCGAGCACGGCGGCATCGGCGAAGTAGTTGCCCTCCCCGTGCGCAATCGGTACCTGGATGACCTGTCCCGGCTGCAAAGCCTCCGTGAACGGCGTGTCCGTGTTCTCCGTACGCAGATGGGTCCATTTGCAGGCGAAGCGCAGCGAGGCGTTGCGGAGCAGGGCACCCGGCAACAGACCACTCTCGCAGAGCACCTGGAACCCGTTGCAGATGCCGAGGACGAGACCGCCTTCTCCCGCAAAACGCACGACGTCCTGCATGATGGGCGAGAAACGAGCAATGGCGCCGGCACGCAGATAATCGCCATACGAAAAGCCACCGGGGACGATCACTACGTCGACGTCGCCGAGGTGCGTTTCTTTATGCCAGATGAACCGCGCCGGCTGGCCGAAGACGTGCCTGGCTACGTGGTACGCATCATGATCGCAGTTGGAACCGGGAAAAACGACGACGCCGAAGGTGATGCTCATAAACGCAGAGGGAGCCCGGAGGCGATAGGTTAGAAAAGCCTGTGCCTGGCAAGATACGCCATACCCTGTGTTTTTCTCCACGGCAGGCCCGATAAAACCGCAGGGGCCCCGGCCGTACCGCCGAAGCCCCCGCGATCTTCCTTTTTCCAGGATGCCGCCGGCTACGACGCCTCTTTTACGACTTCAAGTTCGATGACGATCTGGATCTCTTTGGACACCACCAGGCCACCGGCTTCCGTCACACGATCCCACATCAGGCCGTA
>Ga0302046_10001959_pt1 | contig 19299 bp, 18 predicted proteins | sample RVTome_11_FD_200261 | JGI IMG/M metagenome (GOLD analysis project Ga0302046, IMG submission 200261) | Soil microbial communities from uranium-contaminated site in the Upper Colorado River Basin, Wyoming, United States - RVT147D111 (version 2) ...
ATGCGAAGCGGCATCTGCCAGGCGAGCTCGATCACGCGGTGATCGAGCATCGGCACGCGCGATTCGAGACTCACTCCCATCGACGCGCGATCGACCTTGACCAGGATGTCGTCCGGCAGGTAGGTCGTGCTGTCCGCAAGCATCATCGCGTGGTAGATGGACGCTTCCGCAGGTCCTGCATCCAGGCCGACGGATGCACCCGGTGGTTCGCTTTCAGTGTCCAGGACCATGCCCCTGGCGTTCCGATCCAGCATCACGGCGTCATAGAGCTGCTGCGCCGTTCCGGCGGCGACAAAGCGCGAATAGTGCCTGCCGAAAGCCGGCGCGACTGCCAAGCGTGCCCATCGTGGAATGCGTCGCAGCCGGCGCCAGAGTTCTTCACCCCGTGGATAGCGCGTGTATCCGCCGAACAGCTCGTCGCCGCCGTCTCCCGAGAGCGAAACCGTGACGTGACGGCGCGCGAGTTGCGCGACGAGAAAAGTCGGAACCGCCGAGCTGTCGCCGAACGGCTCGTCATAGAGCCCCGGCAGCCGGGGAATCACGTCCATCGCCTCCCGCGGCGTCACGATCATCTCGGTGTGATCGGTCCCGAGATGGCTGGCTATCGCCTTGGCATGCGGCGCTTCATTGAAACCCGTTTCATGGAATCCGATCGCGAACGATTGCACGGGACGGGTGGACCGCGCCTGCATCAGGGCGACCACGGTCGACGAATCGATGCCGCCCGAAAGAAAAGCGCCGAGCGGCACGTCGGCAACGCTCTGCGACGCGACGGCGCGGCCGAGCTCGCGATCGAGGTAATCGATTGCTTCCGTGTCGCTTCCCGTAAACGGATTCTTCAGTCCCCGCGTTGCGACTTCGCCGAACGACCAGTAGGCCCGTGGTGCCGGCAGAACGCCCGGCGAATGCCTGCGCCCGAACTCGACCAAGGTTCCCGGCGGCAGCTTGAAGATTCCGTGGTAGATCGAGTGCGGCGCCGGCACGTAGCCGCGACGCAGGTATACCGCGAGTTGCTGCCGGTCCACCGCGGCACGGAACGACGGGTGGGCCCGGAGCGCCTTCAGCTCCGAGCCGAACAGCAATGTGTCTCCCTGCCAGCCGTAGTAAAGCGGCTTCTCGCCCGCCCGATCACGCGCGAGCAGGAGACTCCGCTCCTGCCGGTCCCACAGTGCGAGCGCGAACATGCCCACGGTTTTCTTCAGGGCGTCCTCCGCGCCCCAGTGCTCTAACGCAGCAAGCAGCGACTCCGTGTCGGAATGACCGCGCCAGGCGATGGTGCGGCCGTCGCGGGCCAGCTCGTCACGGAAATCCAGATGGTTGTAGATCTCGCCATTGATGACGAGCACGTAACGGCCCGAGGCCGAGACCATCGGCTGGCTGCCCGCCGCGGACAGCTCGAGGATCGACAACCGCCGATGACCGAAGGCGATGCCGGCCGCGAGGTCGATCCACTCCCCTGCCGCATCGGGCCCGCGGTGCGCGAGGCGAAGCGCCATGCTCGCAAGGTCCTCGCGGGACGATGGCGTGAGCCCGCCGGGCCGAAAGATTCCCGTCAATCCGCACATCAGTTGCGTTTCGCGACGATCTCGTGGCAGCCGAGGCTGCCCGCACGCTTTGCATTCACGATGGCGAAGCCGCGGGTCTCGAGGTAAGACACGATGGTTTCCAAGGCAGCGAATTCGTAGGGAAATCCGCCGATCCAGTCGACCTCGTCGTGCTTTGCACTCATGCCTCGCTCGCGGTGGTCCTCAAAAAGCGGGGCGATCGCGGTCATCGGGCGGAGCTTCAGCGTGTACTTGACAATCATGATCAATCGCATCAGCGCGCTCACTGCGACAACGTAAGGCGGCCTGAGGAATCGCGGCAGGCGATTATAGAAAAGCTTCACGAACCACCAGGCACGCGATTTCCAGCCCTGGTCCGCGTAGATCGCGATGAATAGCTGCCCGGCGGGTGCGACGCGCGCGATCGCGTGCTCGAGCGCGAGCCACATCGCGCCGGTGTGATGCAGCACGCCCCAGCTGTAGACGACGTCATGGACACCCAGGCCGTTCATGTAGCCGGCATCCAGCACCGAACCGCTCTCGATCCGCCAGTTCGCGTCGTCCGGAAAAAAACGGCGCTTCAGCTCGCGCGCGCAGGCGACTGATTGCGGATCGAAATCGAAGGAATGCACCGTCGCGCCGAGCCGCCGCGCCGCCAGGCTGAAGAGGCCCGAACCGCATCCGATGTCCAGGAATTTCCGGTCCCGCAGGCTTTCGACGGCCAGCATCCCGCTGAGCGACGCCTCGGCCTCGGCGATGCGTCGGTCGTCGAGCAGCGTGAGAAAGCGCGTCCAGTTCTCGCCGAACTCGAATCTCGCGCTTGCCGCCATATCCAGTTCCGCGCTCATCGCTGCAAGAGCACCGAATTCCATTGGGCCATGATCGGTGCCTGCCCAAAGTGCTCCCGCACCCGCAGGGCCTCGTGCCCGAGTCGCTCGCGGAGCAGCGGCTGCGACATCAACTCCGCCATGACGCGCGCCAGGGCGTCGACATTCTCGACCGGCACCAGCCGCCCGTTGACGCCATCTACGATCAGCTCCGAAGGGCCCGCCGGGCAGTCCGCGCTGATCACGGCAGCTCCCATGCCCATGCTTTCCAGAACCACGTTCGGAAATCCCTCGAATCGGGACGGCTGCACGACGAGGCTCGCGCGATCCATCCAGGCCTCGATGTCCTGGACGTGTCCCAGCAAATCCACGCGGCCGGCGAGCCCCAGCTTGTCGTGCAGGCGCGCGAGCCCCTGCCGCTCGGGTCCTTCGCCCGCGATCGCGATCCGCCAGTCGGGGAAGTCGGCGGCGACGCGCGCAAACGCCTGCAACAGGAGATCGAAGCCCTTCTGAGGAACGAGCCGGCCCGCGGCCAGGATCAATGGCTCCCGACGACCCGAGGGAGGCGGCAGCGGCCGCAGGGCATTCGGGATGACGAGCGCACTCTGCTGCCAGTTCTTCTGGATCCAGTCCGCCGTCGCGCGCGTCTGGCTCACGATGGCGTTCGCCCGCCCGTATACGAGCCGTCGCAGCAGGCGCCAGCCGAGCTGCAGTCCGGTTTCGAGGCCCGGCTGCACACGCTCCGAAACGACGATGCGGTATGGCAGGCTCACGCCCGCGAGGATCGTCGGCACGTTGCTGCGGGTCAGAAAGCTCAACACCGCGTCCGGCCGAGTTGCGGCGATGAGCCCGCGCAGTTTCAGCACTCGCTTCACGTTGCCACGAATCGTGCCGCCACAGGCCACGTCGAGGTGAACGCGGTGAATCCTGCGATCGAGACGATAGAAATCCCCTATTTGCGGCCCGCTCCAGGTTGCAAGCGTGATACGAAGCCCCTCCGCAGCCCAGTAATTGGCCATGTCCGCCATCTGCCGCTCGGATCCGCCGCATTGCAGCGTGCCCGTCACGAGCAGGAGGTGTGGTGGCTCAGTGAGTGGAGGTCTTTCCACGCCTGCGTCGCGCGATCGCCATGAATGAGTGGCCGCAGAAGGGGCCGGCCGCGCCGGTCACGACGCGCCGCAACACGCGCTTCGGAACCGGTCCCCGCGAGCCGAGCAGCCATTGCACCGGCCGCCGCAGGGAATCCATGTCTTCCTGCATGGAGATTTCCGGCGCGAGACCCCGCCAGCGCAGCAGCTCGAATCTGTGCCGCTCGAGCGCTGCCGTCACTTCACGCCGCCCGAGCGCGAATTGATAGAACGCCTCCGGCTCCGACGAGAAATCCTGGCGCGGATAGCCGCCGTTGCGCGCCCGCCATCGCCGGTACGGTGAAAGCCACGGCGCCGTCAGGAACATCAGGCGGCCCGGCCTCAGCACGCGATGCGCTTCGGCGAGGATTGCGTCGTAACCGGTCCAGAAATGCTCGATGACGCCGATCGACCAGTACCCGTCGAAATAGTCCGCGGGAAACGGGAGCGAGCGGACATCGCCTTCGCGGATGTCGAGGCCCGGATACTCGATTCGCGCCTGCCGAACGGACTCCTCGGCGAAGTCGATGCCGATCGCCGCGAATCCGGAGTCGGCCAGCGCCTTGACCTTGTTGCCGCGGCCGCAGCCACCTTCGAGCACGCGCGCGCCGGCGGGAAGGTGGCGCGCTGTGATCCTCACGATCTCGTCGTCCTGCCGCGACGCGCCGGGCCTGCCTTCGGCCCGCCAGCGCGCGTCCCAGAATTCCGGGGTCGCTTTCTCGTCGAGATAGATGAGCCGGTCCGCATGCGGCGAGTAGACGACGCGTCTCATGCGCGTTTCAGGATCCCGATGCCGAGCGCGAGAAACGCCGCAAGGGTGGCGATGTAGTGGATGGTTCCGGCAAACGAGATGAAGAGATAGCAAATGAGGCCGCCGAGGATTATCACCCTGGCATTGCGATATTCTCCGTGCCGCGCGCGGTAGAGGCGAATCAACACCGAGACGAAGATGCCGTAGAAAAGGGCGACGCCGATCACGCCCGAGTTGTAGAGGATGTCCACGTGACTCGCGTGCGAGGTGAGTCCGAAGCGCGAGCGGAACGCCTCGACACCGTGCCCGAAAACCGGATTCGAGGCCCAGCCCCGGAGTCCTTCCCGCTGCCAGGTCGCTCGTCTCTCAAACGCGGTGTAACCCGGCAGATCCTCGCGCGCCTGCAGGATCTGGATGCCGAGCGCAACGCGCTCCGTCCCGCGCTTGATCGTCTCGACCGCGGCCTCATTGGATGCCACGGCGAAAGTCAGTGCAACGCCAATCGTGAGGATGATGAGGGCGTGACGCCACACCAGCCGCGACACCAATCCGAAATGAATCGCGGCCGCCGCCGCGGCCCCGAGCAGGATTCCGACGTTCGTCTTGATCGACGTGGTCGCAACGACGTGGATTCCGGCCAACGCGGCCAGGACCAGGAGCAAGCCTTTCCTGCGCGCGAACGATGCCAGCAGCAGGCTGACGATGAGTCCGAAGAGATACATGCCCGCGATCGAGTTGTACGAAAACTCAGCTGGATAGCGGAACGGAAAACCCGACAACTGCAGGTAACCGGCCGCGCCCGCGAGAAATCCGCACACCGTTCCGGCGAGGACGGCCTTGAGGTCGTGAAAGGCGGCGAGCGAGCCGAACAAGACCAGGACGATGACGAAGTTGGCGGCGGGAACCAGGGTATTGAGCGCGAGCGTGAGGTCGCGGGTCCACAGCAGCTCCAGCAGCATGTACGCGAGGAAACAGAGATAAATGACGGCCTCGCGGACGACCACCAACCGCGGGAATCGCGTCAAGTGCAAGGCGAGGAGAAAGAGCAGCACGACACCGAGCCGGGCCGCGTGAAACGACACGACGTAGGTTTCGACGGTCAGCACGAGCGCGGCAAGTGCCGCCAGCGCAAATGAGCCGAGCCTGCCCAGGTCGCTCATCGTTCCCTGATGATCCGCGCCGGAACGCCCGCAACCGTTGCATTCGCCGGCACCGGCTTGATGACGACGCTGCCGGCGCCGATCACGGCGTTTCCGCCGACGCGCACGCCGTCGAGAATCCGCGTACCGGCACCGATCCACACGTTATCTTCAATATCGATGCCGCGGGCGGTGATCGGAGCAAGGTGGACCGGCTGCCCGTCTGCCGCCGACGTGTGATTCGCCGGAATGATCACGGTGTGTGCAGCGATGCGCACGCCGTTGCCGATACGGACGCCGCCATGTCCGTAGACGATCGAGAACGGGTTCAGGCTGCAGTCGTCGCCGATGCGGATGTTCCCGCCGTACGTCATGATCATGGCGAAAGGATGAATCTCGCAGTTCCTGCCGATCGTGATCGATCCGCCGCCACAGGCGCGAATCACCGAGCGCGGCGAGACCCAGGAGCTCGGATGTATACGGACCGGCTGGCCGAAAAACCGAATCGCGAACCGGAGCCGGCGAATCAGCGGGACGAGCTTGCCACGCAGGCTCACGTGGCGGCTCGGGCGGAAGTCGCGGTCCGTTCAGCGAGATAGGCCCGGAGCGAATCGAACAGCGTCACGAAGCCCTCGACTTCCGCAGCGCCCTTTCGCGTCCTCCAGTCGTTGTGGCTGGCCGGCAGGAAGGGAGCAAGGTAAGAGGCATAGGCTTCAATGATTTCATCGCGGCGTGGCGGCGACTCAGCGAGTTTCACCCGCACGAGACCCGGAAGCTCGGGCAGCGTGCCGGCTTGCGACGCGCTTGGAAACACGGCCACGGGCGAGTCGCCGAGCAGGACGACCGGTCGGCCGAGCAGCGCGGCTTCCAGCCCCATGGTGCCCTGGATTGCGACGACCAGATCCGCATTCTCGATGAAACTTCTCGAGTCCGCGGCCGGCTGCACGAGCTCGACACCGGGATACGAACGCATTCGTTTCAGCGCCGCGCCGGAGTGATTCGAGATGTCGCTCTTGTGGATCTTGACGAGCAGCTTGTGCGTCGGCGGGATGCAGCGCGAAAGCGTTTCGATCACCCACATCTGGTTGCTGAAAAACGGGGCCCAGACGTCGATGGAAGACTCCGGTTGCATGTGCATCCCGAACAGCACGTAAGGGCTCCCCGGCGGCGTCGCCACGGCGTCGGCATCGTCCAGCGCCTGGCGCGCCCGGCGCGATCGGGAGAGCTGCCGGAGGGCGGCGATCGGGTCATAGCGTGTCTCCACTTCCGCGAATCGGGCGAAGTCGCGATCCAGACTCTTGCGAAATGCCCGGGACAGCGAGGCGATGCGACCCGGAATCTTCCGGACGGTGCGCCCGATCGAACGCCGTGGCGGCGCATACGCGTACGCCTGAATGTTCCGGCCCTCGAACTGCTGCAGCGCGGATTCCGCCAGGCGGCGAAGCTCCGGGCGGGGTCGCGTGGCGAGCTGGACGCGCGCCGCCGGGGACATGCGGTCGCAAAAGCAGGCGAGTCCGGGCGGCAGCACGCTGAAATGCAACGCGAACCAGGGGATGCCCATGCGCCTCGCGACGGCGAGTGCGAGACCGCCGTGGATCGAGTCGAATCCGCCGACCACGACGGACGGCCGCGTCTCGCCGAAGAGATCGAAGAGCCTTCTTGCGATGAACGTCGCGTACCTCTGCGCCTCGGCGTATTCGAACCTGCATACGACGCGATCCCCGAGGATCATGTTGTGCATCGTCGGAACGCCTTCCTGCTCGAGCGAAGCTAGGAACTCCGGATCCGCCGGCGGAAGGGTCTCGCGGGTCGTATTGCGAAAGAATCGGATCGTGCCCGGCGCCGTCTGGCCCGACCAATCGTTGGCGGTATGGCGCGGATGCGCGATATGGGAGAATCGCGCGCTGCTTCGCGCCGCGATGTCGGCGCAAAGCTCTTCGATGAGGACCTGCGGCCAACCCACAGTGACGACATGAAACGAGGAATGCTCCGTCATGCGCGATTGCCGGAAAGATCGAGGACGTCGCCGCGCCAGCCTAGCTGCCGGACGCGCGGAAGAATTTCGCGGAAAAACGATGAGGCGATCACCAGGACCGGCTCGGAATCGGCTTCGGCCGTCGCCGCGGCAAGCGCGTCTTCCGGCCTCACGATCGCTCGCTCGTATCCGACGAATTTCAGGCCGACCTTCGCGGGGTTTCCGTCGGTCCAGTGGTCCGGCGCCCGGCCGATCAGGCTGGCGAGACGCACGGAGGCGCTGCCCGCGCCCCAGAACACGAGCCGGCGGCGCTCCAGGAGTCCCCGCATGCGGCTGCGATGCAATTCCAGCCGCTCCTGCAACCCGCGAATCGCCGGCGGCGGAGGCAGCGCGCCGGCTTCGCTGCCCTCCTTATCGATCCGCTTGAACCAAGCGATGAGGTTTCCGTCCGCCGTCAGGGCGCTCCGCGACAGTCGCCAGCCATGCGCGAGCGCGAGCTTCGCAAGCGAGCGGAGCGAGAACACGTGCAGGTGCTCGATGTGAAACGGGTTCAATGCCGTGGTGCCCGCGTGGTGATCGAGGCCGGGTGTCTCGAGTACCAGGTCCGCACCCGGCGCAGCGATGGCATCGAGGCCCGCGAAGAAGTCGCCGAAATCGAAGACATGCTCGATGACGTGCCTGGCATAGACGATATCGGCCGCGCGCGCACTGTCGCCGGCGCTCGCAGCGCCGAAAAACTGCTCCCGAACGTCAAGGCCGCGCCGCCTCGCGAGCGCGGCATTCCGTTGATCCGGCTCAAAGGCGCAGGCATGACCGGCTCCGGTCCGCGCGCGGACCTCCGCCAGCACATCCCCGTTTGACGCGCCGATCTCGACCAGCGCTTTCCTGGGAGTCATCAAGCCGAAGGTCTGGAGTGTCGCGAGAAAATCGTCCCTAAATTGCACCGCGAATCCATCGGGCGCGGGCGTGTAGTAATGCTGCCGGTAGATCCGCTCGAGGAGCGTTGCATCGAACTCGGGCTGCCAGCCATGGGCGCAACCTGCGCACGCGACCCAGCGGAGATCGACCACGTGCGGCGATGGCACGACGGCGTCGGCGGCGACCGGATGTTGGTAGATCGGCTGCGCGCGAAGTTCGAGCAGCGGCTGGGAACCGTCGCCGCAAACCGGGCAGCGATGCCCGCCGGCATTCGCACGGCCGGCACTCACTCGATGTCTTCCCAGCGCAGCGGCTCGCCGCGCGCCAGGTCCCTTCGAGCGCGCCGGCCGACGACCTTCGGCATACTCCTCGGGGGCAAGCCGAGGCCCGGCCGGATGGCGCGGACATGTTCGCTCGTGATTTCGTCGCCTGCTGCTACGTCCTTGACGACGAATAGCGATCGCCCGTGCTCGGCGCCGGGCCGCCGCTCGCGCGACAGGATCTCGGCGTCGCCGAGCGCCTCCTTGGCCTCGCGGACGGCGCCGACGAGCGCGGCGAATTCCTCGGGTTCCAGCGAGAACGAGGAATCCGGCCCGCCGTCGGCGCGGGACAGGGTGAAGTGCTTCTCGATCAGAACGGCACCGCGCGCAATTGCGAGCGTGGCCGCACGGTTGTCCAGCGTGTGATCCGAGAGGCCGACCGGACAGCCGAGGGTGGAAAGCCAGTCGAGCGCCCTGAGATTCATGTCGGAGGTTTTCGCCGGGTACTCCGACACGCAATGCATGAAAGCGATGTCGCGAGCCCCGTGTTCCCGAAGGACACGGAGAGTCTCCTCGATATCGGCCTTGCCGGCGATGCCGGTGGACACGATGACCGGACGGCCGGTGCGCGCTACCGCCTGCAGTAAAGGATCGTCGCAGATCTCGAACGAGGCGATCTTGTACGCGGGGCAATCGAGCTGCCGCAGGAGTTCGACCGCGCGCTCGTCGAACGGCGAGCTGAAGAGCGTGATGTCACAGTCGTGCGCCACGCGAAACAGCTGTGCCGTGTGCTCGGCGGGCAGCGCAGTCTTCCGGTAGAGCTGGTAGTAATTCATGCCCTCCCACGGAGGGGTCCGCACGATGAACTCCGGGCGATCGGAATCGATCGTCAGCGAGTCTGCATCGTAAGTCTGGATCTTCACCGCGTCCGCGCCTGTTCCGGCAGCCGCTTCGATCAACCGGCAGGCACGATCGAGATCCGACAGATGGTTGTTCGAGATCTCCGCAATCACGTACGGCGACTGGCCGTTCCCGATTCGGCGACCGTCAATTTCCATGGGACGGGCTCCTGAATTTGAACGGGACGAATCGCGCGCCGCCCGCCGCGGCGAACGCAGCATCGACCGGATCGTCGCCGACGTGAACGGTCGGACGACCGCCGCGCCAGTCGGTCAGCTGCGTCCAGGCCCAGGCCGACGGCTTCAGGCGATCCGGCAGATTCGGGTCGCAGAAAATGCAGGCGTCGAAGGCGTCGGTCATTCCCAGGCGATCGAGTTTTCTCTTCTGCAGTTCCGGATCACCGTTAGTGACGAGTGCGATCCGTCGATCGTCGGAGCGCAAAACCGCGAGCGTCGAGTTCAGGCTGGCGGCGGCTTCGAGCTCCACGCCTGGGTAATCATGAAAGCGCCGCAGGCACTCGGCGCCCCAGGAGTCCGGCAATCCCTGCTCCTTCAGCAGATCGTCGAACAATGCGGGCCGGTGGCGGTCCCGCTCGCGGCGCGACCACAACGCTTGCGTCGCGCCCGGAAGCGCGCGGCCGCTTCGTTCGCAGAGCCACGCGACAACAGCCGCGAGCGCCGGCCATTCGAAATCCCGCGTGTCGTAGAGCGTTCCGTCGAGATCGAAGACGATTCTCGTTTCGCCGCCTAGCGCCTGCACCAGGGCCTCCGGCCGAGTGACAGGCGTCGCGAACGCGCCGCGAACCGTTCTGGTGCTCATGCGTCGGTGCGTTCCTGCCAGTAGCGCCAGATCTGGAGCCTGCGGGGCGCTCCCTGCCACGACTCGCCCTTCCACAAGGCGAGAGTCGCGGCAAACGGATCGCAGCCGGCGAGCGTCGAGAAGATCGCGCTGCCCGCCAGCCGGGGATTCAACTCGATGAGCCAATCCCGGTTTGAATTGTCCCGGATAACCTGGAAATTGATCGCGTATCGAAAATGCCAACGCTGGCCAAGCTGGTTCGCAAGCGCGTGAAGCTTGTCGTCCTGCTCGACGACACCGGCGGTCGACACGCCGGAGGCGCGGAGCCGACGGCGCGGAGAGGTCGCGACAAGCCCGCCATCGCGATCGTAGATGGCGTCCACCGTGAATTCCTGTCCCTTGATGGCCTGTTGAAGGACGCCGTCACGGCCGCGAAGCGCCTCGAACAGGCGTTCATCCTGCACCTCGATCACGCCCTTCCCGCCTCGACCGTGCCGCGGCTTGAAGAACGCCGGCGCGCCGGTCGCTTCCGGTGCGACCGGCAGGCCGGCGTCCCGACAGGCCGCCTGGAAGCGGCACTTGTCGACGCACTCCTGCACGACCTCAGGGTCCGACACCGCAATTCGGCCGGCGAGCCCGGGTGGGAAGCTCTGCCAGTGGCCGGCGATCGCGATCAGTTCTTCGTCGATGAACGGCAGGAAGATATCGGCCTCGGCGAGCCTCCGGCAAAGAAACTCCGGATACGCCGCCGAATCGGCGGGAGGCGCCCGGTGAAACTCGTCGCAGAACTCCCGCGCGAGCGATTCCGCGACCGGGCTCGCATCGATGCCGATCACCGTGTGGCCGAGTGCCCGCAGGTGGCGGAGGATCGAGATCGAAGCGGGAGAGCCTGCGGCGCTCATCATCACGCGCATGTCAGGCTTCCTGCCGGCGCGAAGCCGCCTCCAGCCGGAAAACGCGGATTCCGGCGCCGGCCGGAGAACCGCTTTCCGCGAATCCCAGTTTCCTGAAGACTGCGCTCGAAGCGGGGTTGGATTCCTTCACGTCGGCGCGGAATATCATCGTCGGTCCGTAACTCATTTCCTGCACCCCGAGTGCAAGGAGACGTGTTGCCCATCCATGCCCGCGGAACAGCGAGTCGATCGAGTAGTCGATGCGCGTCTCGGCGCCCTCGCGATCGAATCGGATCTGTCCCACCGGAAGATCGCCGGCCTCGAGCACGAAGAGCCTGCTTTGTTCCGTCGCCAGTTTTCCGGCAAACCACTCCTGGTGTCGCGGCCAGTCGATCGGCTCCGGGCGCAACGATTGCCGGCGGACTTCCGGGTCGTTGACCCAGTAGAAGTAGATTCGCGCATCGTCCTCATTCGCCGGCCGAAGGCTGAGCCTGTCAGGCGGTGTCGGATCCAGGCACTCGGCCACTCGCGCGGCGCCTCGACCGTCCACGGCCATCTGCCCTCGAATTGCAAGCTGCGCGAGTGGCTCGGGCGATCCGATCAAGGTGCGGAGCTCCTCGCGAATCGCCGCAACGCTGACGTCCGAATCCGCACCCAGGTACCGGATCAGTCGGCCTTCGGCCAGGGCTTCGCAAGCGGGAACCTGGTTCTCGGCGATGCTCACGACGACGCTCGGCAGGCCGAGGCACAGGCGTTCCCAGGTCGTGCCGCCGCCTGCGCCGATTGCGAGATCCGCGCGAGCCATGAGGTCGGCCAATTTCGTCGTCGGTCCGTACAAACGCGTGCGGGGACGATTCGACGCTTTCGTCTCCAGGAACTGCCGGTGGGCGTTGTTCGCGCCGACGACGACGTCGGCCTCCAGGGCGGCGAACTCCGGATCCGAGAGCGCGTCGAGCGCAAGCCCGGTGACGCCGCCCGGGTCGGTGCCGCCAAGGAAAATGAAAATCCGACGCACGCGACCGTCACGGTTCTGTCGGGACTGGCGGCATCGCGCGAACTCCGGGCGCAGGAGCGCATGGCGTGGGCCGAGCAGCAAGCGGCATCGGTCCGGGACCCGGCCGCCATAGCGCTCCGGACCTCGATTCGAAAAATTCTGATTGAGCAGGACGTCGCAATCGTGAGAGCGATTCGCCAGGTCGTCGATGACCAGGATCCTTGATGCATGCGGGCGCATCGATCGCTCCCAGGCAGCATCGAGCGCGTAGTGGTCGACGACCAGCCAATCCGGCTTCGCGCCTTGCAGGGCCGCCAGTGTCTCCTCCGTGTCCTTTTCCTGCGAGACACCGAGCCATGCGGCATAGTCTCCGTCGCTCGCTGCGTCGGTCGCGCGCGGCGGCGCCGGCAGGATCGCGACGGCGTGATGCCGTTCGCGCAACAGTTCGATGAGATTGCCGCGGTGCGCGCGGCAGACGAACCGGACACCCGCCCCGCGTTCGCGCAGATGCTCTGCTAGGGTCAGGCAACGCATGAGATGTCCGACTCCAATCCGGGTCGAGGCATCCACGCGGAAAACTGCCGTTACGATATCCGTCGTCCCAGGACAAATGCTTCGGCCGCGTCGACACCGACGCTCGCGCCGCGCCAGCGAGCGAGATGCGTGACGCCTTCGCGCGAGCGCGGGTGGGGCCAGGCGCGCATCTCGCTCGCGTAGGCGTCGAGGGCTGCGAGCTTGCGTTCGAGCGATGCGGAAATGTCGACGAACCAGTCGGGCGCGAAGACCGGGGCCGATGCAGGCGGCTGCCACTCGCTGCTCGACGGGACTTCGAACGACAGAAGCGTCCTGACGCTGTGACCGGGCTGGGGACGGCAGGCGGTGACGGCGGCCTGGTGCACCCGGCGATGATCGACATTCACGTCGCCCGCGTGGTGGGTGAACAGCGTATCGGGGCGGTACTTCGCGATCAGCTCTTCGATCGGTTTCACGATCGAGAGCAGCGCGATGGTATCCAGCCGATTGTCCGGAAAGTCGGCGAAGCACGTCGTGGCCGCGCCCAGGATCCTGCAGGCCTCTTCCGCCGCCGCCCGACGGGCGCGGAGTCCTTCGGTGAACCGCGAAGACTCGCCTTCTCTCGAGGTCACACCATCCGCCAGAAAGGCGACGTGGATTGCGGCGCCTTCGTCGGAGAGCTTCGCCATCGTGCCGCCGCAGCCTAGCGCTTCGTCGTCGGGATGCGCCGCAATCACCAGGACTGACTTGTGCATCAGGTCAACCTCTCCTGTTGAAGGCGGAACTTGGCCTCGGCCTGCGTCCAGTCCTCAGGCGTATCGATGTCCTGCACGCGCCCGGTCGGAAGCACGATCGCGGCTGCTTCGCTCGAGAACAATGCATCGCCCGAGAGCCAGGCAGCGGCCGTGCCCCAATAGAATTGGCCGGCGTCGTGGTACGCCGGCTCGAGGTCCTGGGAGCGGCTGCTTGCGTGCTCAGGATGGAACATCTCGACCCGGCCCTGGCCATCGACACGGATCGCGCGCTGGATCGGAGAGCTGTAGCGGGTCACGGGAAAGACAAAGCGCACGTCCTGTTCCTGCAAAGCGGCGAGACCCTGGCGAAGGTCTCTGCCCGTGATGAAGGGCGCCGTCGCGTAGATGCAGCAGACGTGTTCGGGCACCTGCCCGTGATCCGTGCACCAGCCGATCGCATGACGCACAACGGCCGCGGTGCCGGCGTGATCATCCGATAGCGCCGCCGGCCGCATGAAGGGCACCTCGGCTCCTGCTTGCCGCGCCACTTCCGCGATCGCCTCATCGTCCGTCGATACGATCAACGAGTCGAAACAGCGGCTCTCATGAGCGGCCTCGATCGACCAGACGATGATCGGCTTGCCGCAGAACGCCTGGATGTTCTTGCGTGGGATCCGTTTGCTTCCGCCACGCGCCGGAACGACCGCGAGTTTCACAGCGCGCTCCGAAGCGCGGAGACGACCGCGTCCTGCTGTCGTTCGGTCATGATCGGAAAAAGCGGAAGCGAGAGCGCTGATGCGCCGTAGGCCTCCGCTTCCGGGCAAAGGCCTTCGCGAAAACCCAGCGCGCGGTAATAGGGCTGGAGATGCACCGGCAGGTAGTGAAGATTCACGCCGATGCCCTGCCTTCTCAGCTCGTCGAACACGCGCCGGTGTGCTTCGGCACGCGTGTCTTTCAGCCGGACCACATACAGGTGAAAAGCGGAGCGATTGCCGGGCCGGATGCCAGGCTTCCGCAGCGGCAGGTCATTCAACAATTCGTCGTAGCGTCTCGCGAGAAAATTGCGGCGCTCGACATACGCTTCGAGGCGCATGAGCTGGCTCAAGCCCAGCGCGGCGTGAATGTCCGTCATCCGGTAATTGAAGCCAAGAAGCTGTTGCTCGTAATGCCACGCGGGCGCCGGCGCTGCGGCCAGAGTGAGTCGCGCCGGATCGCGGGTGATGCCGTGAGTCCGGAGCATCCGCATCCTTTCGGCAAGCTCCGCATCGTTCGTGAGCGCGAGGCCCCCCTCCGCGGTCGTCACGATCTTGACCGGGTGAAAACTGAACACCGTGACGTCCGACCAGCGGCAGCTGCCGACAGGCTCGCCGTTGTGCGATGCGCCGATGGAGTGCGACGCGTCTTCCAGCACCTTGAATCCGTGCTGGCGCGCGAGGTCCCAGATCTCTTCCTGTTCCGTCGGCTGGCCGCCGAAGTGCACCGGCACGATGACGCTCGGCAGTCGGCCAGCGCGCCGCGCCTCCCCGAGCTTCTCCTTCAACGCCGGCACGCTCAGGTTCCAGGTGAAGGGATCGATGTCGACGAAATCGACGTCCGCGCCGCAGTAGCGCGCGCAGTTCGCCGAAGCGACGAAAGTATTCGGCACCGTCCATAGGAGATCGCCCGGACCGAGGCCAAAGGCCGCGCAGGCGACGTGCAGGGCCGAGGTCGCGCTGTTGACGGCAACCCCGTGCGCCGCGCCCACGCGCTCCACTACGGCTTGCTCGAATCGCGGGATCATCGGCCCCTGCGTGATGAAGTCCGAGCGCAGTACCGACGAGACGGCGTCGATGTCGGCCTGGGTGATGTCCTGCCGGCCGTACGGGATCACTGCACTTCGGCCTCGCGGTTCAGTGCGACGATTTCCTTGATCTCGAGAAAATGCGGATTCCTGCCAGAGTGGTACTCGAAGCCCTGCTCGACCGCCCGCCCCTTCTCCCCAAGCCGGTTGACGGAAAAATCGGCGACCCCAGAAAATTGGATCGAGGGCTTGATGACGTAGTGATCGTCGAACTCGAGCGTCAGATGCGAGTCGTCCCCGGGGCACATGACTTCGTGCAGCTTCTCGCCCGGCCGGATGCCGACGATTTTCTGCGGCATGCCGGGCGCGAGCGCCGAGGCGAGATCGACGACCCGCACGGACGGAATCTTCGGCACGAAGATTTCGCCCCCATGCATGCGCTCGAAGTTCTTCAGCACGAAGTCGACGCCCTGCTTGAGCGTGATCCAGAAGCGCGTCATCTTCGCGTCGGTGATCGGCAGATGATCGCAGCCGCCGGCGATCTGTCGCCGAAAGAACGGCACGACCGAGCCGCGGGAGCCGACTACGTTGCCGTACCGCACGACCGAGAACCGCGTCTTGTGCCCGCCCGCCAGGTTATTAGCCGCGACGAACAGCTTGTCCGACACGAGCTTCGTCGCGCCGTAGAGATTGATCGGGTTGGCCGCCTTGTCGGTCGAAAGCGCGACCACCTTCTCGACGTCGTTCGCGAGCGCCGCGTGGATGACGTTCTCGGCGCCGTGGATGTTCGTCTTGATGCACTCCATCGGGTTGTACTCGGCCGCCGGAACCTGCTTGAGCGCGGCAGCATGGATGACAAAGTCCACCCCGTTCATGGCCTGGACCAGGCGGTCACGATCCCGCACGTCGCCGATGAAGTAACGCATGCACTCGCCGTCGAAGTCCTGCTTCATCTCGAACTGCTTGAGCTCATCACGCGAATAGACGATGACCCTCCGGGGCCGGAAACCCCCGAGAATCGTCCTGACGTACCGCCGGCCGAATGAGCCGGTGCCGCCCGTGATCAGGATTGATTTGCCGTCGTACATGACTGGATTCCGCCGCTCACGTGATTCGTGTGGCCTCGACCATCTGCCGGAAGCTCTGGCTGCGGCCCAGCAGTTCTTCATAACTGCCCTGTGCCACGACTGCGCCGCGCTCGAGCTCGATGATCGTGTCGCAGCGGCGCACGGTGGTGAGCCGGTGGGCGATGAGCAAGATCGTCAGCTCGCGATCGAGCCCCGAGATAGCGTCGAGCACCGACTGCTCAGTGAGGTTGTCGAGCGCGCTCGTGGCCTCGTCCAGAACGAGCACGCTCGCCTGCTTGTACAGCGCGCGCGCAATGCCGATGCGCTGGCGCTGGCCGCCCGACAGGCGTATGCCGCGCTCACCGACGAAGGCGTCGTAGGCCTCCGGCCGGCTCTCGATGAATTCCGCGATCTGCGCGCGGCGCGCCGCCTGTTGCACGCGCGCACGGTCGATCGAACGCGGTGGCACGCCGAAGGCGATGTTTTCGGCGAGCGTCGCATCCGAGAGATATATGCTTTGGGGCACGTGCGCGATCGTCCGCTGCCAGGCGCGCACCCGCGCCCCGCGTACCGGCTCGCCATCGACGAGAAGCTCGCCCTCGGTCGGAGCCAGCAATCCCATCAGGAGATCGAGCGTCGTGCTCTTGCCGCTGCCGGTGCTGCCGACGAGGCCGATGCGCGCGCCTTTCGGAATGCTGAGAGTGACGCCGTCCAGCACCCAGGGTCCGCCCGCGGAGTAACGGAAGCGCACGCGCTCGAGGCGGATCGCATGCCTGAACGGCAGCGGCGCCGGCGCCGGCTGCAGGAGCTCGCTCGCCACGGGCTGGTCGAGGAGCTCGATCGTGTCGCGGAGCGAACCCTGGTTGCCGGCGATGCTCGCCCATGCGGCGTAACTTTGCTGCAGGGCCGGCAGCAGGCGCTGCGCGCCGATCGCGAGCGCGCCCAGCACCGGCAGCGCCGTCGCAATCCCGCCTGGCTGGCGGCTCAAGCCGTAGGCGAGCGCTGCGATCAGGACCATGCCGAGTGCCTCGATGCTGAACCTCGGACTCTGGGCGATGAAGACATTCGCCCCCTGCGCGCGCCGCAATTGCCGGTCGGCACGGCCATACGCATCGCAATAGACTGCCTGGGTCCCGTCGAGCAGCACGTCGCGTATCCCGCCCAGCCCTTCCTGTAATGCCTTGACGAGCTCGGTCTGCTCGCGCGCGATGAGGAGACTGTTGCTGCGCAGGCGCCGGCGGGACCGCCAGGTAATCAATGCGTAACTTGCGCCGAAACAAACGGTCGCGATGAGCGCGACGGCCGGATCGATGACGAGGAGCGCAAGCATGATCGCGACGATCGCCGCGCCCGAGCTGATGAGCGTCAATCCCGGGAGCAGGACGCCGAGCATCGTCCCGCCCACTTTTTGCGTGATGCCGCTGATCACCTGGCTGCTGCTACGCGCCACGTGCACGCTGTATGGCTGGTACAGGGTGCGCCGATACACCTCAATGCTGAGCTCGGAGCCCGTGCCGAAGGCAAATCGCGTGCTCGCGCGAAGCAGCAGCAGCCGGATCGCTCCGGAGATCAGCGCGGCCGCGGCAAAGGCGATTGTGAGGGGCAGCACCAGCCCTTCCGGCGACGTGACACCGAACCATCGCGCAACCGCAGCACCAGCCGGATGCTCGAACGCGACCTCGGGCGCCGCGAGCACCGTGAGAAACGGCAGCACCGCGCCGAGGCTCACGATTTCCGCCACCGCGCTCGCGAGCACGAGTGCCATCAGGAGGACGAACTGGCGCCGCCGGCGCCCGCCGAGGTGTTGCCAGAGCCGCGCGAGCAGCGCAGCCAGCCCCGCAGTCGGGCGCATGGCTGGCAAGGCGCTCGCTGTCACGAGCCTCCGTTCGCTCCCGCGGCCTCGCGAGCCTGATACCGCCTGACGGTATCGCGCCCGAACACGAACAATGTGGCGAGAATCAGGCCGATCGCGACCCCGGTCATGACCATCAGCTTCCGCTTCGGCCTGACGCGCGCCTCGGGCACGGCCGCGGGGTCGACGACCGTGAACGCGTAATCCGCGCGCGCGTTGGCGAGCATCAGCGTCTTGGTCTCGTTCTCGATCAGTCCGTACATCACGCGCTGCAACTCGACGACATTCGTCGTCGCAATCTGCTTGTTGAGGTATTCGATATTGCGCTTCGAGTTGGCGAGCGCCTTCGTCCGCATCAGCTCGTTGGCGAGCGCGACGAGCCCGTTCGCCCACTTTGCCGCGACCGCCGGATCCTTCCACTCGACCGACAGGGTCGTCGTGCCGTCGATGTTGTCGCTGCGGATCGAGACCACCGTGTCTCGAAACTTCTGCACGGCGTGCCATAGGGTGGACTGCTCGCTGCCCGGCGGCAGGAGTTCGCCGACGAGATTATTGCGCTTGATGAACTCTTCGACGAGGCGCCGCGATTCCAGGACCGCCTGCGCTTCTTGCCCCGCGACGCCGCTCGAGTCCAGGTCGATTCCGGCGAGGCTTGCGAGCCCGCCGAACTGCCCCGCGAGTCTCGAGGCTGCGTTGCCGAGCCCGGAGTCCGCGACCGGCGTCACGACCGCCTCGGTGCGATAGATTGGCGTCGCCGTGAGCGCGAGCACGACGGCGATTACACCGAAGACGCCCGCGACGATCGCGATCAGGACTTTCTGCCCCCACAGGAGCCGCCACAGCGCGATGACATCGATCGTGTCGTCGGCGTCAGCCGGGACCGGTTGGTTTGATTTCATTGTTCACCCGAGTATACAAGCACGCTACCGCCCTGCAGGGACCGGATCGGTTCCCACATCTCGACCTCCGCGTACGCGCGTCGCGGGGCTCAACCCGGAGGGTTCTGCTCCGCTTCGCGCCGCATCTGCTCGATCTCCGTGCGCAGCGACTCGTATTCCTGCATCTTGATCGAAAGGAATCGCACGGTCATGCGCGCCTTCATCTCGATTCCGCGCGGCGTCAGCCAGTAGATGTACGCCGCCTTGTTGTGGCTGTTCTTGAAATTGGTCGCCTTGATCCAGCCCTTGCGCGCGACGGCACGCAGGCAGTAGTTGACCTTGCCGAGGC
>Ga0302046_10001960_pt1 | contig 19298 bp, 13 predicted proteins | sample RVTome_11_FD_200261 | JGI IMG/M metagenome (GOLD analysis project Ga0302046, IMG submission 200261) | Soil microbial communities from uranium-contaminated site in the Upper Colorado River Basin, Wyoming, United States - RVT147D111 (version 2) ...
CCGCCCACAGCGAGGAGAACGTCGACGAGCCGACGATGGGCCGGGTGGTGGCGATCGACGCTTCGGGCGAGGGCGACGTCACCAAGAGCCACGAGAGGTGGCGGGCGCCGATCGCGGCCGGCTATGCCTCGCCGGCGCTCGCCGGGGGCGTGCTCTACGTGATCGACAACGGCGCCAACCTGATCGCGCTCGACGCCGCTGGCGGCCGCCAGCTCTGGCACCACAACCTCGGCACGGTCGGCAAGGCCTCGCCGGTGGTCGCCGACGGCAAGCTCTTCGCGACCGAGGTCAACGGCCGCTTCCACGTTCTCGGCGTGTCGCGCGAAGGGGTCACCCCGCTCGACCTCGAGGAGATCTCGATGCCCGGCGGCGACCGCTACGCCGAGCTCTACGGCTCACCGGCGATCGCCTACGGCCGGTTCTACTTCACCACCGAGGAGGGGATCTACTGCCTGGGCGACAAGTCGAAGCCGTTCGAGGCCGAGGCCGGGCCGCGCTTCGATCCCGGCGCCGAGGAGCCGCCGCCCGCCGGCGCCGCGCCGGCGACGCTGCTGGCGCTGCCGGCCGAGATCCACGTCGCCCCGGGCGAGACGGTCGACTTCCGCGTCGAGGCCTTCGACGCCAAGGGCCGCTCGCTCGGCGAGCGCGACGCCGAGTGGTCGCTCGACGGGCTGAGCGGCACGATCCTCCCCGACGGCCGCTTCACCCCGGCGCCCGACGCGCCCTACCAGGCCGGCACCGTGGTGGCGAAGGCCGGCGAGCTGACCGCGGAGGCGCGGGTGCGGGTCAATGCCCCGCTGCCGCTCACCGACGGGTTCGAGAGCTGGCCGGTCGAGGGGCGGCCGACGTACCTGTTCAGCTACCTGCGGCCGTTCGTGATCGCCGAGCTGGACGGCAACAAGGTCCTGTCCAAGATCCCGACGCCGCAGCTCGACCGCCACCACACCCTCGTCGGCCCGCCGCACCTCTCCGGCTACACCGTCCAGGCCGACCTGATGGCGACCCGCAAGGGGCGGCGGATCCCCGACCTCGGGCTGATCAACTCCGGCTACACGCTCGACATGATGGGCGTCCACCAGCAGCTCCAGGTGCGCTCGTGGGCGGCCGAGCTGCGGATGGCCGAGGAGGTGCCGTTCCCCTGGGAGATCGACGTCTGGTACACGATGAAGCTGCGCGTCGACCAGGAGCCCGGCAAGGCGGTCGTCCGCGGCAAGGTGTGGAAGCGCGGCGAGCCCGAGCCCGAGGCCTGGACGATCACCGTCGAGGACCCCTACCCGATCCGCAACGGCAGCCCGGGGCTGGTCGGCTACTCGCCGGCGCCGATGTACTACGACAATCTCTCCGTGACCATGAACGCCGAGGGGGGCGAGAAGTGAACAACCCGACCCGCTGCGCCGCCGCCGCGGCACTCGCACTGGCCGCGATCGCGCCGCCCGCCGTCGCCGCAGAGAACGACGAGGGGATCGCCATGTTCGGCGGCGGACCCTCCAGGAATATGGTCTCCTCCGAGACCGGCCTGCCCGCCGCCTGGGACCCCGACACCGGCGCCAACGTGCTGTGGAAGCAGCCGCTCGGCTCGCAGGCCTACGGCGGCCCGGTGATCCACCGGGGCAGGGTCTACGCCGGTACCAACAACGAGGCGCCGCGCAACCCGAAGCTCACCGGCGACCGCGGGGTGATGATGGTCTTCGACGCCGAGACCGGCGAGTTCCTCTGGCAGTCGGCGCACGAGAAGCTCCCCTCCGGCCGGGTCAACGACTGGCCGCTCCAGGGGATCTGCTCGGGGCCGGCGGTCGAGGGCGACCGGCTCTACTACGTCACCAACCGCGCCGAGGTGATCGCCGCCGACGTCGACGGCTTCCGCGACGGCGAGAACGACGGCCCGGTCACCGGCGAGGCCAACTCCTCGGAGATGGACGAGGACGTCCTCTGGAAGCTCGACATGATCGCCGAGCTGGACGTCTTCCCGCACAACCTCGCCGCCGGCAACCCGCTGATCGTCGGCGACCTGCTGTTCACGGTCACCGGCAACGGCGTCGACGAGGGGCACGTCAACATCCCGGCGCCGCTCGCGCCGAGCTTCATCGCCCTGAACAAGACCACCGGCGAGCTGGTGTGGGAGGACGACTCGCCGGCCGGCGACATCCTCCACGGCCAGTGGTCCAACCCGGCCTACGCGGTGGTCGGCGGCAAGCCCCAGGTGATCTTCCCCGGCGGCGACGGCTGGGTCTACTCGTTCGTCCCCGAGACCGGCGAGCTGATCTGGAAGTTCGACTGCAACCCCAAGGACGCCAAGTGGCAGCTCGGCGGCGCCGGCACCCGCAACAACCTGATCGCCACCCCGGTCGTCCACGACGGCAAGGTCTACATCGGCGTCGGCCAGGACCCCGAGCACGGCGAGGGGCCGGGCAACCTGTGGGCGATCGACGCCGCCGCCGGCACCGGCGACGTCACCGCCAACGCGGCGGTCTGGCGCCGCGGCGGCGAGGAGTTCGGGCGCACCATCTCGACCGTGGCGATCGCCGACGGCCTGCTCTACGCCGCCGACCTCGCCGGCCGCCTCTACTGCCTCGACGCCGCCACCGGCAAACACCACTGGACCTACGACGCCTTCGCCGCGATCTGGGGCTCGCCCTACGTCGCCGACGGCAAGGTCTACATCGGCGACGAGGACGGCGACGTCGCGGTGCTCGAGCACTCCAAGACCATGAAGCTGCTCGCCGAGATCAACATGGGCGCCGCGGTGTATACGACGCCGGTGGCCTACGACGGCGTGCTCTACGTGATGAGCCGGAACGCGCTGTGGGCGCTCGACGAGGGGGCGAAGTGGACGCCACCGGCGACCGAGCCGAGGCCGGCGGGCGAGGAGAAGCCGGCGGCTTCCGGCGGCGGCGAGGCCGAGGGCGAGGGCGGCGGCGCGCACGGCCACTCGGGCCATCACCACTCGGCCGGCGCACGCGGCCACCCAGGCCACGACCGCGCCGACGGCGAGGCCGCGGGCGGCATGGACGCCGAGACCGCCGAGGGCGCGATCGAGGCCGAGACGGCCGAGGGCGCGACCGACGCCGACGGTGGGGAGACAGGCGCCGCGCCCGCCGGCGACGACGCCACCACCGCACCCCCCGCAACCACACCGGCGCCGGCACGCCGCCCGCCCCCCAGCCGCAGCCGAGCCCCGCAGATCCCCGGCCGCCGTCCGCCGCCGAGCGAGGCGCCGGCGCGGTGAGCGGCCGAGGCGTGCCGGGCGTTTCCGGCCGGCTCGTGCGGGCGGCCGCGGGCGCGGCCGGGGCGGTGGCCGCGGACGCCGGCCTCTCCGCCCGCGCGGCGGCGGCGCGCGCGGCGCTCGACGAGCACGTCCGCGCGATCGTCGACTGGCACTTCAGCCCCGAGACCGGCTGCCCGTTCTGGCTCGAGCGGGCCAAGAGCCTCGGCTTCGACGCCCGCGCCAAGGTCCGCGGCTACGACGACCTGCGGCGGTTCGGCCTCTTCCGCGACGAGTGGCTGCGCGGCGGGCCGGTGCGGCGCTGGCTGCCGCGCGGCCTCGAGGGCCGGGCGCTCGAGGTGTTCGAGACCGGCGGCACCACCGGGGTGCCCAAGTACCGGCTCAACGCCGCCGACTTCCAGACCGACTACGAGGAGTTCGGCGACGCCCTGCCCGCCGACGCGTTCCCGCACGGCTCCGACTGGCTGATGCTCGGCCCGACCGGGCCGCGCCGGCTGCGCCTGGCGATCGAGCACCTGGCGCAATACCGCGGGGGGATCTGCTTCCACGTCGATCTCGACCCGCGTTGGGTGACACGTCTGGTCGCCGACGGCCGCTTCCGCGAGCTGGACGCCTACAAGGAGCACGTGATCGCCCAGGGGCTGACCGTGCTCAAGGCGCACGACACGGTGCGGTGTCTGTTCACCACGCCGAAGCTCCTCTCGGCGCTGGCGGCCCGGGTCGACCTCGCCCGCGCGGGGGTGACCGGCATCTTCTGCGGCGGCACCGAGATGACCGCCGACTTCCACCGCCTGGTGCGCGAGGAGCTGGCGCCCGGCGTCGCCTTCGTCCCGACCTACGGCAACACCCTGATGGGCCTGGCGCGGCCGAAGCCGTTCGACCCGCAAGCGCCCGACTACCGGATCACCTACTACGCGCCCCAGCCGCGCGCGGTGCTCGAGGTGGTCGATCCCGACGACCCCGACCGCGCCGTCGGCTACGGCGAGACCGGCCGGGTGATGCTCACCACCCTGACCCGCGAGCTGTTCCTGCCGCGCTTCCTCGAGCGCGACGAGGCCGAGCGCGTCGAGCCGATTCCCGAGCATCCGTGGGACGGCGTGCGCGACGTGCGGCCGTTCTCGCGGATCGCCGAGGGGCTGGCGGTGGGGGTCTACTGATGTCCCGCCCGGCGCCCCGGGGGCTGCCGCACCTGCCTCTGCTGCGCCACGGCCGGCCGTACCGGAGCGTCGGCCGCGACCTGCTGCGCCACGCCGCCACCGGCGAGCCGGTGGCCGAGATCAGCCGCGCCGAGCTGGCGCTGATCGCTCGCGACCTCGCCCCCGGGCCGGCCGCGGCGGCGCGGCGCGAGCTGGCCGAGGTGCCGGCGGCCGAGCTGATCGCGATCGCCGGCCGCGCCGCCGACCTCTTCGCCTCCGCCGAGCTGCCGGCGGGCGACACCCCCCAGGGCTTCGACGACTACCTGCGCCAGCTCTCGGCGACCACCGGCCTCCCGGAGACGCTCTGCCGGGCCAACGCCGAGAAGATCCGCACCGTCCTCGCCGGCATGGAGGCGGTGCTCGCAGGGCTGACCCGCGGGCTCGACGGCGCGGCCCTCGAGGGCGTGCTCGACGGCGGCTGGGCGGTCGAGGACGGCCGCACCGTCGCCTACCGCGCCGAGACCGACGTCCTCGCCGCGGTGCTGCCGAGCAACTCGCCCGGCGTCCACGGGCTGTGGCTGCCGGCGACCGCGCTCAAGGTGCCGCTGGCGCTCAGGCCCGGCGGGCGGGAGCCGTGGACGCCCTACCGGGTGGCGCAGGCGATGACCGCGGCCGGCTGCCCGCCGGCGGCGTTCTCGTTCTACCCGTCGGGGCACGCCGCGGCGGCCGAGCTGCTGCTGCGCGCCGGGCGCTCGATGGTCTTCGGCGACAGGGCGACCGTGGCGCCGTGGGTGGACGACCCGCGAGTCGAGGTCCACGGCCCGGGCTGGAGCAAGGTGATCGTCGGCCGCGACCGGCTCGACCACTGGCCGGAAGACCTCGACCTGATCGCCGAGTCGGTGGCAGCCAACGGCGGGCGGTCGTGCCTCAACGCCTCGGCGGTGTGGGTGGCCCGGCCGGCGGCGGGCGGCGGGCGGCGCGGAACGAACCGCCGCTCGCCCGCGCGCGGCCTCGCCGAGGCGATCGCCGAGCGGCTGGCCGCGATCGAGGCGCTGCCGCTCGACCACCCCGAGGCGCGGCTCGCCGCCTTCCCCGACCCGGCCGTGGCGCACCGCATCTCCGAGCACGTCGACCGCCAGCTCGCCGGCGGCGGCGCCGAGGACCTCACCGCCCGCCACCGCGGAAGCCGGGTCGCCGAGGCCGGCGGCTGCACCTTCCTGCTGCCGACCGTCGTCTGGTGCGAGAGCGCCGACCACCCGCTCGCCGGCGCCGAGTACCTGTTCCCGTTCGCGAGCGTGGTCGAGGTCGACCAGGACGAGATCCCGGCGCGGCTCGGCCCGACCCTGGTCGCCACCGCCCTGACCGCCGACCCGGCGTTCGCCCGCGCGCTCACCGGCTGCCGGTCGATCGACCGCCTCAACCTCGGGCCGGTGCCGACCGGCCGCATCGAGTGGGACCAGCCGCACGAGGGCAACCTCTTCGAGCACCTCTACCGCCGCCGGGCGCTCGGCGGGCCGGCGCTGGGGCTGGCCGCGGCCCCGGCGGCCGGCGCGGCGGCGATGGAGACCTCGCCGTGAGCGTGGCGGCATGGACGCGAGGGCCTCGGGGCGCCGGCCCCACAGGGGCGAACGACGGGACGGTGCCGTGCGCGGCGTCCGGGGGCTCGCCGTGAGCGTCGCCGCGCGGCGAAGCGTGCCCGCCGCGGGATCTGCCGATCCGGGCGGCGGGCACGATTCCGCCCTCGCCGCCGGCGGATTCGTGGCGCCGGATCTCCACGCCGCCGCCGCGATGTGGCGCGCGCAGGTCGGCGCGGTCGAGGTCCACTTCGGCGCCGGCGCCCTCGCCGCGCTCGGCGAGGTGGTGCGGAGCGCGGCCGGGCCGGGGGTCGAGCGGGTGCTGCTGGTCACCGATCCCGGGGTGCGCCGGGCCGGCCACGCCGAGGCCGCCGCCGCCGCGCTCGCCGGCTCCGGGCTGGCCGCCGACCTCTTCGACGCCGTCGGCGAGAACCCGACCACCGCCCAGGTCGCGGCCGGCGCCGCCTTCGCCGCCCCGCGGGCGCCGGGCGCGATCGTCGCGGTCGGCGGCGGCAGCGCGATGGACTGCGCCAAGGGGATCAACTTCCTGCTCACCAACGGCGGCCGGATGGAGGACTATGAGGGGCGCGACCGGGCGATCCGGCCGATGCTCCCCTCGGTCGGAGTGCCGACCACCGCCGGCACCGGCAGCGAGGCGCAGCGCTTCGCCCTGATCGCTCGCGCCGAGGACCACCGCAAGATGGCCTGCGGCGACGCCGGGGCGCGCTTCCGCGCCGTCGTGCTCGATCCGGCGCTCGCCGCCACCGCACCCCGCCGGGTCGCCGCGGCGGCCGGCCTCGACGCGGTGTCGCACGCGCTCGAGAGCGCCGTGACCACCGCCGGCAACCCGGTGTCGCGGATGCTCGCGCGCGAGGCCTGGCGGCTGCTCGACGGCGCCCTGCCGGCGGTGCTGTCGGCGCCCGAGGAGCTGGCCGCGGTCGGCCGCGCTCTGCTCGGCGCCCACCTCGCGGGCGCGGCGATCGAGCAGTCGATGCTCGGCGCCGCCCACGCCTGCGCCAACCCGCTGACCGCCCGCTTCGGCGTCGCCCACGGGCTGGCGGTGGCGCTGATGCTGCCCCATGTCGTCCGCTTCAACGCCGCCGCCGCGGCCGACGTGTACGGTGAACTCGCCGCGGCCGCCGGCCTCGCCGGTGCGGGCGCCGGCGCCGATCCGGCCGTGGCGCTGGCGCGCCGGATCGAATCGCTGCGCGCCGGCGCCGGGCTCCCGGGCCGGCTCGCCGACTGCGGCGTCCCGGCGCACGCGCTGCCCGCCCTGGCCGCCGAGGCGACCACCCAGTGGACCGGACGGTTCAACCCGCGGCCGGTGACCGAATCGGACTTCCTGAGGTTGTATGAGGCCGCGGGTTGACGGCTTTCTAGAGGGGGGCTGTTCCAGCCCCCCTCCCTGCGGGAGTGAATCCCGCGGGGGTGCCCCTCCCCCGAGTCGGCGGCCTCGCGGCCGCCGCACACACGCCATTAGGGCGCGCGTCGTCCTGCTGCCAACGGTGGTGCTGGCCTGCACTGCCGCGACCGCTTCGGCGCGGGAGGCCGGCGCCGACTGGGCCGCCTTTCGCGGCGGACCGCAGAACACCGGCGTCGCCGAAGGGACGCTCGCGGCAAAGCCGGAGCTGAAGTGGACTTTCTCGGCCGAGGACGGGTTCGTCGCCACCGCGGCAATCGCCGGCGGCACGGTCTACGCGGGCTCGCTCGACGGGCGGCTCTACGCGCTCGACCTGGCGACCGGCAAGGAGCGCTGGCGCTACCAGGCGGCCGACGCGATCCAGTCGTCGCCGCTGGTCGCGGACGGCGCGGTCTACTTCGGCGACGAGGCGGGCAACCTCCACGCCGTCAACGCCGCCACCGGCGAGAAGCGTTGGGTGTTCGCCGCCGACGGCCCGGTGACCGCCTCGCCCGCGCGCGCCGGCGACTGCGTGCTCGCCGGCTCCTACGACAACCGGCTTTACTGCGTGAACCCGAAGACCGGCGAGGCCGCCTGGTCGCTCGAGACCCAGGGCTACGTCCACGGCACCCCGGCGGTCACCGCCGGCGGCGAGGTGGTGGTCGCCGGCTGCGACGGCATGCTGCGCCGGGTGCGGCTCACCGACGGCCGCGAGGCCGGCGCGGTCGAGCTGGGCGGCTACGCCGCGGCGAGCCCGGCGCTCGCCGGCGGCCATGCGTTCGTCGGCACCTTCGAGAACAAGGTGCTGGCGGTCGACCTCGGCGAAGGGAAGGTCGCCTGGACCTTCGCGCCGAAGCGCGAGTTCCCGTTCTACGCCTCGCCGGCGGTCGCCGGCGAGGGCGACGGCGCCCTGGTGATCGCCCCCGGCCGCGACCGCGAGGTCCACGCCCTCGCCGCCGGCGACGGCGCCGAGCGCTGGAGCTGGGCCGCCGGCGCCCAGCTCGACGCTTCGCCGGTGGTGGTCGGCGACCGGGTGCTGGTCGCCACCAAGGCCGGCAGGCTCGCAGCGCTCGACCTCGCGAGCGGCGAGCCCGGCTGGACCTTCGACGCCGGCGCCGGCTTCGACGCCTCGCCCGCGGTCGCCGGCGGCCGGCTGGTGATCGGGGATTCTGACGGCGTGCTGTACTGTTTCGGCTGATCCACCACCGCCCGATGAAGCGCGAGCACGGAGCGTCCGACCGAACCGCCGGGGCGACCAGGTGGCGCCGCCCGGTGGGCAAGGCGCTGCTGGTGCTGGCCGGCGTCGGAACGGCCCTGGTGGCGATCGAGCTGACGCTGCAGCTCGGCTCGCTGATCGTTGCGCCCCGCGGCGCCGGTCGAGAACCGACCTCGGGGCGCCGGACGATCCTGACACTCGGCGACTCCCACACCTACGGCATCCGGTCCGAGGAAGAAGAGTCTTACCCGGGCCGGCTGCAGACGCTGCTCGACCGCCGGGCGCCTGGCGTCTGGGAGGTGGTCAACCTCGGGCTGCCCGGTACCAACTCGTCCCAGCTCGTGCTCCAGTTCCCGGATTCGAACGAGCGCTATCGCCCCACCATGTCGATCGTCATGGTCGGGATCAACAACACCTGGAACCTCCGTGGCATCGACGACACCCGCAAGCCGCCCCCCTGGCGCTGGAGCGAGGGACTGCGGATCGTCCGCCTGTTCCGCGTCCTGCGTGCCGGCGCTCCTGCGCCCGCCCCGCGGCAGAGCCGGCCGCTGGTCACCCGGGTGCTCTCGGCCGATCGCAGCGTGATCCGGCATCTCGATACGGAGACCGGCGAGTTCCTGATCGAGCACCACGTCCGGCGACTGGACGCACGGCTCGACCCGTCGGCGAGTGCCGCTCTGCTCCGCCGCGATCTCGAGCGGCTCAAGGCGCTCCACGACGCGGCGGGGGTCGAGCTCGTGCTCCTCACCTACGCGGCTCCGATCACCGCCAACGAGGCGCTGAACGGGGTGATGCGGAGGCTCGCCCGCCGTCACGGGCTACGGCTGGTGGACGTCTGCCCCCGCTTCAAGGAACTGCTCGATGGCGGCGCCGTCCACTCCGACTACTTCCTGTGGAAAAACGACGGCCATCCCACTGCCGAGGGTTACGCGGAGATCGCGCGCCTTGTCGCCGATACCCTCGAGCCTCGCACCCCCTGAGTCGAAGTGATCCAGGCCGGTCAGGGCTGGGTGGCGGCGCGATCGCCTTGACATTGTATCTATATACCAGTACACTAGTCAACCAGTAGACCGATGCACTGCCCCATCCCGCGACGTGGACTCGACGGCTGTGAACCTCCAGATCGACGCCAAGAGCGGCGTTCCCTTCTACCGGCAGATCATCGACCAGATCAAGTTCGCCGTCGGCCGCGGCCAGCTCGGCCCGGGCGACCGCCTGCCGACCGTCCGCCAGCTCGCGGTCGACCTCGCGGTCAACCCGAACACCGTCGTCCGCGGCTACCGCGAGCTCGAGATCGAGGGGGTGATCGAGACCCAACAGGGCTCGGGCACCTTCGTCGGACGGCAGCGGCCGGAGATCGACGCCCTCGAGCGCCGCCGGATGCTCGACCAGATCCTCAACGAACTGCTCGCCCGGGCCTCCTCCTACGGCTTCTCGCTCGAGGAGGTGCTCGAAGGCCTGCGTCGAATGGAGGCACCGCGATGAGCCGACCCGCCAGCACCAAGCCGACCGAGCGTTTCGGGAATCCCGCCGCCCAGAGGCTCTTCGCCCGCGAGCGCACCGACCTGCGGTTCGGTCCGCTCAACGTCTTCCTGCTGATCGCGATCTTCGCGGCCGGCCTGCTCGCCCACCTCTCCCTCCACGCGTTCACGGTCGCCGCGGTCGCGGTCTGTCTCGGCTCCGCCCTGGTCCTCGCCGCCGTCTTCAGGCTGACCCAGGCGTGGGAGGCGGTGCTGATCCTCGGCACCGCCGACTGCCTGGTGATCTACCTGACGCTGCGGCCCGAGAGCGAGGTCCTCCTCGGGACCGTGCTGCTGGCGTTGCTGGTCGCGCCGTCGGTGCAGATCGCCGACCAGTGGGAACGTGCCGTCCTCTTGCGGTTCGGGCGCTTCCGCGGCCTCAAGCCGTCGGGGCCGTTCCTGATCTGGCCGGTGGTCGACGAGGTCGCGCGCTTCGTCGACCAGCGCATCCGGGTCAGCGACTTCTCCGCCGAGACCACCCTCACCGCCGACACCGTCCCGGTGAGCGTCGACGCCATCGCCTTCTGGATGGTCTGGGACGCGGAGAAGGCGGTGCTCGAGGTCGAGCGCTACGAGGAGGCGGTGATCCTGTCGGCGCAGACCGCCCTGCGCAACGCGATCGGCAAGCACGACCTCGCCGAGCTGCTCTCCGAGCGCGACCGGCTGGGCGGCGAGATCCAGACCGTCCTCGACGAGAAGACCAGCGCCTGGGGGATCACCATGCAGGCGGTGGAGATCCGCGACGTCATCATCCCCGCCGGTCTGGAGGACGCGATGTCCCGCCAGGCGCAGGCCGAGCGCGAGCGCCAGAGCCGCATCATCCTCGGCACCGCCGAGACCGAGATCGCCGAGAAGTTCGCCCGCGCCTCCGAGTACTATCGCGACAACCCGGTGGCCCTCCACCTGCGCGCCATGAACATGGTCTACGAGGGGCTGCGGCAGAAGGGCTCGATGATCATCGTCCCCTCCTCCGCGGTCGAGACCATGGGCCTCGGCGCCCTCGGCGGGCTGACCGCGTTCGGCCGGGGCGCCCTGGAGGGCCGGCCCCCGGACGCACCGGAGCCGGAGCCGACGGCGGCGGCGACCGAGGGATCGGCGCCGAGGAGGTGAGTGATGGATCGATCGCCCCGCCCGCACGTCCGCTGGTGGCCGGCCGCGCTGATCGTCGCCGTGGTGGCGGTACGCCTCGCGTTCGTCTGGCTGGGCGAGGCGCCGCACACGCAGGCGCGCGTGGTGCCCTCGCTCAAGATCGCCGTCCTGACCTTCGCGGCGCTCCTGCTCTGGGCGTTGCTGTTCTCGAGGCTGCCCGGCCGGGTCCGGTGGACCATCCTGCTCGTCGTGCTGGTGGCTGCGGCCGGGCTGCGCGCGGCGATCCGTGTCACCGGCGTCACCGGCGACGCGGTGCCGATCGTCGAGTGGCGCTGGAAGGCCGTGGACTACGAGGACCCGGTCGCCTCCGCGGCGACCAGCGGGGACGGCCTCGACCCCCGCGACTACCCCCAGTTCTACGGCCCGCGGCGCGACGCCACCCTCGCCGGCCCGCGGCTGGCGCGCGACTGGACGGCGAACCCGCCGGTCGAGCTGTGGCGGCGGCAGGTCGGTGAGGGCTGGTCGTCGTTCGCGGTCGCCGGCACCGCGGCGGTGACCCAGGAGCAGCGCGGCGGGCGCGAGATGGTCGTCCGCTACGAGCTGGCGACCGGCCGGCAGGTGTGGGCCCACGCCGACCGCACCGGGCTCGAGACCACGGTCGGCGGCCGGGGCCCGCGGGCGACGCCGACGATCGCCGGCGGCCGCGTCCATGCGCTCGGCGCCACCGGCATCCTCAACGCCCTCGATCTGGCCACCGGCCGGCCGGCGTGGTCGCGGAACCTGGTCGAGGAGTACGGGGTGACGCTCGCCGACTACGGGATGCCGTCGTCGCCGCTCCTGGTCGACGACCTGGTCGTCGTCCAGCTCGCGCGCGCCGAGCGCTCGCTGGTCGCCCATCGCCGCTCCGACGGCGAACCGGTCTGGCGCGCCGGCGCCGGCGCCGGCAGCTACAGCACGCCGGCGCTGGTCACCCTCGGCGGCGTCCGGCAGATCGTGGTCGTCAACCAGGGGAGCGTCGCCGGCCACGCGCCCGAGACCGGCGAGCTGCTCTGGCGCGAGCAATGGCCGGTCCCGGGCGAGAAGATCACCCCGCCGCTGGCGCTCTCCCACGACCGGCTGCTGGTCTCGGCCGGCTACGGCGCCGGCAGCCGCCTGCTGCGCCTCGCGCCCGCCGACGGCGGCGGCGGCCTGCGCGTCGAGGAGATCTGGAGGAGCCCGCGCCTGAAGTCGAAGTTCGCCTCGATGGTCCTCCACGGCGGCACCGTCTACGGGCTCGACGACGGCGTGCTGACCGCCCTCGACCCGGAGACCGGGGAGCGCCGGTGGAAGAGCGGGCGCTACGGCCACGGCCAGATCGTCCTGGTCGGCGACCTGCTGCTGATCCAGACCGAGAAGGGCGGCGTGGCGCTGGTCGAGGCCAACCCCGACGAGCACCGCGAACTGGCGCACCTGGCGGCGCTCGACGGCAAGACGTGGAACCCGCCCGCGCTCGCCGGCAACTACCTGCTGGTGCGCAACAACCGCGCGGCCGCCTGCTACCGGCTCGCCGTCGAGTGAGGCCGCGGTGCGGGCAGCGGCGGGCGGCAGCAACCGGCCGGTCGCGGCGGCGTGCTCTAATGTCGCCTCCCGGCGCGGGACCGGCCGCCGCTTGAACCACTCGCCCGCCGCCACGTAATTCCTACCGACGACCTCGTGTTGCACCCGGCATGACCACCACGGAAGCCACCCCCGAGACCGCCGAGTCCCCCGCGGCCCTCCAGGCCGACGCCCCCCGTCCCGAGCCGGCGACCGCCGGCCTCGCCGGCGAGGACACCGGGGTCGGCAGCGTCTTCGTCTCCAACTACCCGCCGTACTCGGCGTGGAGCGCGGACGCGGTGCCGGCGGTCGAGCGCCTGCTCGCCGCCCCGCCCGCCGACCCGCAGGCGCCGCTCGGCCTCTACCTCCACATCCCGTTCTGCCGCCGGCGCTGCAAGTTCTGCTACTTCAGGGTGTACACCGACAAGAACGCCGGCGAGATCGGCCGCTACGCCGACGCCCTGGCGCGCGAGGTCGAGCTGCTCGCCGAGCGCCCCGCGGTCGCCGGCCGGCCGCTCGCGTTCGTCTACGTCGGCGGCGGCACGCCGTCCTACATCAGCGTCCGTCACCTCGAGGAGCTGGTCGGGCGGCTGCGCGCGGCGATGCCCTGGGAGCGCGTCGAGGAGGTCACGTTCGAGTGCGAGCCGGGCACCCTGACCGAGAGCAAGGTCGGCGCGATCAAGGAGCTGGGGGTGACCCGGCTATCGCTCGGCATCGAGAGCTTCGACGACGAGATCCTGCGCGAGAACGGCCGCGCCCACGTCTCCAAGGAGATCTTCCGCTGCCTGCCCTGGATCGAGGCCGCCGGCTTCGACCAGCTCAACGTCGACCTGATCGCCGGCATGGTCGGCGAGACCTGGGAGAGCTGGCGGGCGACGGTCGAGAGGACCCTCGAGATCGCCCCCGACAGCGTCACGGTCTACCAGCTCGAGCTGCCCTTCAACGCCCGCTTCTCGCAGCAGGTGTTGGCGGGGCAGTTCGACCGCCCGCTCGCCACCTGGGCCGACAAGCGCGCCTGGCACGGCTGGGCGTTCGAGCGCTTCGAGGAGTCCGGCTACGAGGTGTCGAGCGCCTACACGGTGGTCAAGAAGCGCCCGGCGGACGAGCGCAGCGGCTTCCCCAGTCGATTCCTTTATCGCGACGCCCTGTGGCACGGCGGCGACCTGCTCGGCACCGGGGTGGCGTCGTTCTCGCACCTCCAGGGGCTCCACTACCAGAACGAAACCGGGTGGCTTCCGTATCTGGAAGCCGTGGAGAGCGATCGCCTCCCCCTCGCCCGTGCCTTCGAGACCGAGTGCAGCGACCTGCTGCGGCGCGAGCTGATCCTCCAGATGAAGCTCGGGCGGGTCGAGGCCGAGCCGTTCCGGCGGCGCTTCGGGATCGACGTGCTCGAGCGCTTCGCCCCCGAGCTCGAGCGCCTCGAGGCGGCGGGGGCGCTCCAGGTCACCCGCGGCAACGGCGACGGCGGCGGACGCATCGAGCTGACCCGCGACGGACTCCTGCGGGTCGACACCCTGCTGCCGGAGCTGTACGACGAGCGCTACCGCGGCGGACGCTACACCTGAGCCCGCGACACCCGAGGACGTCACACCCGCCACCGCCGCGACCTCCGACCGCCACCGATTCACCTCCGATCGACCGAGGAAAGGGACGATGACCACGACCTCCCGCACTCCGCTCGCCGCGTTCCCGGCGGCGCTCGCCTGCGCCGCCGTCCTCGTCCTGGCGGCCGCGACCGCCCCCGCGACCGCGGAGCCCGCCGACTGGCCGATGTTCCGCGGCCCCGGCGCCGCCGGCGTCTCGCCCGAGACCGGCCTGCTCGAAGCCTGGCCCGAGGGCGGGCCGCCGCCGCTCTGGCGGGTGCCGCTCGGCGAGGGCTACTCCGCGCTCAGCGTCGCCGACGGCCGGGTCTACACCCTGTTCGCCGACGCCGAGAACGAGCTGGTCGTCGCGCTCGAAGCCGCCACCGGCAAGGAGGTCTGGCGCCACCGGCTCGACTCGAAGTACTTCGACGGCCAGGGCAACGGCCCGCGCTCGACGCCGACGGTAGACGCCGGCACGGTCTACGTCTTCGGCGCCCGCGCCAAGCTGGCCGCGCTCGACGCCGCGAGCGGCAAGGTGCTGTGGACCCAGGACCTCAAGAAGGCGTTCGGGGCGCGGCCGCCGCAATGGGGGGTGGCGGCCTCGCCGCGGGTGGTCGGCGACCTCCTGCTGATCGACGCCGGCGGCCGCGACGGCGCCTCGATCGTCGCCCTCGACCGCCGCAGCGGGGTGGTGAAGTGGACCGCCGGCACCGACCTCGCCGGCTACTCGACGCCGCTGGTCGCCGAGATCGACGGCCGGCGGATCGCCGTCTTCTTCACCGGCACCAAGATCGTCGGGCTCGACCCCTCGGACGGCACGATCCACTGGTCGAAGGGCTGGGAGACCTCCTACGACGTCAACGCCGCCGCACCGGTCTTGGTGCCGCCGAACCGGGTGTTCGTCTCCTCGGGCTACGGCGTCGGCGCGGTGCTGCTCGAGATCGGCGTCGCCGGCGGCAAGGTCAGCGCGAAGGAGGTGTGGCGGACCAAGGGGATGAAGAACCAGTTCTCCAGCTCGGTCTACCACGACGGCGCGATCTACGGCTTCGACCAGTCGATCCTCAAGGCGCTCGACGCCGCCACCGGCGAGGAGCGCTGGAAGGCCCGCGGCTTCGGCCACGGCTCGCTGATGATCGCCGACGGCCACCTCTACGTCCTCTCCGACCGCGGCACCCTGGCGCTGGTCGAGGCGACGGCCGAGGCCTACAAGGAAGTCGCCCGTTTCGACCCGCTCGACGGGAAGTGCTGGACGATGCCGTCGGTCGCCGGCGGCAAGCTGTTCGTGAGAGACGAGGAGGAGGTGGCGGCCTATGACATCCAGGAGAACCGCCGTGCTGCGCGTTGACCGAGTTCCGCTGCTCGCCCCGATCGCCCTGCTCGCCCTCGTGCTCGCCGCCGCTCCGGCCGCCGCCGAGGAGCCGGGAGAGGCCGCCGACGCCGAAGCCCGGCCGGCCCCGACCGAGGAGCCGGTCGACCCGACCTACATCTTCGGCACCGCGCTCCAGGTCACCGACGAGCTGCCGTGGATCCCGTCGTCGAACACGGTGGCGGCCAAGCTGCCGCTGCCGCTGCGCGAGACGCCGGCGAGCGTGGCGGTGGTGCCCGCGGGCCTCCTCGCCGAGCAGGGGGCGACGATCCTCGGCGACGCGCTCGAGAACGTCTCCGGCCTCGGCGTCCACACCGGCAGCGGGGTGTTCGACTTCTTCGTCGTCCGCGGCTTCGACTCGGTGTCGAGCGGGCTGATCCTCTCCGACGGCGCGCCCGAGCTGGAGACCACGTTCTACCAGCTCTACAACGTCGAGCGCGCCGAGGTCTTCAAGGGGCCGACGTCGTTCCTCTACGGCGGCGGTCCGCTCGCCGGCACCGTCAACCTGGTGCGCAAGCAGCCGCTGCCGGGGAGCTTCGGCCGGATCACCGCCGGCGGCGGCAGCTTCGGCGCCCGCGAGGCGACCGCCGACGCCAACCTCGGCAACGCCGAGGGAGACCTGTCGTTCCGGATCAACGGCCTGTGGCGGGAGACCGACGGCCACCGCGACGGCCGCGACGGCGAGCTGGCGGCGGTCAACCCGGCGCTGACCTGGCGCCCGCGCCCCAACCACTCGCTCAACCTCAACCTCGAGCGGGTCGAGGCCGACTACTCGCCGGACAACGGCCTGCCGCTGCTGTTCGACGCCCGGGGGCAGGCGAACATCGTGCCGGACGTGCCGCGCGAGACCTCCTACCAGTCGCCGTTCGACGTCTCCGACCAGACGATCGACCGCCTGCAGCTCGACTACGAGGCGATCCTCTCGCCGCGGCTGATCGTGCGCGACAAGGCCTACCGGCGGACCATGGACTGGCTGTCGCGGGCGAGCGTCTTCAACGGCGTCTTCCCGGTGCCCGGCGTCGGCGATCTGGTCAGCCGGAGCCTCTTGCTGCTCGACGACGAGCAGACCCTGACCGGCAACCAGCTCGAGGCGGTGGTCAGCGTCGGCGAGGGGAGGATCCGCCACGAGCTGCTGACCGGCTTCGAGGTCGTGCGCTACCGCGACCGCTTCGGCTTCGACGTCGCGCTGCTGCCGCTGATCGCGCTGCGCTCGCCGGTCGAGGCCGCGCCGGGCTCGCTCGACCTGCTGCCGCGGGTTCCCGGCCAGGCGCTGGCCGCCGACGCCGAGAGCGTGGTGCTGGCGCCCTATGCGGTCGATCAGATCTCGATCGGCGACTCGCTGCGGCTGCTGGTCGGCGCCCGCTACGACCGGATCGACTTCGACGACTCGGTCGCCGGCACCTCACGCGACGACGGCGAGCTGTCGCCGATGCTCGGCGCGGTGTGGGCGCCGGCCGGGGATCTCTCGCTCTACGCCAGCTACGGCGAGGCGTTCTCGCCGCCCTCGACCTTCACCCCGGCGCCCGACCGGGTGCCCGAGGACAGCGCCCAGGCCGAGGCCGGGGTCAAGGCCGGGCTGTGGGGCGGCCGCGCCGAGGCCAGCCTGGCGGCCTTCCGGATCGACCGCGAGGGGGTGGCGATCCCCGACGCCACCGGGGTCGTGCGCCAGATCGGCGACCAGCGCTCGCGCGGGCTCGAGGCGGAGCTGCGCGGCACCGTCGGGCGCGGTCCGGAGTGGCTCTCCGGACTGCGCTATCTCTTCGCCTACGCCTACACCGAGAGCGAGCTGACCGAGTACCGCGAGACCCAGTTCCTGCCCGTCCCGCCGTTCGTGGTCGTGCGCGACTTCTCGGGCAACGACGCGCCGTTCACTCCCGCGCACACGGCGAGCCTGTGGCTCTCCACCCGGCTGCCGCACGGGCTCGGCCTCGGCGCCGGCGCGCGCCGGGTGTCGGATCAGTTCATCGACGAGGACAACGCCTTCGCGATCGACGGCCACACCACCCTCGCCGCGTCGGCCTGGTGGGGGCGCGGGCCGTGGACGCTGCGGCTCAACCTCGACAACCTGACCGACGAGGAGTACTTCACCCGCGGCTTCGGCGGCACCTCCGTGATCCCGGCGCCCGGGCGCTCGGCGACCGCGCGGGTCGAGGTCGGCCTGCGGTGAGTATCACGGGCGGGATGAGCCCCGAGGCGGTCGCCGGCCGGACCTGGGACGCGGTGGTGATCGGCGGCGGCCCGGCCGGGGCCACCGCGGCCGCGCTGCTCGCCGAACGCGGCCACGCGGTGCTCCTGCTCGAGAAGGCGCCCGCACCGCAGCTCAAGGTCGGCGAGTCGCTGATGCCGGCGACCTACTGGACGTTGCAGCGCCTGGGCGTGCTCGACGAGATGCGGGCGAGCGCCTTCCCGCCCAAGTACAGCGTCCAGTTCTTCTCCCGGAGCGGCAAGGCGTCGTCCCCGTTCTACTTCTTCGAGACCGACCCCGAGGACAGCTCCCGGACCTGGCAGGTGCTGCGCAGCGATTTCGACCGCCTGCTGCTCGACAACGCCGCCGACAAGGGCGCCGAGGTGCGCTTCGGCTCGCCGGTCGAGGCGGTGCTCTTCGAGGGCGCGGGGGAGGCGGCGCGTGCGGTCGGTGTGCGCGCCGCGTTCGGCGGCGGCGAGCCGCGCGACGTCCGCGCCCGGGTGGTGGTCGACGCCAGCGGCCAGAGCTCGCTGCTCGCCCGCGCGCTCGGGCTCAGGGAGCACGACCCGCAGCTCCGGCACGCCGCCTACTGGAGCCACTTCAGCGGCGCCCGCCGCGACCCCGGGATCGACGGCGGGGCCACCTTGGTGCTGCGCACCGACAGCGAGCGCAACTGGTTCTGGTTCATCCCGCTGCCCGGTGACCGCACCAGTATCGGCGTCGTCGGCCCGGTCGAGAGCCTGGTCGACGGCGGCGATCCGCAGGCGGTGCTCGCGCGCGAGCTCGAGCGTTGCCCGGCGCTCGCCGAGCGGCTGGCGGACGCCGAGCAGCTCATGCCTGTGCGGGTCGCACGCGACTACTCCTACTTGAGCCGCCGGGTCGGCGGCAACGGCTGGGTGCTCGCCGGCGACGCCTTCGGCTTCCTCGACCCGCTCTACTCGTCGGGGGTCTTCCTCGCTCTCGAGTCGGGCGCGATGGCCGCCGACGCGGTGGCCCTGGCGCTCGGCACCGGCGACCTCTCGGCCGCGACCCTCGGAGCCCACGGCGAGCGCTACGCCGACGGCATCCGCGCGATCCGCCGGATGGTCTATGCCTTCTACGATCCGGAGTTCAGCTTCGGCCGCTTCCTCGACCGCTTTCCCGACCAGCGCGAGGGCGTGATCGACATCTTGACCGGCAACGTCTTCCGCAAGCCGTACGCCGACATCCTGGCCGCGCTCGACGAGTTCGCCGAAGAGCTGGCGGCTGTCGCGGCGGCGGGGGCGCGCGGATGAGAGCGGCCTGGCTCTGGGTCGCGCTCGCGGTGCTCTTCCTCCTCCACCACGACTTCTGGTTCTGGCGTGAGCCGCGGCTGGTGCTCGGCTTGCCCGCCGGGCTCCTCTACCACGTGACCTACTGCCTGGCGGTCGCCGCGCTGATGGCGGTCGCCGTC
>Ga0302046_10001961_pt1 | contig 19297 bp, 13 predicted proteins | sample RVTome_11_FD_200261 | JGI IMG/M metagenome (GOLD analysis project Ga0302046, IMG submission 200261) | Soil microbial communities from uranium-contaminated site in the Upper Colorado River Basin, Wyoming, United States - RVT147D111 (version 2) ...
CGCCCAGCGGGTCGCGGCGCCGCCCGCCTGAGAGCCCCCGTCGTGCTGCCGCGGCCGGGGGCCCTGGTCACCGCCCCTCGACCGGAGGGTGGCGCCGGTGGAAATCGGTGATTCCCTGCCACGCGCGGGCGGCGGCCAGGATCGTGTTCTCCTCCCAGGCGCGGCCCATGAACTGCAGACTGGTGGGCAGCCCCGCCTCGCTGAAGCCGTTGGGCACCGCGATGGCGGGCAGGCCGGCGGCGTTGCCGATCGCGCCCATGAGGTCGGCGACGTTGCCGCGCGCGGCGCTGCGGAACTCACGGTCGAGCGGCGAGGCGACCCCGGGGCGGCCGGGGGCCACCAGGGCGTCGAGCCGCGACAGCACGCGGTCGGCCTCGCGCACCACGAGCCCGCGCAGGCGCTGGGCTCTCAGGTAATCCTTGGCGAGGATGGTGTCGCGCGCGTAGGCGGTGAAATGATCCTCGGGCGCCGTGAGGCCGGCGATCGCGCCGCTCTCGATCATGTCCTCGAAGGCGCTGGCGGCCTCGGCCATGAGGATCGTCCGCGTGATCGCCTCGTACGGCAGGTCCGGGAGCGTCACCTCGTCCACGGTGCCGATCTTCGCCAGGGCGTCCAGCGAGCGCGCGAACGCCTCGCGCACCGCCGGCTCGGCGGTGGCGGCCACGTCGCGGACGACCCCGAAGCGGAACCGCCGACCGTCGACGTCGGCCTCGTCGTACCGGAACGGCCGGTCCGCCGCCGTGGAGTCGTGCGGGTCGGGCCCCGCGATCGCGTCCAGCACCAGCCCGCAGTCGTCGGCGGTGAGCGCGAGCGGGCCGAGCTTGTCGAGCGTCCAGCAGAGCGCCATGGCGCCGTGGCGGCTCACCCGGCCGTAGGTCGGCCGGAGGCCGGTGACGCCGCAGCTGGCGGCGGGCGAGAGGATGGAGCCCCACGTCTCCGAGCCGATCGCGAAGGGCACCAGGCCGGCCGCCACCGCCGAGCCCGATCCGCTGGAGGATCCACCGCTCCAGGCGCCGGTCCCCCACGGGGAGATGCCGGGTCCGGTGAACGAGGCGTTGGGCTGGCGATAGCCCATCCCTCCGGCCAGCTCGACCATCGCCAGCTTCGCCACCAGGACGGCGCCGGCCTCCTCGAGGCGCCGGACGACGGTCGCGTCGAAGTCGAAGCGCTGCTCGCGCAGCGGGGCCGCGCCCCAGGTCGTGGGGATCCCCCCGGCCGTGGCCAGCAGGTCCTTGGCGCCGTACGGGATGCCGTGCAGCGGGCCGCGCCAGTGGCCGGCCGCGATCTCGTCCTCGGCCCGCCGCGCCTGCACGAGGGCGCGCTGCCGCGTGACGGTGACGACGGCGTTGTAGCGGGGCCCGAGTGTTTCCAGGCGCGCCAGCACGGTCTCGGCGAGCGCCACCGGCGAGAGCCGCCGGGCGCGGACGGCCTCCGCCAGCTCCCGGACCGTCTGGAAGACGGGGTTCACTCGTCGACGCGGAACGGCGTGAAGGGGGGCAGCGGCTCGTCGGCGTTGGTGAGCGGCGCCGCCCGCAGCGCGGCGGCATGCTCGGCGATCGTCTGGACCCCGCGGCGCAGCGCCTCGATCTGCTCGCCGGTCAGCCGGTCGCCGTAGCGATGGCGCACCAGCGCGAGGAGGAGGTCGACCTCGACGGCATCCCGCGCGGGGCTCATGACGGCCGCATCCTACACCGTCTCGGCCGCCTTCACCCGGCCTCCGCTCGGCATCCGTGATACCCTCGATCCGCGACCGGCCACCGGAGCGAAGTGACGAGCCAGCCCAAGAAGAGCACCAGACGGCGACGGAGCACGGCACGGCGTGGGCCACGGCCCGCGCGCGCGGCAGCGGCGCCCCCGCCGGCGGTCCCCGTGCCGGAGGCGCCCGCGCCGCCGGAGGCCCCGGCCCCGCTCCTGCCCGACGTCCCGCTGGCCGAGCCCGAGATTGCCTTCGCCTCCCGGGCGGCCGAGCGCCCGCCGGAGCCCGAGCGTCCGTTGCCCACCGTCCGGCGCGCGATCTTCTTCGACGTCGAGAACACCAGCCGCGTGCAGCACATCGCCCGGGTCATCGACTACCTCGCGGTCGACCGGCTGGGACGCCGCACCGACTTCGTGGCCGTCGGCAACTGGCGGGTGATCGGCCACGACACCGCGCGCCTGCTGGCGGGCCACGGCGCCCAGCTGCTGCACAGCGCGCCGTCGGTGGGCGTGAAGGACTGGAGCGACCTGCGCATCGCGGTGACGGCCGGCGTGTGGCTGGGCACCGCGCGGCCCGGCGACATCATGGAGATCATCTCCGACGACCGGGCGTTCGACGCGGTCGGCGACGTTGCCACCAGTCTGGGCATCGCGTTCCGTCGCCTGTCCTATCGCGGCCTCATCGGGCTGCCGCGCGAGGCCGCCCTCCCGCCGCCGGTCGCCGCGGTCGAGCCGCGTGCCGAGTCGCGCGGCAGTCGGTATCGGCACGGCCGGCGTGGCGGCCGCGGGCCCCGCGAGGCGCCGGTCGTTCATGCGGCGCCGCCGCCGGCGGCCCGCCAGGTCGCGGCCGAGGCGCACACGGCGCCGCACGACGAGTTGCTGGGCGTGGCGCGGGACCTCATCCAGGCCTCGTCCAACGGCGCCGTCACGCTCGACGCGCTGGCCAACGCGCTCAAGAGTCGTGGCTTCAGCCGGCCTCCGGGCTCGCCGCGGCTGATCACCCGCCTGCGCCGCATCCGGGCGCTGTCGGTGAGCCGCGCCGGTCACATCACGCTCGTGGATGCTCCGGCCGCGGCGCCCGCGCCTGTCGAGGCGCCGGCTCCCGAGCCGGCCCCCGAGACGGCGCCCGCCCCGCCACCCCCGGCGGCCCCGCCGCCTCCCCCGGCCGCCGCGCCGGTCATGGATGACCGCACGTTCGAGGAGCGCCGCGCCGACGTCGAGGCGGCGCTGCGCGCGGGACAGACCATCGCGCGGCCGCCAGCCGTCGGAGGGCCGCCAGTCGCCGGAGGGCCGCCAGTCGCCGGAGGGCCGCCGGCCGTCGGAGGGCCGCCAGCCGCCGGAGGGCCGCCGGCCGGCGACCGAGGGCCTGACATGGGCCAGCGTCGGCGCCGCTCCCGTCGCGGCGGTCGTCACCGCCGGCACGGGGCGCCGGCGGCTGGTTGACTGGGGGGCCCCGATGGCCCCCACGCCTCCAACGCTCGGACCGCCCGGGGCTCCTCCGTCCCCCGCGCACTGAGCCTCCACGCCGCGCGTCACGGACCGGGCGATCGACGGGAGCGGCGGGCTCCGGTCACGAGAAGCGCCAGCCGTCCAGCTTTCGCGGATCCGAGGGGATGATCCGCAGCGGCAGGTCCTGAGGTGCGACGACTCCGTGGTCGAGCAGCGGCGCCAGCGCTGCCCGCGCTCGTGGGGTGCCCGGCAGCGGAAAGCTCGGCATGCACGCCAACCGGCGGGCCAGGGCCCGGGCGCCGGCGGGGAGACGGACCTCGCCGTCGGGCGTGATCAGCGCCAAGCGCGTGCCCGCGCGCTGCGCGTCGACGGCCGGCCGCTGGGTCCACAGACGCGAGCGCGACACGGGGGGGATCGCGTCCACGCGTCCGGAGACGACGTCCCAGGCGGTGAGGCCGGCACGGCGGGCGGCCGGGGTCGCGCGGCGGGCGTGCGCGGCGGGGGCGCGCCACGTCAGGGACAGGGCGAGCGAGCGGCCCTGGCACACGACGTCGTGAGGGGTCCACGGCGGCAGGTGGAACAGCGATCCCGGCGGCAGGTCCAGCGTGCTCCAGCCTCGTCCGTGGCGGGGCGTGCGCGGGTCGAGATCCTCCGCCGTCCCGGGTGGTACCGGGGGGCCGAGCGTGACGGTCCGGCGTCCCTCGAGCTGCAGCCAGAAAGCGTCCACGGGGCCGTCGTGGTGGAGTCCGAGGCCCGGGCGTCCGCGGCCCTCGACGGCGAACAGAAACGAGCACTCCTCCCGTAGCGGTCCCAGCAGTCCCACCCGCAGCGCGACCATGAGGCGCATGAGACGCGGCAGCGTCTGGTGGACCTGGGGCAGGAACACGGTGGCGCCCGTGGCCAGCGCGGGACGAAGGCGGCGAGGATCGCCCGAACGGTCGTACCGGCGCTCGGCGGCGATCTGAAACGGCGCGCCCGCCTCGGCCATCGCCATCGCGGTCGCAAACCCCGGCGCGATGGCGCGCCAGGCCCGGTCGCGCGGCCGGAGCACCACCGGCGCGCGCCCGAGTCGCCGCCGCCGAAAGCGCTCGAGCGCCGGCGGTCCGGAGAACCAGCTCGCCAGCGGCGAGATGAAGCCCGGTGGGCTCGATCGTCGGCGGGCCGAGCGGCCGCCGGCCCGGCCGGGATGGGTCATGTCCGGACCTGGTTGCGGCCGGCCTGCTTGGCGCGATAGAGGGCCTCGTCGGCCGCCCGCACGATCTCCTCGGGCGTCGCGGTGCCGCGGTCGTTGCCGGCCACGCCGATGCTCACGGTCACCGCGATCCGCCGGCGGGGGCCGGCCGGTGGCGGGGACACGGGCGGGGCGGCCGGCCGGGTCGCTGCGCGCAACGTGAACGGTGTGGCCTCGATCGTCCGGCACAGGATCTCGAGGTGGTGGCGGGCGTGATCGACGGCCGTGCCCGGGAACAGCACGGCGAATTCCTCGCCACCGTAGCGGAAGGCCCGGCCGCCACCCCCGATGTCGGCCAGCCGCGCGCCGACCATGCGCAGCAGCTGGTCGCCGACGTCGTGCCCGTGCTCGTCGTTGAACCGCTTGAAGTGGTCGAGGTCGACCATGGCCACCGTATAGGTTCCGCGCAGCCGGTCCAGCGCCTCGTTGAGCGCACGCCGCGCCGGCAGCCCGGTCAGCTCGTCTCCGTACGCCATCCCATACCACGTCTCGATCAGCGACAGGACCAGGATGAGGCCCCCGGTCCCCAGGTACAGGCTCGCAGCCACGCCGCCTCCGGCGCTGAAGGCCAGGAAGGCCGCCGCCAGCGTCCACACCGCGCCGCTGTCGAGCGCCGTCGCCTGCCGCAGGGCGCGGCGCGCCAGCACCACCGCGGCCGCCACGAATGCTGCCAGCGCCAGGCGTGGCATCCCGGCCAGTCCCGCGCGTGGAAGCTCCAGCCAGCCGGCGAGCGGAAGGAACAGCGGCTGGCAGAGCAGCGCGAGCAGGACGATCTGGCCGGCGAGCAGGGCCAGCGCCACCCGGCCCGGGCGGGCCAGCAGTCCGCGCTCCGGGAGCCACGTGAGCGCGGCCAGATCGAGCGGCACCAGCACCCCGAGCGAGACGAAGATCGCGCGCCCGACCTCACCCCCGGCGGGCGCCCACGTCGCCAGCGCGCGCTCGGCGAGCAGGAGGAGGGCCAGCGTGAGCACGAGGCGGCTGCGGTCGACGCGCCAGCCGAGCAGGAGGCCCCCGCCGAGCACCACGAGCGGGTAGGCGGGCACGAGCGACGCCACTGCGGCGTGCAGGGTGGTGGAGTGCAGCGCAAGGGCGGTGGCGAGCAGCAGCATGGCGCCCGGAACCAGGCGGAGCGCCACCGGCATCACGGATGACAGCATGTCCTGGACGCCTGGCTCGGTGCAAGCGTATGCGCCTGAACGGGCGGCGGCGGAGTACGGCGCGGGCGATCGGCACGCCGGGCCCCCGCGCCGCGCCGGCGCCGCCGGCGCTACGCGCGGTCGACCATGTAGATGTTCTGCAGCATGCTGATGTAGATGTTGCCGTCGACGACGACCTCGCCTTGCTTGTTGCGCTCCAGGCCGCGGACGACGGGCTTGACCGCCGCGTAGCGCACGACCCACGCCACCGGCACGTACCCGACGTCCGTCTGCATGAGCTCCTCGGCCTTGGCGTAGTGGGCCATCCGCTTCTTGTTGTCGCGGGTGTCGCGCCCGGCCTCCAGCTCGCGATCGAAGGCGTCGTTGACCCAGGCCTGGCGCCGGCCGGTCGTCTTCTTGCCGTAGAACGTGTCGAAGTACTCGTTGTGCGGGTCGGGGTAGTCCATGAACCAGCGGATCCAGATGAACTGGAGATCCTGCTTCCAGAGCCGGTCACGGAACACCCGGGGCTCCAGGACCTCCAGCTCCGTCTTCATGTTGAGGTGCTCGAGCAGCGTGGACTGCACGGCCTCCGCCAGGGGCTTGCTGCCGAGCGCCTCGTCCCGCATGGACAGCACGATCCTGGGCCAGTTGCGCCCGCCCTCGAACGGCGTGCCCTTGAGCTGCTCCATGGCCAGCTTGGGGTCGAACTTCTGCAGGGCGCGGGTCCTGGGGTCGTCGAGCGCGCCCGGGAAGCCGGGCGGGATCATCGAGTGGGCCGGGATGGCGAATCCCTGGGCGACCTTCACGATGTTCTCGCGGTCGACCGCGTGGGCCACGGCCCGGCGGACCTTGACGTTGTCGAACGGCGCTTTCGTCACCTGGGGCAGCAGGTACCAGGTGCCGGGGTACGGATAGCGGACGACCTGCTTCTGCGTCCGCGGATCGGACTGCAGGCGCCGGAGGTCGCCGCTCTGCAGCAGCGTGAGGTCCAGCTCGTTGTTCTCGTACGGCAGAGCGCCCGACGCCACCGGGACGATCGGGATCGTCACCTTGTCGAGGGTGATGTCCTTGGCCCCGAAGAAGTGCTTGTTCCGGCGCAGCACGAGCACCCGGTTGTGCTCCCAGGCCTCGAGCACGAACGGCCCGTTGGACACGATGTTGGCGGCCTCCGTCCACCGGTCCCCGTGCTTCTCGACCGACGGCCGGTGGGCCGGCAGTGCCGCCAGGTAGGCGGCCAGGACGGGGAAGTACCCGCGTGGCCCTTCCAGGGTGACCTCGAGCGTGGAGTCGTCCCGGGCCCGCACTCCGACCTGGGAGGCGTCGGTCATCTGCTTCTTGTTGAACGCCTCGCCGTTCTTGATGTCGTAGAGGAACGACGCGTAGGGCGCCGCGCTGGCGGGGTCGAGCTGGCGCTTCCACGACCACTCGAAGTCGCGCGCCGTGAAGGCGCTGCCGTCCGACCACCGGGCGTCCTTGCGGATCGTGAAGGTCCAGACCGAGCCGTCGGTGTTGGCCGTGACCCGGCTGGCGACGTACGGCACCGCCTGGAAGTCGACGTTGAACCGCATCAGCCCGGCCCACAGCTGGGGGGTGCCGTTGCAGTAGAGGTCCTTGTTGAAGTCGTGGCTAGACGGGTCCTGCTGGTAGTACCCGCCGCCACCGAAGCGGAAGTGCTGGTCTTTGGCCAGCTTCTCGCCCGGCGCCAGCCTGGGCGCCGCCGAGGCCGGCCGGGCGTCGAAGCCGGCCGCGCCCATCGTGGCGAGGCCGGCCGCGACCCTGAGGAAGTCGCGGCGACCGACGCCGACGGCGCTCAGCCGCGCGGCCAGCAGATCCATCTGCGCATCGGAGATCCGGGGGAGCCTCATGGTGACCTCCTGGGTTGGGAGCCTACTTCATCTTCGGATCGAGCGCGTCGCGCACGCCGTCGCCGAAGAAGGTGAACGACAGCATCGTGATCGCGATCGCGATCGACGGGAACACGCACAGGTGCCAGTACGACCGGATGTACTGCTGGCCCTCGCCGACCATCTGCCCCCACGAGGGGGTCGGCGGGTTGATGCCGACGCCGATGAAGGACAGCGCGGCCTCGGTGAAGATCGCCTCCGGGATGCCGAAGGTGACGGCGACGACGATGGGCGTGAGCGCGTTGGGCAGGATGTGCCGGCCCAGCAGGCGGCCGGCGCCGGCGCCCAGCCCCCGGGCCGCATCGACGAACTCCTTCTCCTTGAGGGCCAGCACCTGCGCCCGCGTCTGCCGGGCGATCCCCACCCAGCCGGTGAGCCCGATCGCGATGAAGATGTTCGTGAGCCCGGCGCCGAGCATCGACATGACCAGGATGACGAACAGCAGGCGCGGAAACGCGTACATCACGTCGACGAAACGGGTGAGGACGAGGTCGACGCGGCCGCCGAGGTAGCCCGACAGGGCGCCGATCGGCACGCCGATCAGCACCACGATGACCTGGGCGCCCAGCCCCACCAGCATCGACACCCGCGCGCCGTAGATCATCCGCGACAGGAGATCGCGGCCGAGCTGATCGGTGCCGAGCGGGTAGTCGCGCGAAGGCGCCTCGTTCAGGCGCCCGAAGTTCGTCCTGGTGTACGGCAGCGGCGCCAGCACGTTCGCGAAGATCGCCGTCAGGCACAGCAGCCCGATGACGATCCCGCCGCCCATCGCCAGCTTGTTGCGCCGCAGCCGGCGCATCCCGTCCCGCCACAGGCCGGACGCGCGCGACATCTCGGCCGTCGCCGCCCCCGCATCCCGCCGCGACCCGTGCAGCCCGTCCTGAGAGGTCTCGGAGGCGGAGCCGGGCCCGCCCCCGCGGCTAGTAGCGGATGCGGGGGTCGAGAGCGCCATAGGTGAGGTCGACGACGAGGTTCATGACGGCCAGGAAGGCGCCGTACGTGAGCACGACCGCCATGATCATCGGATAGTCGCGGCCAGTCATCGACAGGACGAAGAACTGGCCCATCCCGGGCACCCGGAAGATCGATTCCACGAAGAACGACCCCGTGCCGACCGCGGCGAACAGCGGCCCCAGCAGCGTGACGACCGGGATCAGCGCGTTCTTGAGCGCGTGCTTGAAGATGACGGGGGCTTCGCTCAGCCCCTTGGCCCGCGCGGTGAGCGTGTAGTCGGCCCGGATGACCTCCAGCATGCTGGCACGAACGAAGCGGGCGATGATCCCCATCGGCGCCATCGCCAGCGTGACCGTCGGCAGCACCCAGTTGCGCGGCGAGTCCCAGCCCCCGGTCGGGAACAGCGGCACCATGAACGAGAAGAGGATGATCAGGAACACCGCCAGGACGAAGTTGGGCACGGCGACGCCGACCGTCGCCAGCGACACGGACAGGTAGTCCCAGCCGCGGTTCTGGTGGACGGCGGCCAGGATGCCCAGGGTGAGCCCGCCGGTCACGGCCAGGGCCAGGGCCATCGAGCCGAGAAACAGCGACACGGGAAAGGTCTCGCGCAGGATCTCGTTGACGCTGCGGGTCTTGTACACGAACGAGTTGCCGAAGTCGCCGCGGGCCGCATTGGCGACGAAGATCCCGAACTGCTGCCAGAGGGGTTTGTCGAGCCCGTAGTGCTCGGCCAGGTTCTTCTGTGCCTCGGGGGAGAGGGGGTTCGCGCCCTCGGCCACCGGGTCCAGCGGGCTGCCGGGGGTGGCGTGCATCACCAGGAACGTCACCAGGGCCATGGCCAGGAGGGTGGGGATCAGCCACAGCACCCGCGACAGGACGTATTGGAACAACCAGGCTCCTCCGGTCGCCGTGCCGCTGCGCGGCAGCAGGCAAGTGTCCTACTATTTGGCAAGCGGTGGGGGGAGTCAAGGAGTTAACGTTGACTCGGGGCGGGTCGCCGCCGCAGACTCGTCGGGCTGGCCGGCACCGGCTCCGGGGCGGGCCGTCGGGAGGGAAGGCCGTGCGGGAATGAGGGCGGAGGAGCGGCGGCTCAAGGAGGCCCAGGAGCGCAGCGCCCACTGGCGCCGGTGGGGTCCCTACCTGAGCGAACGGCAATGGGGCACCGTCCGGGAGGACTACAGCCCCGACGGCACCGCCTGGGAGCATTTCCCCCACGAGCACGCCCGCTCGCGGGCCTACCGCTGGGGCGAGGACGGCCTGGCCGGCATCTCCGACAACCACGCTCGGCTCTGCTTCGCGATCGCGCTGTGGAACGAGCGGGACCCCATCCTCAAGGAGCGCCTGTTCGGGCTCACCGGCAACGAGGGCAACCACGGCGAGGACGTCAAGGAGTACTACTTCTACCTCGAGTCCACGCCGACCCACTCCTACATGAAGTGGCTCTACAAGTATCCCCAGGCCGCCTATCCCTACACCGAGCTGGTGGAAGAGAACCGCCGCCGGGACCGCCGGCAGCCCGAGTACGAGCTGCTCGACACCGGCGTCTTCGACGGCGACCGGTACTTCGACGTGATCGTCGAGTACGCCAAGGCCGCCAGCGACGACATCCTCGTGCGGATCACGATCACCAACCGGGGGCCGGAGGCGGCCCCCCTGCACCTGTTGCCCACGCTGTGGTTCCGCAACACGTGGTCCTGGGACCAGGGCTCGCCGCGGCCGCGCCTGCGGGAGAGCGCCTCCCGCCCGGGGTGGCGCGCGATCGAGGCCGAGCACGTCTCGCTCGGCCGGCGCTGGCTGAGCGTGGAGGGCGCCGCCGACCTGCTGTTCACCGAGAACGACACCAACAAGCAGCGGTTGTGGAACGTGCCCAATGCGTCGCCCTACGTCAAGGACGCCTTCCACGACCACGTCGTCGGCGGGCGCCAGGACGCGGTCAACCCGGCCCGCGTCGGGACCAAGGCGGCCGCCCATTACCGCCTTCGCCTGGGCCCCGGCGAGACGACCATCGTCTGCCTGCGCCTGGCGGACACCGCTCCCAGCCGGGAACCCTTCGGCCGGGCCTTCGATGCCACCATCGCCGAGCGCATCCGCGAGGCCGCCGAGTTCTACGAGCGCTTCGAGCACCAGTCGGGCTCCGAGGACGCCCGGGGCGTGATGCGCCAGGCCTTCGCCGGCCTGCTGTGGAGCAAGCAGTTCTACCACCTCGACGTCAAGCGCTGGCAGGCGGGCGATCCCACCGAGCCGGTGCCGCCCGCCTCGCGCCTGACCGGCCGCAACCGCGAGTGGGCGCACCTCTACAACGAGGACGTCATCTCGATGCCGGACAAGTGGGAGTACCCGTGGTACGCCGCCTGGGACCTGGCCTTCCACTGCATCCCGCTCGCGATGATCGACCCCGAGTTCGCCAAGGCGCAGCTCATCCTGTTCCTGCGCGAGTGGTACATGCACCCCAACGGCCAGATCCCCGCCTACGAGTGGGCCTTCGGGGACGTCAACCCGCCGGTGCACGCGTGGGCGGCCTGGCGGGTCTACAAGATCGACCGCCGGGTGTCCGGGGTCGCCGACCGCCTGTTCCTCGAGCGCGCCTTCCAGAAGCTGATGCTCAACTTCACCTGGTGGGTGAACCGCAAGGACGCCGAGGGCAAGAACGTGTTCCAGGGCGGCTTCCTGGGCCTCGACAACATCGGCGTGTTCGACCGCTCGGCCCCGCTGCCGGGCGGCGGCCGCCTGGAGCAGTCGGACGGGACGTCGTGGATGGCCATGTACTGCCTCAACATGCTGGCCATCGCGCTGGAGCTCGCCGCCGAGAACCCGGCCTACGAGGACGTCGCCTCGAAATTCTTCGAGCACTTCGTGTACATCGCCAAGGCGATGAACGAGCTGGGCAACGGCATGACCCTGTGGGACGAGGAGGACGGCTTCTACTACGACATCCTGCACATGCCGGGCGACGTCCGCCAGATGAAGGTGCGCTCGATGGTGGGGCTGATCCCGCTCTTCGCGGTCGAGACCCTGGAGCCGGAGATCATCGACCGCCTGCCGGGCTTCCGGCGGCGCATGCAGTGGTTCATCGACAACCGGCCCGAGTTCCGCAGCCACGTCGCCACCAGCGTCGGCCCCCACGGCGGCGTCCGCCGGCTCCTGTCGATCGTGCGGCGCCCCCAGCTGCTGCGCGTGCTCGCCTACATGCTGGACCGCGACGAGTTCCTGTCGCCGCACGGCATCCGCGCCCTGTCGCGCTGGCACCACGACCATCCCTACCTCATGTCGGTGGACGGCACCGAGCACCGGGTGGACTACGAGCCGGCCGAGTCCGGCACGGGGGTGTTCGGGGGCAACTCCAACTGGCGCGGGCCGGTCTGGTTTCCGGTGAACTACCTGCTCATCGAGTCGCTGCAGAAGTTCCACCACTTCTACGGCGACGACCTCAAGGTCGAGTGCCCGACCGGCTCCAGCCGCCTGCTCAACCTGTGGGAGGTCGCGGCCGAGCTGTCGCGGGGCCTCACCCGGCTGTTCCTGCGCGGGCGGGACGGCCGCCGGCCGATCTACGGCACCTGTGAGCGCTTCCAGCAGGATCCGCACTGGCGTGACCTGATCCTCTTCCACGAGTACTTCCACGGCGACGAGGGCCGCGGCATCGGCGCCAGCCACCAGACGGGGTGGACGGGCCTGGTCGCCAAGCTGATCGAGCAGAGCGGCGCATGACCACCCTCGAGGCCACCACCCTCGACGCCTATCTCGACGGGGGCCACGGTCCCGACGCCGCCGACCTGGCCGCGCTGCTGCGGGCCCTGGCCGGGGCCGGCGTGACGATCGCCGACGAGCTGGCCCGGGCCGCGCTCATCGGCCAGCTGGGGACGACCGGCGGCACCAACGTGCAGGGCGAGAAGGTCAAGAAGCTCGATCTCTGGGCCAACGACGTCGTCGTGCCGGCGCTCGGCGCGACCGGACGCGCGTGTACCCTGGTCTCCGAGGAGATGGAGGAGATCCGTCACGACCGCGGGCAGTGCGGGTCGGCCGGCTTCATCGTGTGCTTCGATCCCGTGGACGGCTCGTCGAACCTCGATGTCAACGGCATCGTGGGGACCATCTTCTCGATCCTCAGGAGGCGGGCGAGCGGCCTCGATCACGCGCCGGCCGACGTGCTGCAGCCCGGCACGGCCCAGGTGGCCGCCGGGTACATCATGTACGGACCGTCCACCCTGCTCGTGTTCACGACCGGCGACGGCGTGCACGGGTTCACGCTGGACCGGGCGCGGGGGACGTACGTGCGCACGCATGCCAACGTCCGCATCCCGGCCCACGGACGCGCCTACAGCCTCAACGACGGCAACTGGTCGCGCTGGCCGGCGGGCGTGCGGCGCTTCGTCGAGCACCTGCGCGAGACCGACGTGGCGACCGGCCGGCCCTACACGGCGCGGTACGCGGGATCGCTGGTCACCGACGTGCACCGTACCCTGCTGGAGGGGGGGATCTACCTGTACCCCGAGGACGCGGCCGCCGGCGGCAAGCCGAGCGGCAAGCTGCGGTTGATGTACGAGGCGGCGCCGATGGCCTGGCTGATCGAGCAGGCCGGGGGCCGGGCCTCGACCGGCCGCGAGCGGATCCTGGACCTGGTGCCCACGTCGCCGCATCAGCGCGTGCCGCTCGTGATCGGCAGCGCGGAGGATGTCCGGCTCGCCGAGGAATTCTACGCCGACCGGCGCGTGTAGAAGAAGAAGGAGGACAGGCATTGGCGATCACCGACCGCGTTCGCGAGATCCTGAGCTGGTACGGCAGTGACAGCCCCGGCACCCTCACCAACCTGGCGCGCATGCTGAGCGCCGGCACGCTGGGCGGGACCGGGCGCATGGTCATCCTGCCGGTCGACCAGGGCTTCGAGCATGGGCCGGCGCGCAGCTTCGCGCCCAACCCGGCCGGCTACGATCCGCGGTATCACTTCCAGCTGGCGATCGAGTCGGGCTGCAGCGCCTACGCGGCGCCGCTCGGCTTCCTGGAGGCCGGCGCCCGCGAGTTCGCCGGTCAGGTTCCGCTCATCCTCAAGCTCAACAACCACGACGTGCTGTACGAGGAAAAGGATCCGATCCAGGCCATCACCGGGTCGGTCCGCGACGCGCTCCGGCTCGGCTGCGTCGGCATCGGGTACACGATCTATCCCGGCTCGACCCATCGTCTGGACATGTACACGAAGCTCCGCGAGCTGGCCGAGGAGGCCAAGGCCAACGGGCTGGTGGTGGTCGTGTGGTCGTACCCGCGTGGCTCCGGCCTGTCCAAGGAAGGCGAGACCGGCATCGACGTCACCGCCTACGCCGCCCACATCGCCGCCCAGCTCGGCGCCCACGTCGTCAAGGTGAAGCTGCCGTCGGCGCACCTGGAACAGGCGCCGGCCAAGAAGGTGTACGAGAGTCACGGCGTGCCGGTGGGGACGCTGGCCGAGCGGGTGCGCCACGTCGTGCAGTCCACGTTCAACGGGCGGCGGGTCGTGATCTTCTCGGGCGGGCCGACCGCCAGCGACGAGCAGGTGTACGACGAGGTGCGCGCCATCCGCGACGGTGGCGGCTTCGGCTCGATCATCGGGCGCAACTCGTTCCAGCGCAAGCAACCGGAGGCCCTGAAGTTCCTCGGCACCATCATGGGCATCTACGCCGGCACCCACAAGTGATCCTCCTCGCCGGGGACGTGGGCGGCACCAAGACCGCCCTGGCGCTGTTCGACAAGACCGAGCGTGGCCTGGCCCCGGTCCGCGACGACGCGCTGCCCAGCCGGGGGTTCGACTCGCTGGAGGCCGCCATCGACCGGTTCCTGGGCGCGGGGTCACGGCCGGCGTCGATCGCGGCCGTGTGCCTCGGCGTGGCCGGGCCCGTGGTGGACGGCCGATGCGTGGCGACCAACCTGCCGTGGGTGATCGACGAGCGGGCGCTGGCCTCCGCGATCCCCGCCGCCCGGGTGAAGCTCCTCAACGACCTGGAGGTGGCCGCGCACGGCGTGATGCACCTGCCCGACAGCGAGCTGCGCACGCTGCAGGCCGGCGTCCCCCGGCCCGGCAACCTCGTCCTCATCGCCGCCGGCACCGGGCTGGGCGAGGCGATCATCGTGCGTGACGGCGACCGCCGCACGGTCATCGCCAGCGAGGGCGGCCACGGCGACTTCGCGCCGCGGGGCGAGCTGGAGGACGACCTGCTCCGCTTCCTCCGCAAGGAGTTCGGCAGCGTCTCCTACGAGCGGGTGCTGTCGGGGCCGGGCCTCGTCAACGTCTATCGCTTCCTGCGTGACACCGGCTGGGCCCAGGAATCCCCCGCGGTGGCCGACCGCATGCGCGCCGGCGACCCGGGGGCGGTGATCAGCGAGCTGGGCCTGACCAGACGCGACGCGCTCTGCGACAAGGCCCTCGACATCTTCGTCTCGGTGTACGGGGCGGAGGCGGGTAACCTGGCGCTCAAGGCCATGGCGACCGGCGGCGTCCTGGTCGGCGGCGGCATCGCCCCGCGGATGATCGAGCGGCTCGCCGCCGGCGGCTTCGTGGCGGCCTTCCGCTCGAAGGGCCGACTGTCGCCGCTGATGGAATCCCTGCCGATCACCGTCGCGCTCAATCCGCGGGCGCCGCTGCTGGGGGCGGCCCGCGTGGCGTCGGAACTATGCTGAAGGCTCTCCGCCGGCCGGCCGCCTTGCCTCGGCCGGGCCGCCCGATTAGAATTTTCGGGGAGCCGGCTCCCCGGGCCTGCGCCACCGCGAACTTTCGGGGGGATGACTCGCGATGATCTCCTATCACGGCCTCACCGACATCGGGCGGCGGCGGCCGCTCAACGAGGACGCCATCCACGCCGGCGACGGCCTGTTCGTCGTGTGCGACGGCATGGGCGGGCACAAGGCCGGCGAGGTGGCGTCGCAGCTCGCCACCGAGGTGATCGGCGCCTTCGTCAGGCGCTCCAGCGCCGACGCGGAGATCACCTGGCCGTACGGCCTCGATCCGACGCTGTCGTTCAACGGCAATCGCCTCCGGACCGCGGTCCAGCTCGCCAACCGAGCGGTCTTTCGCAAGGCGGCGTCGTCGGACGACTACACGGGCATGGGCACCACGGTGGTGGCGCTGCTCCTCTCGCCGAACGGGCCCCGGATGACGTTCGCGAACGTCGGCGACAGTCGGATCTATCTCATCCGGGCGGGCGCGATCCTCCAGCTCACCCACGACGACTCCTGGGCCAACCTCGACTGGCGGGGGGGCCCCGACGACACGGACACGGTGTCGATGAAGAACGTGCTCACGAAGGCGCTGGGAGCGCGGGAGGACGTGGATTTCGAGGTACGGGAGGACGACATGAACGACCGGGACGTGGTCCTGCTGTGCTCGGACGGCCTCACGAACATGCTCCCCGATCAGCGCCTCCTCGAGATCGTCTCGTCACACGGAGCCGACCTCGAAGGCGCCTGTGGCGACCTGATCGCCTCGGCCAATGCCGCCGGGGGGCGTGACAACATCAGCGCGATCCTCGTCCGTTACGGCGCCTGAGCCGGGACCGCCTGGATGCCCGAGACCGTCGGGAAGTACGAGATCGTCGAACGCATCGGACGGGGCGGCATGGGCCTGGTCTACAAGGCCCGCGACCCGATCCTCGACCGCTTCGTCGCGCTCAAGGTCATCTCGACCGACGCGGACATCACCGAAGAGCTTCGCGCCCGGTTCTTCCGCGAGGCCCAGGCGTGCGCCCGGCTGAGCCATCCCAACATCGTCACCGTGTACGACATGGGCGAGCACGAGGGACGGCTCTTCTTCGTCATGGAGCTGCTGGAGGGCGACGAGCTGCGGAAGCTCATCGCCCAGCGGAAAGCCCTCACGCTCCAGGACAAGCTCTCCATCATGATGCAGGTGTGCGACGGGCTGCACTACGCCCACGAGCGAGGCATCGTCCACCGCGACGTCAAGCCCGGCAACATCATGCTGCTGCGCAACGGGCAGGTGAAGGTCCTCGACTTCGGCATTGCGCAGATCGCGGCGACCGAGGGCGGTCTCACGCGCACCGGGCTGATCATGGGGACCCTGCGCTACATCGCGCCCGAACAGGTGCGCGGGCGGGCCGACCATCGCGCCGATATCTTCTCGGTGGGGGCGGTGACCTACGAGCTGCTCGGCCTGCGGCCGCCGTTCACCGGCGATGACCCCATGCAGCTCCTCGAGCAGCTGCGAACGGAGGACCCGCCGTCCCTGACCGAGGTGGATCCCACCATTCCGGGGGAGCTGGCCGCCATCGTCCAGCGCGCGATGCGCAAGCAGCCGGAGCAGCGCTTCCAGGACCTCGAGCAGATGCGGGCGGAGCTCGAGCACGTGCAGCGCGGGCTCGTCGACGAGACCCAGCAGGTGCGGGCGCGCCTCCGCCGGCAGCGGGACCGGCTCCTGCAGCTCCAGGCGGTCCTGGCCGAGCGGACGGGGTCTCCGGTCGACGACGAGACCATCGTCGCCATCGACGAGCGCGCGCGTCTGACGACGATGCGGGGACTCGAGAGCGAGTTCGAGCGCCGGATCGAGACGCTGGAAGCCAGGATCGGCCAGGCCGAGGCGCTGATGCCGGCGCTGCAACGGGGCCAGGAGTTCCTGCAGAGCGGGCAGTTCGCCGACGCCGTGGTGGAGTTCGAGGCGATCGTCGCGGAGATGCCGGAGCACGGTCGGGCGCTCGAGCTGCTCCAGCAGGCGCGGGGGCAGGCGGAGGTGCACCGGCGCCGGCAGATCGCCACCCAGTTCCTGCAGGAGGCGCGCACGGCGTTCGAGGAAGGCCAGCCCAGCCTCTGCCTGGAGATCCTCAAGCAGGCGGTCGACGTCTCGGCGCCGACGGAGACCGCCGCGGAGTTCGCGTCGCTCCGAGCGAGCGCGGAGGCCGCGCTCGCCGCCCAGGATGCCGCCCGCCGGCTGCGCGAGCAGGCGGAGCGGGCGCGGGAAGAGATGACGCGGAGGCGTTACCTCGCCCGGACCGCGGGCGCGCCTCAGCACGTCCCGGAACTGTGGAGCGCCGCCGAGGCGAGGCTCGCCGAGGCCCAGGCGGCCTTCGATGGCCAGTCGTTCAGGTCCGCCATCGAGCTTTCCAGCGCCGCGGCGGCCGGCTACGGGCGTGCCGAAGAGGCGGTCCGCGATCTCACCCGACCGGAGCGTCGGCAGGCGGAGGAGGCACAGGAGCGGGCAACGCTCGGCCAGCGGGATGCGGTGGCGGTGGATGCCGAGCGGCTGGCCTCCACGCTCTGCGCCGACGCCGCGAGGCGGTTCGACGAGGCCCGGGGCGCGTTCGCCGAGCGTCAGTACCTGAAGGCCACCGAGGCCTTCGATGCGGCGCTGGTCCTCTACCGCCGGGCGGAGAACCAGGTGCGGGAGCTGGTGCGGCGACGACGCGAGCAGGTCGACCAGGCGCGGCAGCGGATGGCCGAGCGGCGCCGGTTGGCGGAGGCGGTGGACGCGGCCGCGCGAGGAGGCGACGAGTGGGCGCAGGCGGAGGCGATGGCCGCGTCCGGCGAGGGGGCTCACGGCCAGGAGGCTTACGACGATGCAGGCCGGGCCTTCGATCAGGCCGCCGCACTCTATCGGCGCGCCGAGGAGCGCGCGCGTGAAGTCGCCCGCGCCCTCGAAGCCGCGCGTGCCGATGTCGACAAGGCCCGGCAGGCGGTCGTCCTGGCGCGTCGAACGGCCAGCGAGCGGCAAGCCTCCCACTATGCGGCCGAGCCCTGGCGGCTGGCCGAGAGCGCCGAGGCGGAGGCGAGCGCGCTGCTGGAGCGCGAGGACTACACGGCTGGCCGCCGCCTGCTCGGTGAGGCGCGGCGCCACTACTCGGCGGCCTCCGAGGCGGCCGGGATCGCGGCCGAGGCCGAGGTCCGCCGCCTCGACGCGATGATGTCCGATGCCCGGCGGCTGTTCGAGTCCGGCGACCTGACGGCATGCCGGCGTCGGGTGAACGAGGTCCTCGCGCTGAAGCCCGACCACCCCGCGGCGTTGCTTCTCGGGCGCGAGACCGACGAAGGACTCCAGCAGATCGAGGTCGCCGCCGCGCTGGCCGCGCCTCCGGCCTCCCCCACCCATATCGGCACCGTACGCGTAGAGCCGCCGGCGGTGGCCGCGGAGGCCGAAACCCGCCGCCTGGACGCGATGGTGTCGGAGGCCCGCCGGCTGTTCGAGTTCGGCGACCTGATGGCATGCCGGCGCCGGCTGAACGAGGTTCTCGCGCTGAGGCCGGATCACACGGAGGCGCTGCGGCTTGCTCGCGACGCGGACGAAGGCCTCCGGCAGATGGAGCTCGCCGCCGAGCAGGCGCCGCCGCCGACGGGCTTCATCGACGTGCGCGCCCTGCGCGGGGAGCCGCCTTCCGTGACGGCCGACGTGAGCGCTCCGCCCGGCGGGGCCGCGTCCGCGGCGAAGGGGGCGACCGCGTCTCGGGAGGGCACGGTTCGCGCTCGGACGGCGAGCCGCGACCGGAGCGCCGTCCCCGGCGCGGTGGCCCCATCCCGGCGCGGCCTCTGGCCCGCCGCGGCCGTCGCGGGATGCCTGGCGCTCGGACTCGGCGCGTTCTTCCTCTTCTCGAGGACGGCGCCCTCGGGGGCGCCTCCCGCGGGCGAGACACCATCGTCGGCGCAGTCCGCTCCCGGTCCCCCCGCCGTGGTGCAGCCACCACCGGCCGGCCCCGGTCAACGGTCCCCGGCCACGAGCACGGAGGCTGCAAAGGAGGACGCGAACCGGCAGGCGGCGGAGGCTCGCCTGGCCGCCGAGCGGGCGGCGGCGGACAAGGCGGCCGCAGACCGGGCGGCGGCGGCCAAGGCGGCGGCCGACAAGCTGGCGGCGGAGCGGGCGGCGGCCGAGAAGGCGGCAGCCGACCAGGCAGCCAACGCGAAGCTGGCGGCGGAGCGGGCAGCGGCCGAGAAGGCGGCGGCCGACAAGGCGGCGGCGGAGCGGG
>Ga0302046_10001962_pt1 | contig 19296 bp, 18 predicted proteins | sample RVTome_11_FD_200261 | JGI IMG/M metagenome (GOLD analysis project Ga0302046, IMG submission 200261) | Soil microbial communities from uranium-contaminated site in the Upper Colorado River Basin, Wyoming, United States - RVT147D111 (version 2) ...
GGCTCGACGGGCCGTTCTGCTACGGCGAGGGCAAGGCCGAGATCATCGGCAAGATCGCCGCCGAGCGCGGCTACGACCTGCGGCTGTCGTACTCGTACAGCGATTCGGTCAGCGACCTGCCGATGCGGGAGATGGTCGGCCACCCCGTGGCGGTCAACCCGGACCGGGGGCTGGAGACCGTCGCCCGCCAGCGAGGCTGGCCGATCGTGATCTTCGCCCGCCGGACCAAGCAGGCGATCAAGCTGACCACGGCGGTCAGTCTCGGCGTGGCCGCGGCGGGCTCGTCGTATGCGCTGGGCCGCCGGCACGGCCGCATCCAGGCTGACGCGGTCCAGGGGCGTGCCTCCCGCCTGCTGGGCCGGTGAGGTTCACCCGGTCGGCGCACCTGACCGCGCTGATCGCCGACAGCGAGCGGCTCGCCGGCCGGCTGGCGGCCGCTGCAGTCGAACCCGACAGCCGAGATGCCGCCCGCGAACGGGAGCTGCTCGCCTCGCTGCGGCTCGACGGCTCGACGATCCCGGCGGGGACCGGCTGGCCGGCAGCCATCCGCACGCGCTCGGCGCCGGCCGACCAGCTCGAGGATTCGCAACGAGGGATCTGGCTGGCCGAGCATGCGGGGCTGGCCGCCGCCATCGACGACGACAGGATTGGCCGGGCGCTGCGCAGCGATCCGGTCGCTGCGCTTTCCGACCTGCACACGCGTCTGACCGAAGGGCTCGTCGCCGACGATCGCCGGGGCCGCTGGCGCGTCGAGGAGCGCGCGGTCACCGACACCTCGGTTGGGCGGATCATCTACTGGCCGGCCAAGCCCGACCAGATCGGCTTGGCGATGGGCGAGGCGGCAGCGTGGCTGTTGGGCCCGGGTGCCCGCGAGCACGCGCTGGTCCGCGCGGGATGGCTGCTGCTCCACGTGCTCCACGTCCAACCGTTCGACGCCGCCAACGGCCGGGTCGCACGCGTGGCGGCTCGTGCCCTGCTGGCTGACGGCGGGCTCGACCCCCACGGCGTGGCTCCCTTCGACCAGGTCCAGGAAGCCGACGCCATCGGCCTGTTCGACGAGATCGCCCGCACGACCCGGCGCCGTGACGCGACCGTGTGGCTGGAACGATGGGGAGAGCTCGTCACGACCGCACTCAGACGAGCAGTTGTCCACCATGCCGACCACGTCATGGTCGACGAACAGGCCGCCGCCGCGTGGGAGCAGGTGCCGGACGCCTTCACGATCACCGACTGGCGCGAACAGGCGGGCACCCGTGCCGACGACGGCCTGCGGGAGCTGTTGGACGCCGGGCTGGTCGAGCCGGTCCCGGGCGCCCGCGGGCTGCGCTTCGTTCGGGCCGGGTGATCAGACCGGGTTGTCGGCCATGAACGCGGCGATCCTGTTGCCGATGTCGGCGCCGCGATCCTCCTGGAGGAAGTGGTGGGCGCCCTCCAGGACCTCGAAGCCCTTGCACCCCGGGATCCGCTCGGCCCAGCGCTGACCGACTCGCGACGGCAGGATCACGTCGTCGGCACCCCACAGGATCAGGGTTGGCGTCGCCCAGTCGCTCATGGCCATGTTGGCCTCGTGGCTGACCATCGCACCGGGATCGTCGTCGGACAGCGGGACTCGCAGCGGCAGTGCCAGCGGGCCGGCTTGCGACACCGCGTTCGGGAACGGCGCCTCGTAGGCGGCCTTCTCGGCCTGTGACAGCTCGCGCGTGCAGCCGCCGTCGACGAGGAAGCCGATCGGCAGGTCGTCGCTGCGCTCGACGAAGTTGCGGAAGGCGAACCAGGCCTCGGTCGGTTTGCGACCCGGGATGTAGGGCGCCGTGTCGAGGATGACGAGGCGGGCCACCCGGTCGGGGTTGGCGACGGCCCACGGCAGGCCGACGAACCCGGCCCAGTCGTGGATCACGAGGGTGACCGGGTCGGGGCCAACCGCCTCCAGGTGGGCATCGAAGCCCTCGAGGATCGTGTCCCACGTGTACCAGTCGCGTTCGGCCGGCTTGTCGGAGCGGCCGAAGCCGACCAGGTCGGGGGCGACGACGCGGTGGCCGGCCGCCGCCAGTGGCGGCATGACGTGCCGGTACAGGTAGCTCCAGGTCGGTTCACCGTGGAACAACACCACCGGCTCGCCAGACGGGTCGCCCGTCTCGTGGCGTGCCAGCCGCACGTCGAGTCCGCCGATCGACGCCGGGACCCAGGTGGACTCCAGATCCCAGTCGGGCAGGTCGGCAAAGCGCTCGTCGGGCGTGCGGATGACGTCGACCACGGGAACTCCTTGACTGGTCGCCGACCGGACCCTAGGTGAGCAGGGCAGCCAGCTCGTCGGGCGTGGCGACCGGGCGGTCGCAGACGAAGCCGCGGCAGACATACGCGGCAGGGCGTCCATCGAGCTCGGTTCGATGTTCCAGCAACGGCGGCACGACGGCGGGGCCGTCGGCGATCGCCAGGACGGTGCCGACTCGCGGCCGCGCGGCGACCGCGACCAGCGCCTGGCGCTCGGCGCCGACCGCACCAACGATCGCGATCTCGCGCCCGTCGGCCGCCAGGCGCTCGGCAACCTGGAGCGCGTACCCGTGGGCGGGCGCCCGCTGGTCAAGGTCGTCGCCAAAGCTGGCGACGGTCGTCCGTGCGCGCTCGTCCCACGCGTGATCGCCCGTGAAGGCTGCCAGCCGGGCAAACGTCTCGGCCAGGACGCTGCCACCGGCCGGAGTCGCGTTGTCCCAGGTGTCTCGCGGCCGCACGTACAGCCCGGTGGTTTCCGCGGGCGCGGACCAGAACCCGCCGGCCGGATCCGCGAACCGCTCCAGCGCGTCGTCGGCCAGCGCCATCGCCCACTCGAACCAGCGCACGTCGCCGGTCGGCTCGTACAGGTCGAGCAGGGCACCGGACAGGAACGCGACGTCCTCGAGCAGCGCCGGGACGGACGCAACGCCGTCCTTCCACGCGTGATGCAGCGCCCCGTCGACCACGAGGCTGTCGGCCAGGAACACCGCCGTCCGCGCGGCCTCGTCGATCCAGCCGGGCTCGTCAAGCCATCGGCCAGCGCGCGCCAGCCCGCGGACGACAAGCGCGTTCCAGGACGTGAGGACCTTGTCATCGAGGCCGGGCGGCACCCGTCGGTCGCGGACAGCCAGCAGCGCCTCGACGACCTCGGCACGCTCGGCCTCGAACGCCACCAGGTCCAGGCCGCGGTGGCGGCAGAACTCGTCACGGTGGACGGGCTCGTTGAGGATCGTGACACCCTCCCAGTTGCCGGCCGGCGTAACGTCGAAGAACTCCGCCCACCTGTCGGCGTCGAGCCTCGCCCCGGTGAGGACCGAACGGAACTCCTCGTCGGTCCAGACAAAGAACCTGCCTTCGACACCCTCCGAGTCGGCGTCGGTGGCCGAGAAGAACCCGCCGTCGGGGTGCCGCAGGTCGCCCAGCAGGTAGTCGGCCGTCGAGGTCGCGACGCGGCGCAGGTCGTCACGGCCGGTGATCGCGGCCGCCTTGGCGTAGGAGGCCAGCAGCAGCGCGTTGTCGTAGGCCATCTTCTCGAAGTGCGGCACCAGCCACCTGGCGTCGACCGAATAGCGGTGGAAGCCACCGGCAAGCTGGTCGTGGATGCCGCCACGGGCCATCCGGTCGAGCGTGTGCACGACGGCTTCGAGGGCGTCGGGATTGCCGGTGCGCAGGTGATGGTCGAGCAGGAATTCCATCGTCATGGCCTGCGGGAACTTCGGGGCACGACCGAAGCCACCCAGCGACCGGTCCCACGCGCGGGTCACGAGCAGCTCGGCGGCCCGCTCGCCCGTGGTCGCGTCGAGCGGGGCGTCGGTTGCGTGCGAGCCAGCCAAGCGGTCGGCGATCGCCGACGCCACGTTGCCCGCCGACTCGGTGAGCTCGTCGCGTTGCGTGAGCCAGGCTTCGACGATCGCCTCGAGAATGGTCAAGAAGCCCGGCATCCCGCCGCGCGGCGGGTTGGGCCAGTAGGTGCCGGCGTGGAACGGTCGGCGCTCGTGGTCACAGAACACCGACATCGGCCAGCCGCCATGACCCGTGATGGCGGTCGTGGCCTCCATGTAGATCGCGTCGACGTCGGGACGCTCCTCACGATCGACCTTGATGGACACGAAGTGCTCGTTCAGGTACGCGGCGACCTGGTCGTCCTCGAACGATTCGTGTGCCATGACGTGGCACCAGTGACAGGACGAGTAGCCGACCGACAGGAAGACCGGGACGTCCCGCTCGCGCGCCTCGTCGAACGCCTCGTCACCCCAGGGGAACCAGTCCACGGGGTTGTCCGCGTGCTGGAGGAGGTACGGGGACGTGCTGTCCACAAGGCGATTCGACACGAGTTCCCATCCGAGGGCTGGTCAGCGAGGCTACGGGCCCCGAAAACTCGCCCAACCCCGCGATGCCCGACTTGACTATTCGTGTTGACCATGGTCGTGAAACATGGTCAAATGATCCTGTGCAGACCATGTCCATCTCGAAGTTCAAGGCGACCTGCCTGGCCGTCCTCGAGGAGGTGCGCACAAGCGGCGAGCCCATCCTGATCACCAAGCGGGGAAAGCCGATCGCCGAGGTGGTGCCCCCGAGCACGACTGACGGCACCAAGCGGCAGCTCGGCATGTTCGGCGACACGATCACGTTCATGGGCGACGTCATCTCACCGCTCGACGAGCCATGGGAGGTCCTCGAGAAGTGAGGCTTCTGCTGGACACGCACGCCTGGATCTGGACGCTGACGGATCGCGAGCGACTGTCGACTCAAGCCGCAGAAGCGATCGAGGACCCCGGCACGCAACTGTGGCTGTCCCCCGTGAGCGTGTGGGAGGCGCTCCTGCTGTTGCAGCGGGGGCGTTTCGGCGTCGACGGCGAGCCGGAAGACTGGGTGCGGGCGAGGCTCCGCGGTTTTCCGATCCAGGACGCACCGCTGACCCGTGAAGTGGCGATCGCGAGCCGCACGATCGACCTTGAGCACGAGGATCCGGCCGATCGGTTCATCGCTGCAAGCGCGATGGTCCATGACCTCACGCTCCTGACGGCAGATTCGCTGCTGCTGTCATCGGACGTCATTCGCACGATGGCGGCCTGACGCGGCCGGAAGCTGCGCAACTATGGTGACACCGTCGGAAGCGCCGGGACGCCGGACGGGAACGGGCTGCCGGCAGCCCCGAGCGAGGCCATCGGCGTGCGCAGACTCTCCCAGTATCCGCTCTACATCGCGGTCGCGTTCGCCGCGGTGGGCTTCCTGCTGCTCTTCCTGGCGTGGAACGAGGCGGCGGAGCTCGACCACGTGTCCGGGCAGATCCCCATCCTCATCTCGGGCGGGCTCACGGGGCTCGGGCTCGTTGGCGTCGGGCTGACGATGGCGATCACGGCCGAGCTGCGCCGCACGACCGGGCAGTTGCTCGGTGAGCTCTCCGAGGTCCGCGAGGCGATCGCATCTGTCGCCGCAACCCCCGGCACGGCCAGGGTCACGGGTGAGGTGGTCGCCGGCGCCACGACGTACCACCGGCCGACCTGCCACCTGGTGGAACACCGTGACGATCTGGAGCAGCTGACAGCCGACGACGCACGTGACCGAGGCCTGACCGCATGCCGGATCTGCAAGCCCGACCAGGCGGCGTAGGCCGGCAACGGCCGCAGCCCGGGACGGGTCAGGCGAGCGCGGCGGCGCTGTCGCCCAGGTACGCCTCGGCAACGATCGGGTTGCCGCGGATCTCGTCGGGCTCGCCCGTTGCGAGGATGCGCCCGAAGTTGAGGACGTGGACGTAGTCACACACGCGCAGCACGAACGGGACGTGGTGCTCGATGACGACGATCGTCAGGTCGAGCTCGTGACGCATGGCAAGCAGCCGGTCACCGAACTCGGCCGTCTCCCGAGGACCCAGGCCAGCCAGCGGCTCGTCGAGCATGAGGATGGTCGGATCTGTTGCCAGCGCAGCGGCGACCTCGACCTGTTTCAGCGTCCCGTAGGACAGGCCGGACAGGGGCGTGTCCGCCAGGTGCGCCAGTCCAAGATGGTCGAGGACGTGCAGGGCCTGCTCCTCGATCACCTCTTCCTCCGCGAAGGCGGACGGCGCACCGAACAGTCCCGAGCCCACGTGGTACCGGATGCCGCGATGCTGGGCGACCAGCAGGTTCTCGAGCACCGTGAACGATCGGACCAGGCCTACGTGCTGGAACGTCCGGCCCAGCCCGAGGCGTGTCCGCTCGTCCGGTCGGAGGCCCGTGACCCGTCGGCCATGGATGGTGATCGTCCCCGCGTCCGGCGTCTCGAAGCCCGTGATGCAGTTGAAGAGCGTGGTCTTGCCGGCGCCGTTGGGGCCGATCAGGCCGACGATCTCGTTTTCGTGGACGTCGAGCGACACGTCCGCCAGCGCCTGGAGCCCGCCGAAGGCCAGCGACACGTCGGAGACGCTGAGCACCGACATCAGGCCTCCTCCCCGACGAGTTGCGAGGGCAGCGACTTCCACGGCCCGAACGACAGCCAGCGGAACACAGGCCGCAACAGCTGGGCCAGTCCACCCGGGAAGTACAACAGGACACCGAGCACGAGCAGCGCGGCCACCAGCGGCGTGGCCGACGCGTTGATCGGCTGGTCGGGGAACGCCTCGGCCAACCGCTCCAGCCCGTAGGCCAGGAACGAGAAGACGAGCGCGCCGAGGACCACGCCGGGCCGCGACCCGACACCCCCGAAGATCGCCATCATCACGAACGTGACGGAGCCGAGGAACGCGAAGTCGAGCGGCGCGATCAGCTGCTCGACCGAGGCGAACAGTGCTCCGCCGAGGCCGGCGATCGCTCCCGACAGCACGAAGGCGAGCAGCTTGAACGCCGTCACGTTGATGCCCCACGACGCTGCGACACGCTCGGAGTCGCGCAGCGCCTCGATGGCACGGCCGGCCTTCGATGACGTCAGCCGCCAGTCGAAGATCCAGACGGCCGCCACGCCCAGGATGCACAGGTAGGCGTAGGTCACGTCGCCGGTGGCCCAGCCCGGCCGGGTGGCCTCGATGCCGCCCCCGCCGCCGGTGATCGCCTCGATGTTGAACAGCACGCGCTCGGCAAACACGGCGTAGACGAGCGTCACCAGCGCCAGGTACAGGCCCCGGACGCGCAGTGCGACGAGCCCGATGGCCAGCGCCTGCGCGGCCCCGACACCGACGGCAGCGACGAGCGCCGCCTCCCACGGCATCCCCAGGGTGCTGATCACGAAGCCGGCGGTGAAGGCCCCCATGCCGACGAACGCCGAATGCCCCAGCGACACCTGCCCGGTGTAGCCGATGAGGATGTTGAGGCTCAGCGCGACGATCACGGACGTCGCGGCCGTCGACAGCACGTTGATGCGGATGGCGCCGATCAGGTGCGGGGATGCGACGACGAAGCCGGCCAGCACGGCGAGCACGGCCATGCGAACGAAACGGCCTGCCCGGCTGGGTCGCCAGCGCTCCCGGCGATGCACCGGGGCCTGGTGGATGACGATCGGGATCGGTTCGGCGAGCACGTCGGTCACGTCACGCCTCCTTGCCGAGCAGACCGCGTGGGCGCACGACCATCACGATCAGCAGCACGAAGAAGGCCGCGGCCATCGGCGGGTTCGGCACCCAGCCGGTGACGTCGAAGGTCAGCGCCGCCTCGTTCGTGAGCGAGGAGACCATCCCCAGCAGGATGCTGCCGACGACCGCGCCCGGCATCGAGTTGATCCCTCCGAGCACGGCGGCCGTGAAGGCCAGCACGAGCAGGTCGCGGGTGACCATGGCCGGAAACAGCTGCTGGAAGACGCCCGCGCCCAACACCCCCGCCACGCCGCCGAGACCGCCGGCGATGCCCCAGGCGAGCATCGACATCGCCCGCGGCGACACTCCCGACAGCGACGCGGCGAACGGTTCCTGCGACGCCGCCAGCAGGGCGACGCCGACGGGCGTGCGGAACAGCAGGGTCAGCAGGACCACGGCAATCGCGAGGACCGCGACCACGACGATGGCGTGCCACAGGACCAGCGACCCGAAGATGGTCAGCTGTCGGACGCACTCGCCGCCCTGTGACTCCAGGCACGGCGCTCCGTCGATGAAGCGCGGAAACGTCCGGACCCTCGGCAGGAACACCACGGCCTCGAAGCCGACCATCAGGAAGAACACGGCGGCAGTCGCCACCAGCGAGATCACCGGCGACGCGTCGACGAGCCGCCGGATGACCAGGGCGTTGATCGCGACGCCGAGGACGATGCCGATGGCGACGGCGACCAACAGGTAGCCGACCATCGCCAGTCCGCTGACCTCGGCCGGGTCGACGGTCCGGTCCAGGTCGAAGTTCAACATCAGGGCAAGGACCACGAAAGCTGGCAGCGTGCCGAGCTCTCCCTGGGCGAAGTTGAGCACGCCGGTCGCCTTGTAGACGACCGCGATGCCCAGGGCGACCAGCGCGATGACGGAACCGTTCAGCGTTCCGTCGACCACGACCCTGCCCAAGGGGATGTCGGATACCAGCAGCACGACGAACACGAGGGCGGCAAGGCCCGTCGCGATGCCCCGGCGCCAGCCCATCACCGACGCTGCGCAAGCAGGCGCGTCATCGCACCGGACCGGTGCACGTCGGTCGCGACGGCGGGGGCTGCGAGTCCTGACAGCGCCAACCACGACCCCAGGGCGAACGCCGGGAGGGCAAGCCACATCCACCACGGGTTCGTGGCCTGGCTGCGGGCCGGTTGGACGGCTTGTGGAGGTGAGCTGGTCGGCGGCGGGGCGAGGATCGGGTCATCCCGCGGCGGTGCGGGCGCCGCGACGGGTGGCGCGCCGACCCCCACGGGATCACCGACGTCAAGCCCGGTACCGCCCGCCAGCGTCGGAGGCTGGTTCGACGGCGCCGCTGGCGGGCTGAACACTGCGGGGACGCCAGTCGCCATGGCCACCGCGACCGTCCCGATGTCCAGCCCGACCTGGGCATTGGTCGTGGGGTCGGGGTCGCCGAACGCGAGGTTGGGCGAGCCGATGGGCCGCAGGAGCAGCCCGTGGTTTTCCAGGTCGCCGCTCGCCCACGCCCGAGCCGCGAACGCGAGGTCGAATCGCCACGCCTCCCCGCCGGGATCGAACGTGCCAATGGAGCCGAGCACGCAGTCGATGGCGAGCTCGCCCGTCTCCGTGTCGCGGGGAATGTCGAACTCCGACTGTGCCATGGGGGCGCCACCGGGCTCGAACGGCGCCGTGAGCGGGCAGGCCTCGATCCCGACCCGCTGCGACAGGTCGAGCGCCTGGTTCTCGAGCGCGTCGGCCAGCCCGTTGACGAAGTACTCGGGATCCTCGGTGCCGATGGTCTCGAAGAGGGCAAGCACGATCCGCCGGAAGCTCGGCGAGTTCATGTCGAACGTTGGCTGGGCTTGCTGGAACACGAGGTCGAATTGCTCGATCTCGTGGCCGGCTGGCACCGCGGGAGGCTGGAACAGGATGGCGGACTGGTACCGGGCGTTGCCGCCCAGGTATGCCACCGAGACGGTGTCAGGCGGGACTGGCTGGACCGGCGTCGACAGGTCCAGGTTGGCCGCGTCACCGACGGCTTCGCGAAGGGGATCGCGAACCGGATCCAGCTCGGGGGGGCACGCCTCGGGGACCACGATGCAGATCGCGGTGGGCGGCACGTCGTTCGTGAGGATGTTGGGCAGGACGGCGGTGGCCGAGGCGACGTACAACGTCGACTCGTCGATGGCGATGGGAACCTCGTCGGGCGGCGGCCCCTCCTGGGCAGCGACCGGCGACAGCGCGAGCGTCAGCCCGAGGCCCATGAGCAGGACGCCAGCGCGTACCTGCCGGATGCCCGCTCGTCGGCTCACGTCACGTCCTCGGCTCACGTCCTTCGGCCTCGTCAGAACCCGGTCCGGAACGTGCCAGCATCCGCCCAGATCTCACGATCGCAGTCCGCCGTCACGACGTGCACGCCGGGCCGGGTTCCGAAGTGGTTCGACGGGGTGAACGCCTGGTCCGGGAACAGGCCGGTGCTGATCGTGATGGTCTCCATCATGTCCCGGAAGTCCTCGCGGGTCAGGTCGTTGCCGTACCGGCGCCCGTACTCGAGGAACATGTGGTGGGCCGTCTTGTTGACGCCCCACAGGGCGAGGCTCAGGTCGAGGTCGTTGCGGGAGATGTCAAACCGTTCGACGGCACGCATGAAGTCCGGGTCGACCTGGTCGATGACGTCGAGCGACGGCCAGGTCGAAAACGACGTGGCGTTCTCCATGGCCGGACAGCCATTTTCGAGGATGGCGTTGAGCGTCCCGGGAGCCAGGTAGAGCAGGTGGAAGTCGTAGCCGTTGTCCCGTGCAACCTGGGCAAACCGGATCAGGTGCAGCGGGGAGGTGAGCGCGAAGACCACCTCGACGCCGTCGTCGTTGAGCTGGCGGGCGAACGGCGCGTACCAGTCCGTGCCCTCGCGAGGGTGGCGCAGCGTCTCGCGAAACTCGATGCCCTTGTTGGCCAGTCCGGACTGCCAGGCCTCCACGGACGCGTTCCAGTTGACGGTGTCGATCGCGATGGCACCGACCTTCTGCCCCGGAAAATGCCTCCGCATGTACTGCGACCACAGCTCGCTCTGCTGGGGATAGGTGGCGGACACGGCGAAGTACCAGGGGTTGCCCGCAAGGGCTCCTTCGTCCGCGCCGAACGAGATGTACGGAACCTCGAGCTGTGCCGCCAGTGGCGCGCAGGCACCGATGCCGTCGGCGCCGACGCCGGACATGATGAAGCCGACCTGCATCAGCTGGCGGCAGATCTGGCGAGCGGTCGTCGGCGTGTAGCGGTCGTCCTGGAAGGCGATCTCGATGTCACGGCCGAGCACCTTTCCGTCGCCCTGTTCCCGGATCCACCGCCAGTACAGGTCCGCGCTCTCCTCGAAGACGACGGCGGGCAGGGGTGCAGCGCCAGTCACGGGGGCATGGGCCGCCAGGGTGATCGTGGTGTCCGTGACCCCGGTCCGGTCAGAGCCTCGCACCTGGTAGGTCGCTCCCGAGCCCGACGAGACCGATTGGCCCGGCTGCTGGGCTGTCCCGGGGGCGGCCGCGCCGCCTCCTTGCTGCGGGAGGTTGCCGACGGCACCACCGGCCGGGCCTTCGCCAGCGCCGACCGATGTTGGTCCGGCTGTCGGTTGGCCACTGCCGTCCGGGCTGCCGTCAGCTGCCACGTCCGCCGAGCCAGCCTGCTGGCCTTCGGTGGCCACGTGCACCCCGGGCTTCTGTCCGCAGGCGACCACGACGGCCATCATCGCGGCCACGGCGCCGATGATCCTCGGCGACCAGATGGAAGACGTCCGCACGCGCCACCCTCCCTCACGGCCACTGGGACCAACGATGGCCGCTGCACAGAAGCATTCGCCACGGGCAGGGCGGAACCCTGCCACACGAACCCGCGTCACGTCGCCGTGATCGTGCTCCATCGACTCCTGCGCTGACGCTCGCGAACGCGGGAAACCTCAGGCCACGTCGATCGCGTTGGTGCGCGCGATGTCGCCGAGCCAGTCGGCCGTGGGCTTGGGGGTCCGCTCAAAGGTCGTGCGGTCGCATGCGACGAGCCCGAAGTGGATGCGGTAGCCGAAGATCCACTCGAAGTTGTCCAGCAGCGACCAGTAGGTGTAGCCCCGGACGTCGATGCCGTCATCGATCGCCGACAGGACACCCTCGAGCGCCTTCTGGACGTACGCGCGGCGCTGCTCGTCGTCACCCGTGCCGATCCCGTTTTCGGTCACGAGCAGCGGGACCTGCCCGTCGAGACGGTTCCACGCGTGGCGAAGCGTGGCCTCCAGCGCCCACGGCCAGTACTCGTAACCCATGGGAAGCAGCTCGACCCCTTCCTCGGGGCCGACCATGCCCTGAGGTCCCAGGCGCAAGCGCGAATAGGTCTGGACCCCGAAGAAGTCATCGCCGCGGCACGCGTCGAGGAACTGGTCCTCCATCCTTGCCTGGTGGGCGGCGGCGTACTCCTCGCCGCCGTCCACGGCGGCGTACTCGGCCATGGACAGCGTCATGCCGACGGGCACGTCCGCCTGGGACTTGATGGCGTCGACACCGGCACGATGGGCGGCGCAGAAGTTGGCCCGAGCGGCATCCCACTCCGCATCGTCGGTGTGGCCGGGCGGGAACACGCCCATCATGTGGCCCATGCTCGCGACGATGTTGGGCTCGTTGATCGTGCAGGCGCGCGCAATCCTGTCGGCCCCGAGGTGCCGGGCGGTCCGCTCGCAGTAGCGGGCGAACCGGTCGACGATCCCCGAGTCGGCCCAGCCGCCGTCGACGGCCGCCCAGCGTGGCGTCGTGAAGTGGTGGAACGTCACGACGGGCTGGATGCCCAGGTCTCGCGCGGTGTCGCACACGCGCGCGTAATGGTCGAGGGCGGCCGTCGAGAACTCGCCCTCCTCGGGTTCGATGCGCGCCCACTCGACCGAGAACCGGTACGTCGAAAACCCCAGGTCGGCCAGCAGCCGCAGGTCGTCGGGATACCGGTGCCACTGGTCACAGGCATCGCCACTGGGCTCGGCGACGATCGAGCCGGGCCGATGCTCGAACTCCCACCAGTCCGAGTTCCAGTTGCCACCCTCGACCTGGTGCGCGGCCGTGGCCGTGCCCCACTCGAAGCCGTCGGGGAATCGTCGCGTCGTCATGCGACGGCACTCTAGGAACGCTCCGCCTGCCAACCGGCGCCGCCGCGTATCTTGATCGCATGGAACCGACCATCGACCTGCCGGATGCCGTCGAGACGGCGACTGGCTGGTTGACCGAGCAGGAGCTTGCGAACGTCCGCGAGCGCGTGCCGATGGTGTACGTCGACGCCGTCCCGGTGCGGGTCGACCACCTCGGGCGCGTCACCAAGGTCGGCCTGCTGCTCAGGGCCATGCCCGACGGGACGATCTCCCGCGCGCTCGTGTCCGGACGGGTCCTGTGGGGCGAGACCATCCGCGAGGCGCTGTGGCGCCACCTCACCAAGGACCTGGGCAACGACGCCGACCCCCACCTGCCGTCATCGCCCCAACCCTTCACCGTGGTCGAGTACTTCCCGGATCCCAAGCGCACGGGCTATCACGACCCACGCCAGCACAAGGTGGCACTCGGCTTCATCGTGCCGATCGAGGGGCAGCCGGCGGCATCGGCTGACTCGCTCGACTTCGGCTGGGTGACACCCGAGGAGGCGGTGTCCGAGGTCGTCAAGTCCGAGATGACCGCCGGCCACGACCGCGTCGTGAGGATGGCGCTTGGCCACGCCGGCGTGCTCCCCTGACTCGCTGGCTTCCTGGCTGCCGTGGCTGCCCGGTTCACCCGTCGCGTCCTCGTACGCTTTTTTTTCGGCGAGAGGCCTGTTCGTGGGCAAGGACATCGACAAGGTCGAGTTCACCACCGACGACCGCCGGCGCTACCGGGAGAAGGTGCGTCAGAACCTGGACGCCCTGCGTTCCATGCTGGACGCACGCAGCTTCGAGACGGGGCGCAAGCTCATCGGCGTCGAGATGGAGTTCTACGTCGTCGACGACGACGGCTGGCCGATGAACATCAACGAGCAGCTGCTCTCGTCCATCGAGTCCGAGGACTTCCAGACCGAGCTCGCCCAGTTCAACATCGAGTTCAACCTCGACCCCCACAAGCTGGTCGGCACCGTCTTCCGCGAGGTCGAGGAGGAGCTGCTCACCTCCTACAACTTCGCGAACCGGCGGGCCCACGATCTCGGCGCCCGTGTCGTGATGATCGGGGTGCTGCCCACGTTGAGTGACCTCCACGTCACCATCGAGAACATCTCGCAGAACCCGCGCTACCACCTGCTGAACGAGCAGATCCTGGAGGCTCGCGGCGAGGACATCGTCATTCACATCGACGGACGAGAGCACCTCGAGTTTCGCGACTCGTCGATCATCATCGAGGCGGCGGCCACGTCGGTCCAGCTGCACCTGCAGGTCTCGCCGGCCGGCTTCGGACGGACCTGGAACGCCGCGCAGGCCGTCGCCGCGCCACAGGTCGCGGTCGCGGCAAACAGCCCGTTCCTCCTGGGCAAGGAGCTGTGGCAGGAGACGAGGATCGCCGTGTTCGAGCAGTCGATCGACACCCGCAGCGAGGAGCTGGCAGCCCAGGGCGTGCGGCCACGGGTGTGGTTCGGCGAGAAGTGGATCGAGTCGGTCGCCGACCTGTTCGAGGAGAACGTGACCTACTTCCCGTCGCTGCTCCCACTGGTCGACGACGAGGACCCGCACGAGGTCCTGCTGGCCGGCGGGATCCCCCACCTGCCCGAGCTGACGCTGCACAACGGGACGATCTACCGGTGGAACCGGCCCGTCTACGCCGTGGCGCGAGGCAAGCCCCACCTGCGGGTCGAAAACCGCGTCCTCCCGGCCGGCCCGACGATCACCGATGTCGTCGCGAACGCCGCGTTCTACTTCGGGCTCGTACGGGGACTGGCCGACCTCCCCGAACCCATCGAAGCCCGCATGTCGTTCCAGGTCGCGACTGAGAATTTCGTCGCGGCAGCCAGGGATGGCCTCGAGGCCGAGCTGTTCTGGCCGGGCGCGGGCACGGTGCCCGTGACGGAGCTGACGCTGCGGACACTGCTGCCGCTGGCCCACGCCGGCCTCGACGCCTGGCAGGTCGACGCCGAGGACCGCGACCACTACCTGGGCATCATCGAGCAGCGCTGCCTCACCGGCCGCAACGGCGCCGAGTGGCAGTCCGAGACCGTGGCCGCCTTCCAGCACGCGGGGCTTCACCGGGCGGACGCGCTGACGGCGATGACCCGCCAGTACATCCGCAACATGGGCTCCAACCAGCCGGTGCACACGTGGGGCGTGCCGGAGGATGCCATCGCCTGATGGACGTCCCGGCCCGTTCGTAGACTCGCCGCTGGCAGGCACGGCAAGGCACGCGTGAGCGACGAGGTCCACAACTGGTTCCCGGACGGGCTCCCGGACGACCTGCATGGCCTGTCGCCGCTGGCACTGCTCGAGCGCCTGGAACGGCCCACGCTGATCCGCGTCCCCGGCACCGGCGAGCAGGCACCGCGAGCTGCCGCGACGCTGCTGCACGGCGACGAGTCCACCGGGCTCATGGCGCTCCAGAAGATCCTCGAGCGACGCCTCACGTACCGGTTCGACTTCTACGTCGTCATCGGCAACGTCCGCGCAGCGCTGGCTGACGGTGGGTTTCGGCACCGCTACCTGGATGACCAGGAGGACTTCAACCGCATCTGGGGCCTCGGCGACCCAACGACGCACTTGCGGCTGGCGGCCGACGGGATCCTCCAGCGGCTGCGGGACGCCCAGATCGAGTCGTTGATCGACATCCACAACAACTCGGGCAACAACCCTTTCTACGCGATCATCACCCGCGACCGGCCCGTGGTCGTCAACACCGCCACGTTCTTCACGACGACGCTGCTGTTCTGGGACATGCAGGCCCACACGTTGATGGAGGCCCTCGAGGACGAGTGTGCGGCCATCGCCGTCGAGTGCGGCCTTCCCAGCCGGCCCGAGTCGCTCGCGTTCGCAGTCGACGGGCTGCGCCGGTACCTGGGCGCAGGACCGATGAAGACCACCGACGTGCGCCGCGACTACGACCTGCTCGGCGGCATCCGCAAGGTCACGGTCCGCCCCGAGGTCGCGTTCCGGTTCGGCGGGGAGCTGGCCGACGACGTCGACTTCGTCGTCGACGGTGAGGCCGACGTGCACAACTTCGTGCGCGTCGAGCCCGGGCACGTGCTCGGACACGTGCTGCCGGGCGCCGCGATGCCGCTGATGGTGATCGACCACACCGGTGCGGACGTGACGGGCGAGCACTTCGACGTCGACAACGGACGCGTCGTCATCGTCAAGGAGGCCACGCCGGTGATGATGACGAGGACCGAGGAAGCCGCACGCAAGGACTGCCTGTTCTACCTCGCCGACGAGCTGGCACCGCCCCGGCTGTAGCCGTCGGTCAGCGGTTGCGGACCAGTCGCCAGGCCCAGGCCGCACCCAGCAGTGCCGGCAGCGCGAAGACCGTGGCGCCGATGCGCGGGCTGGTGAGGTCGGCGATGAACCCGTCGATGGGCGCGGAGATCGGCCGTGAACCCACGAACATGACCGTCCAGATCGCCATGATCCTCCCCCGCTGCTCGTCGGGGATCTCGGTCTGGAGCCTTGCCGTGACCCGCGTCAGCGACGCCAGGAAGCCACCGCCGCCAATCGCCAGCGCCACGACCGCGACCGGCACGGTCGGGGCCCACGCGAACCCGAGGATCCCTCCGCCCAGCGCAGCCATCGCGCCGGCCAGCGGGTGCTGGCGCCGGCTGATCCACCCGAGCAGGAACAGGGCCGTGATGGTGGCGCCGATCCCGAAGGCGCCAACGAGGACACCGATGGTCGCCTGGGTTCCGCCGAGGACGTCCTGGGCCATCTCGGCCGTCAGCGTGAAGATCGGGTCGGTCGACAGGCTGATGAGTGCAGTCAGGGAGAGCAGGATCACCAGCAGCCGTTGCCCGCGGATGTCGGCGATGGCGTGCCGCAGCCGCGGGCGCTCGGTCGTGATCCTCATCTGCGAGCGTGGCCGAACCAACAGCAACAGGAGCACGAAGACGACGAACGTCACCGAGTTGAGCCCGAACGCCCACGCCGCCCCGAGGCTGGCCAGCACGGCAGCACCCAGGACCGGCCCGATCGCGCGGCCAAGGTTGAACGACACGGAGTTGAGCGACACCGCAGGCTCGAGGTCGTCGGAGGACACCAGCAGCGGGACGAGCGAGAGGATGGCCGGCGCCATGAACGCGATCGACAGGCCCATCAGCGCCGATGCGACGAGCAGCACCCACTGGTCGAGGTGTCCCGTCGCGGTCAGGGCGGCGAGCGCACCGGCGACCGTCGCCGACACGACCTGCGAGGTGATCAGCAGCTTGCGACGGTCGTAGCGGTCCGCGGCGTTGCCGGTCCACGGAGCCAGGAAGAGCGCACCGCCGAACAGGGCGAAGTTCATGGCGCCCACCCAGGCGGACGAGCCGGTCAACTCGAACATGACGGCGGCGCCGGCGATGTTCTGGAACCACGTCCCGATGTTGCTGACGAGGTTGCCGACGAACAGCCAACGCATGTTCGGCTGGCGGAGGATCGACAGCGCGGACGAGACGGCGGGGGCTTCCGACTGGCTCACGCGACGGTTCGGCCGACGCCGTTCACGAGGCGTCGCTCGAGAAGGCCCGGAACCGCTCGGTCCACGACTCTGCAAGCCGCTTCGTGGCCGGCCGCGACATCATGTCGGCGACGTAGGCCTCGACGTCGGCCCGGGCGCCGGCCACCGACTCGGCGGGTCCCACCAGCCGCACGATCATCGGGCTGCCCGGGTAGCTGCCGAGCTTCACGTCCGGGTAGCGCTCGATGACGTCGACGAAGCACAGGTTGAGGACCGACTCGGGAAACCCGTGCTCGACCTCGGCCACGGCCAGCGGTGGATTGACCCCGGCGAGCAGGTCGTCGACCACCGTGGCCTCGATGATCCGCCGGAACTCCGAGGGGACGCCCGGAAGGATGACGATCGTGACGCCGCCCCCGGGGCTCCCGCCGTCCACGTCGACCCGGATGCCGGGCACCCAGCCACCGTCGCGGACGAGCAGCTCGGAGCCGGCCGGGATCCGCGCCATGCGCAGCATGTGCCACTGGTACTCACCGGTCACGTCGATGTCGTGGGCGGCGTTCCAGTCGACGGCCTTGCGGATCTGCTCGGCCAGCTGCGGCTCCTCCACCAGCTCCTGGCCGAGGCTGGCGGCCACCGATTCGTAGGTGATGTCGTCCGGCGTGGACCCGATGCCGCCGGAGGTGAAGATGACCCTAGGGCGCTCCCGCGCGAGCTCGAGCTGGAGGGCCTCGTCGATGGCGTCGGCCTCGTCTGGCACCACGTGGATGCGGTCGAGGGGGACCCCCAGCTCGTTGAGCCGCACCGACAGCCAGGTCGAGTTGGCGTCCTGCACGAAGCCTCCGAGGAGCTCGTCCCCGATGAGCAGGATCGACGCGCGCAGCACAGGCTGTCCGAGAAGCCGGCGATGCGACCGAGGATAGTGGTGGGTGGGTTCGGTTCCTCCCGGGCCATCCACCCGCCCAAACCCCGTCCCGTGTCTCGGGGGCGCGGTACCCCCCGGCTCCGAGACACGGATCGGACGTGGGCGGGCGGTAGGTTCCGGCGGCCATGTCCCTGAGCACCGACGCCGCCCGATCCGATTTCATCCTGGCAGCAGCGCTGCTGGTGATCGGCCCACTCGCGCTCACGATCGTGGCCGCGCCCGTCGAGGTGCTGACCGACACGGCGATCACCTCCAACCCGTGGGTGATCCTCGGCCTGATCCTGGTGGTCGCGGTGGCGTTCCCACGATGGCTCACCATCGTGCGCGGAGACGGGCTGTCCGGGTTCTCCCTCGACGGCGAACCGTCGATGCTGGGCCCGGGCCTGGTCCTTGCCGTCCCAATCCTGGCCGCCTACGTGGCGACCCAGTGGGCGCCACTCGGCCCCGACGTCGCGCCACTGGGCCCGGTGGACGCACTGCTGGGGCGGCTGTCGCCCACGGTCGTGCCGAGCCCGACCGTGAGCGAGTCGGTGTCCGTCGGGCTCGTCGACCGGATCTTCCAGGCGAGCACGATCTTCGTGCTGTTCGCCGCATCGGCAGCCTTGTGGTCGTTCATGGTCGGCCGGGCACGTCGCGGCTTCGACAGCCCGGACCGCTCGGTGACGCAGGCACTCCGCACCTACGGGATGATCTCGGCCGGCCTGGCGCTGGTGATCGGCGGCCTGTGGTCGCTCGTGTCGGATTTCGGCCGGCCCATCGTCGTGCTCGCCAACGTCGCGGCGCTCGTGGCGGTGATCCTGCTGGCCGACCGGATGATCGGTGCGGCGCCGACCACCACGCGCGCCACGTTCATCGGCCCGGTCATCATCCTCGCGTACCTGCAGATCCAGGGCGGCAGCCTCGACCTGGCCTTCAACGCATACGCGGCCGCGCTGTCAGCGGGTCACCTGGTCGCCTTCGGCGCGCTCATCCAGGCTCGCAAGACCGCATGGGCGGCGCTGCCGATGTTGCTGGCGACCGCTTGGATCCCCGGCTGCTCCACCCTGCTGCACTGGGGCACGGGCCTGGGCAACCCGGGCTGCTGACCCACGCTGGCCGCACCGTGGCGGGTGTGGGAAGATCGCCCTTCCGACGGCAAGGCGCGGAGCGTGGCAACGAGGATCGCGTGCTGGGCGGGACCGAGAACACGGTCCACGGCCATGATGCGATCATGGGGAGCCCGTGCCGACACCGCCGTGACCGACGAGCCGCTGTACGCCCATTACCTGCTTGACGCGGGC
>Ga0302046_10001963_pt1 | contig 19295 bp, 16 predicted proteins | sample RVTome_11_FD_200261 | JGI IMG/M metagenome (GOLD analysis project Ga0302046, IMG submission 200261) | Soil microbial communities from uranium-contaminated site in the Upper Colorado River Basin, Wyoming, United States - RVT147D111 (version 2) ...
TCGTGCGCTCGCCGCGAACAGCTCATCGGAAACGGAATACGGCGCATGCGGCGAGATGCCGATGCGCACGAGGTCGGTCGCCAGCTCGCGCAGTGCGGGCAGCAGCTCGCGGAACGCGCGCACGGCATCGGGCGCCTGTGCAGGAGCGGGTCCGAACACCTCGCGGAAGACGAGGCCGCGCTGGCCGCTCTCGTGCAGCGCGTGCAGCGCGCCATCGGAATCCTCGGTGACAGCGACGGTCGTGACGCCCGCGGCCAGCGCTTCCACGCAGCTCCAACGGGCGGCCGTGCGGAAGTCGTCCGGCCCCAGCGGCGTGTCGCGGCGGCCGCGCAGCAGTGTGGCGATCCAGTCCGGGAACGCGAGATCATCGAGCAGGCCGCGGAACATGGACAGTTCGAGGTGCGCGTGCGCATTGATCAGTCCGGGCAGCAGGACGGCTTCACCCAGGTCGTGCGTGCCGGCATGGTCGGGCAGCGGCACGCTCTCCAGCGGGCCGACCGCTGCAATGCGACCGTCCGCGTCGACCAGTACGGCGCCGTCCTGCAATGGCGGCGACGTCACGGGCAGAACCCAGCGTGCGGAGAAGCGAGTCGGTCGCAGCATCACGAGCCGGGTGCGCCGGCGAAACGGAACAGGTCGGCGGCCACGCCTTCGCGGCGGGACCGGCGGAACTGCAGATCCGTGTTGGCGCCACCCACGCCGATCAGCTCGCCGATGGACACGCGGACCTGGAAATCACCGAGCCGGGTGCCGCGTTCGAGCGGCCACGCGAAGTCGAAGCGGTAGGTCGTCCGGCTCGAGGCCGGGAACGAGAAGCGCAGTCCCGCACCGGCGGATGCGCGCCAGCCCGAATCGACGCCATAGGGTGCGTCGCCCGGCCACATGCGGCCGGCATCGGCGAACACGGTGAGCCCCGAGTCGAGCACGTCGCGCAGCGGCCAGCCGATATAGATGCGATCCTCGACCGTGAGCAGGACGCGCCGGCCGCCCGGGTAACGCTCCAGCTCATACCCGCGCACGCCCCGCTCGCCGCCCAGCGTCAGCTGGAACGGCGTGACCGTGTTCCACGCGCCGGCCGCACTCGCGCGAACGAGGACGGTGTGGCGGTCCAGCGATGCGTTGCGCAGGTACGCGAACAATTCGCCTTCCGCTCGCAGGTCCTGCCATTGCGGATCGTCTGCGAGCGGCCGGTCCGCGCGCAACGCATCGGCCCGCGCCCGCGCGATCAGCAGCAGGCCGCGCGCTTCGAGGCCGCCATGGAGCACTGAGGCCAGCGTAAGGTCGTCGTCGTACGAACCGGGGATCGTGCGCCCGATCGCGACACCGGCTTCCCAGCCGAGCTGGATGTCCTCGTCGCCGCGCATGCTGTCCAGACCGCGCCGTTCGATCCAGTGCACGTCACGGCTGCCGAGCAGCGCATGAACGCGTACAGCGTCGCGCTCTGCGAGCTGCCGGCGGATCGGTTCGATGGCGGCGCTGTCGGCGAGGACACGCTCATCGAAGTCGCCCTCCGGTGCGACCTCGATCGGACCTTGCCGCCGCAGCTCGTGCCAGCTGAGACCGATCCCGGCAATGTGCGCGTCGCCTCGTTCGCCGAACCGGCGCAGGACGGACGTCTCGAGCGCCTTCGCCTGCAGCGGCAGCAGCACGTGCGAGGACCGGCCGGCCGGATCATCGGTCACGATGTAGTCGAAGAACTGCTCATCGCGGCTGAACGCGTGCCGGCCCGCCCAGTGGCCGACCTCGCCCAGGAACGGATAACCGATCTGTTCGCGGAAGAAACTGCCCGCGCGCGTACGGCCGACCGATGCCGCCAGGTCCCAGCGCGTTCGTCCGATCTGCGGTGTCCAGTACGAGATGCCGTAATCGCGCGTGACATCACGCTCGAACCAGAAGACGCCCAACGCCTGGCCCATGCCCAGGAAGTTCAGCTCGCTCAGGCGTACACCCTCCAGCCGGAACTCGCGATCGACGCGGAACCGGACGTCGACACGGGTGCTCCAGTCGTCGTGCGTGTCCACGATCACGTGGTGCGAGCCGTCCGGCTGTGGCACCGCGTGGATGTCGACGCGCGAGAGGAACGGATAGCCGCGCAGCAGCCGCTCGCTTTCGGCGAGCAGGAACGGGTCATAGCAGTCACCCGGCTGGAACAGCAGCTCCTGGCGGATCACCCAGCGGCGGGTCCGGATGTGCAGCGCATTGGCCGCGCGGTACGCCCACAGGAACCGCTCATCGAGGTCCGGGTCCGATGTGTCGAAGATCGAGTTGTTGTCGAGCAGGATGTAGGAGATCGGACCGGCCGCACAGTCCGCGGCCTGGCCGTCGCGCCCGGATTGTGCGTACACGGGTGCGGCCAGGAGAGTCAGCAGGAGAACGAGGAGGAGCACGACCGAGCTACCCCCGTCAACCCGCGACAGGTCCGTGACCGGCTTCGCAAGTGCGGTGGTCGCACCCGCTTGCGAGAGCGGTGAATGACCGGGGCGCAGCCCGCGTCGGCGCGCCGCGGACGGCTGCAGCGCGTGGCCGGCGACGGCTCGCCTCGCTTGACACTGGCGCGCGCTGCGGCATACCCTCACGCTGGCATCACACGGCAGATACCGCGGCCGCCGGCCGGCCCCCAGGCGGAGACAACTTCCTTGGCAACCCGAGTCTCGCCCGAAGACCTCGATCGTCACGGCCTGCACGCGCGTGGCGTCGTCAACTGGAATTCCAGTCCGGCTCATCTCATCGAAGCTGCACTGCGCCGCGGCGAAGGCGCGCTGACGGTGGACGGCGCGTTCGTCGGCATCACGACGCCGCACACCGGCCGCTCGCCCAACGACAAGTTCGTCGTCCGCGAGCCGACGTCGGAGTCCGGCATCTGGTGGGGCAACGTCAACGTGCCGTTCGAGCCCGACCGCTTTCGCGAGCTGCGTTCCGATGTCCTCGAGCATCTGTCCGGGCAGGAGCTGTTCGTGCGCGACGTCTGGGCCGGCGCCGATCCCGCGCTCCGCATCGGCGTGCGCGCCATTTCGCCCAATGCGTGGCACTCGCTGTTCATTCACAACATGTTCATCGAGCCGAGCGCGCACGAGCGCGCGGAATTCGATCCCGACTGGCTGATCCTGCACGCACCCGAGTATCACGCCGACCCCGTCCGCCACGGCACCCGTTCCAGCACGGCGATCGTCCTCGATTTCTCCGAACGCACGGTACTCATCGCCGGGACGCGTTACGCCGGCGAGATGAAGAAGTCGATCTTCACGGTACTCAACTACGTGCTGCCCAGGCGCGGCGTGTTGAGCATGCACTGCTCGGCGAACGAAGGGAAGGGTGGCGACGTGGCCCTCTTCTTCGGTCTGTCCGGTACGGGCAAGACGACGCTTTCGGCCGATCCCGGCCGCTGCCTTATCGGCGATGACGAACATGGCTGGTCCGATGATGGTGTGTTCAACTTCGAGGGTGGCAATTACGCCAAGGTCATCCGTCTCTCGGCCCGCGGTGAACCGCTGATCTACGGCGCCAGCCGCCGCTTCGGCGCAATCCTCGAGAACGTCGTGGTCGACCCGGAAACGCGCGAAGTCGACTGGAACGACGACGCGATCACCGAGAACACACGCTCGTCGTATCCGATCCGGTTCATCGATGGCGCCGTGCCCGGTGGCCGCGCCGGACACCCATCACACGTCGTCTTCCTCACCGCAGATGCGTTCGGCGTCATGCCGCCCATCGCCAGGCTCTCGCACGACCAGGCGATGTACCAGTTCCTGTCCGGCTATACCGCGAAGGTCGCTGGCACCGAGCGCGGTGTCACCGAGCCGAAGGCTGCCTTCAGCGCCTGCTTCGGTGCACCCTTCCTGCCGCTCCCGCCGTCCGTGTACGCGAAGCTGCTGGGCGCGAAGCTGGCGAAGCACGGAACCCAGTGCTGGCTCGTCAACACCGGGTGGACGGGCGGGCCGTACGGAACCGGACACCGCATGAAGCTCGCGTTCACGCGCGCCATGATCGATGCCCTGCTCGCCGGTCGCCTCGATGATGCGGAAACGCATCCGGATCCCGTCTTCGGACTGATGATTCCGGCCAGCGTGCCCGGCGTCCCCGCCGACGTGCTCGATCCTCGCCGGACCTGGGATGATGCCGCCGGCTACGATGCGCAGGCCGCGAAGCTCGCCGCCATGTTCCGCGAGAATTTCAGGAAATTCGAGAACGAAGTCGCGGCACCGGTGCGGGCTGCCGGCCCGGTCTGATCATCACTCCGGACAGGAGACGTGCCATGCGCTGCGATTCCGTACCAGCATTGAGTCTCGCCGTGGCCGTGACGCTGGCGTGTGGCCCGTCGTCGCGAGCGCCCGTGATCGAGCGGGGCGCCGAACCGCCGCCCGTCATCATGACCGGGCGGGGCAGTACCGATGTGCGCACAAACCCGGAAGTCCGGTCCGTCGAAGGCGTGGTACCCGTGCCGCTCGACACCGCGTGGCAGCGCCTGCCTGCGGCGTGGGATGGCCTCGGCATCCCGATCCGCCAGGCGGATCCCCGCAGCGGCACGCTCCGCAGTGACCGATTCCGCGCCCGCTCGAACATGGCCGGCGCGCCCATGCGCGACAACGTCGACTGCGGTTATTCCATGGCCGGCCCGCGTGCCGATCTCTGGGACGTCTACCTCGAGGTCACATCCGCACTGCGGCCGGAGGGCGGACCGCAGAACACGCGTGTTTCCAGCGCCATCATTGCCACTGCACGACCCCGCGACGGCAGCGGAACGCAACCGGTCGGGTGCACGAGCACGGGGCGACTCGAACGGCTCATTGCCGAACGCGTCCGGAACCCGACCACGTGAGGCAGTCCGAACCCGACGTCATCGTACGCGACCCCATCTGGGATACGATCCGCCTCGAACCCGTACCACTGCGAATCGTCGACTCGGGCGCGTTCCAGCGGCTTCGTCACATCAAACAGCTCGGCCACGCTCATCTCGTCTATCCGGGGGCGACGCACACGCGCTTCGATCACGCGCTCGGTGTCTACCATCTGGCGCGGCGCGCGCTCGCGCTGCTCGCCGAACGCGGTCAGCTCGAACGCGTCACGGCAACCGATCGCCGCCTCATTCCGCTCGCCGGCCTGCTGCACGACATCGGCCACTACCCGTTTTCACACGCGCTCGAGGAGCTGCAGGCCGACCGCATACCCGGTCATCACGAAGCACTCGTCGGCCGATTCCTCGCTGATCCCGCAGTCGCCGTGGCGCTCGCCGATATCGGACCCGATGCCGCGACCCGCATCGAAGCGCTCATCCGTGGTGCATCGGAAAGTCCGCTGCAGGGTCTCGTCAGTGGCAGTCTCGATCTCGACAAGATCGAATACCTGAAACGCGACGCGTACTTCTGCGGCGTCCCCTTCGGCGAGGTCGATGTCGACCGCCTGCTCCACGCCATGACCGTCGCGCAGGACGCGCACACCGGCAGCCTCGAGATCGCCGTCCACGAGAAAGGTGTCGCCGCCCTCGAATCCCTGCTCTTCGCCAAGTACCAGATGTTCCGCAACGTCTACTGGCACCACGCCGTACGCGCCGCGACCGTGCTCTACAAACGAGTCGTGAGTGACGCACTCGATGCGGCCCTGCTCGAGGCCGGCGAGCTGGTCGGTCAGACCGACGATGGCGTGCTCCATCTGCTCGCTGAACGCGCCCGGACCTGCGCCTCAGCCGGCGGCCAGCGGGTGGGCCGCTGGGTCGAAGACCTGCGCCGGCGACACCTGCCCAAACGTGCCGCTGAAGTCGTCGCTGCAGATCTCGATCAGGTCGACGTCGGCGCCTGGATCGAATTCGACACGCCACTCAAACGGCGCGCAGAAGAGCAGATCGCACGCGATCTCGGACTGGGCGAGGGCCAGGTGTTCCTCGACTATCCGGAGAAGACCGCAATGTTCGGCCTCGACCTCCTCGTCGTTCGACGCAATGGTCGCGTCACACGCATCGGTCCCGGTGGTCAGGCCGGTCTCATCGGGCTGCCGCGCATTGCCGACGAACTCTACCGCAGCGCCCGCGTCATGCGCCTCTTCACGCATGGCGAGCGGCGATCCGTTCCGGCCGCAGACCTCGCAGCCCTCGCCGCGCTCGACACCGAGGACATCCTCCGCCGCCTCGACTCGGGGACCGCACTGCTGTCTGCCACCTGACTCTCTTCCGCCGACGCGTGCCGCACCACTCCATCACGTGCCCGCCCGTCAGCTCATGAAGTCGAGAGCAAGACCGGTGGACGCTTCTGTCGCGCGCCGAAACACACAGGCGGCCAGTGCCACGTCCTGAAGCGCGGTGCCCGTACTGTCGAACACCACGATGTCATCCGCCGAACACCGGCCCGGCTTCCGACCACACACTACTTCACCCAGCTCGGCGGTCACATCCGCACGCGTCATGACGCCGCTCGCCAGCGCGTGATGCAGGTCACCGATCTGTGCCGCCTGCTCGAGCACATCCACGATCACCAGGCTCGCTCCGAGCAGCCCGGGCTCCAGCTCCTGCTTGGTTTCGCTGTCCGCACCTACCCCCGCCACGAACGTTCCAGGCGCAACATCGGCTGCGCCAAGGAACCACGAGCGCGACGACGTGCACGTCACGATGATGTCGCTGCGCAACGTAGCGTCACGCAGCCTGCCGATCGGCTCCACCGCTACCCCCAACTCACTGCTCATCTCACGCCCGTACGTCCGCGCCGCCTCCGGCCGCACATCCCACGCGTACACCCGCCGCAGCTCGAACTCCCGCGCCAGTGCACGCAGCTGACTGCGCCCCTGAACCCCACAACCGCACACCGTCACCACCGCCGACTCCGCACGCGCACAGCGCCGCGCCGCCACCACCGTCGCCGCCGCCGTCCGCTGTGCCGTGATCTCCACCGAGTCCATCACGGCCAGCAACCGACCATCCTCCCCATCGCACAGCAGAATCGCACCCTGGATCGACGGCAGTCCACGCGTCCCCGGATTGTCCGCATAATTGCCGTTGCACTTCACCGCGAAATACGCTCCGTCCAGATCCAGCCGCGCCGCCTTCACGTGGAATCCGCCGGCTCCGCTCCGATAGCCCAGCACCGCCGGATCCGGCGCCCTCCCTTCGCCCAGCCGCCGGAACGCATCCTCGACCGCCGCCACTGCCGTCTCGATGTCGATCAGTCGGGCAATCTCCGTGCGCGTCAGCAATCGTGTCAGCGTCATGGTGGGGCCGCTCCGCGGTGGTCGTGAACGTGCTTGCCCATCGGGCGCCGTCATGATACAGTTGAATCATGGATGGTTCAAGAGAATCAGAAGGCGACCCGGGCCAGGAACGGGAAGCGGACCAACCGGACGGGCGCTGGCTGCTGCTGATCCATCGGATACCGCCGCGGCCGGACTATTTCCGGGTGAAGGTTCGGCGGCGGCTGGCGCGGATGGGAGCGGTTGCGCTGAAGAACTCGGTGTACCTGCTGCCGTCGACGGAGGAGTCACGCGAGGATTTCGAGTGGCTGGTGCGCGAGATCCGCGAGGATGGCGGGGAGGCGGTGGTGTGCGAGGGGAGTTTCGTCGCGGGGATCACGGACGTGGAGGTGGAGGCGATGTTCGAGGCGGAGCTGGAGGAGCTGGACACGGGTGAGTCGGCGAAGGCGGAGCGGGTGGAGCGCGGCCGGACGTGGGTGACGCGGTCAGGAGTTCACGTGGACCGGATGGCGAGTGCCTGGTTGATCCGTCGGTGGATCGACCCGGCGGCGAAGTTCCGGTTCGTGGCGGGGCGGACGCATCGAGCGGAGGCAGGCGAGCTGCGCTTCGACATGTACGAGGGCGAGTACACGCACGAAGGCGGGCGTTGCACGTTCGAGGTTCTGCTGGAGCGATTCGGTCTGCGGGATCGAGCGCTGAAGCGGATCGCGGAAGTGGTGCACGACATCGATTGCAAGGATGACCGTTACGGTCGTGAGGAGACGGCCGGGATTGCGCTGCTGGTGAAGGGCGTGGCGGCGGGGCACGCGGCGGACGAGGCGAGGCTGGAGCAGAGCGCGGTGGTGTGGGAAGGGCTGTACGCGCATTACCGCCGGGCACGCGGCTGAGGCAGCAGCGGCGCGGGCATCCGGAGGTTTGCGTGCGAGCGGGAGACAGTGTCAATGCGAGTGCAGCCGTGCGCGGCGGTACGGTGCGCGATCTTGCGTTGTACTTCCTGCGGTTGGGCGCGATCGGATTCGGTGGCCCGATCGCGCTGGTCGGCTACATGCAGCGCGACCTGGTCGAACGGCAGCGGTGGGTGAGCGCAGCGAAGTTCGGCGAAGGTCTGGCGTTCTCGCAGCTGGCGCCCGGTCCGCTGGCGGCGCAGCTGGCGATCTGGCTGGGTTGGTCACGGGGTGGTGCGTGGGGTGCGACGGTGGTCGGGCTGGCGTTCGTGGGTCCGTCGTTCGTGATGGTGGCGGTGCTTTCCGCGCTGTACGTGCACTACGATGGTCTGCCGTGGATGCGCGGTGCGTTCTACGGCGTGGGCGCGGCGGTGATCGCGATTCTGGCGAGGAGTGCCGTCAAGCTGATGCGTATCACGCTGGCGCGCGACGCAACGCTGTGGGCACTGTTCGCAGTGAATGCGGCGGTCGTCGTGGCGACGTCATCGGAACGGTTCTGGGTCTTCATCGTGAGCGGCGTCGCCGCAGCGGCCGCCGAACGCTTGACGCGGCCTGACCTGGCGCCCTGCATTGCGATGCTGACGGGATACTCGCTCACGGATCGACTCGCTGCACTGCAGGCAGGCGTGGCGGAGCCGTCGGCGCGGGGAGTGCTCGAACTGCTTTGGTTCTTCGGCAAGGCCGGCGCCGTCGTATTCGGCAGTGGTCTGGCGATCGTACCGTTCCTCTACGGCGGTGTGGTGCACGAGTACGGCTGGCTGAACGAGCGGGAGTTCCTCGATGCCGTCGCCGTGTCCATGATCACGCCGGGCCCGGTCGTCATCACGGTCGCGTTCATTGGCTGGATGCATTCCGGGATGACGGGTGCGGCAGCGGCAGCCATCGGCGTTTTCATGCCCGTCTGGCTGGTGGTACTCGCTGCTGCGCCGTTCTACGCGCGCTGGTCGAACGATGCACGTGTCCGTTCGTTCGTGCGTGGTGTAACGGCGGCCGCAACGGGTGCGATCGCCGGTGCCGCCGTCGTGCTGGGTCGACGTGCCGTATTCGACACGACGACGGCGGTGATCGCACTCGTCGCGCTCGCGCTTCTCGTCTTCGTCCGGCGGCTGCCGGATCCGCTCATCATTCTCGCGGCCGGCGCGGCGGGTTACCTGTTGCTCGAAACCTGATCGCCCCGGCGATCCTGACCCATCTGCCGTCTGGTCGGGGCACGCGGCGCTGAACAGCGAGGCATCGGCAGGTTGCTCTGTTCCGGTTTCGACTCCGCTCAACCGTCATCGCCTTCACCGTTGCCCTCGAGCAGACCGTGCTGTCGCATCTTGCGCCAGAGGGTTGTGCGGCCCATGCCGAGCAGCTCGGCGGCACGGGAGCGGACACCGTTGGCCTGATCGAGGGCGGCCCTGATGGCAGTACGTTCGGCATCGCTGTCGTCGTCGCCGCGGTAGCGCGGCGCATCGGGTTGAGCGCCACGCAGTGCGGCACGCACTTCGGCCGGGAGGTGCTGGGCTTCGATGCGCGTCGAACCGGCGCGGATGCATGCGCTCTCGAGGACGGCGAACAGCTCGCGCACGTTGCCCGGCCAGTCGTACGCCTGCAGCATGCGCAGAGCGAACGGCGAGCAGATGGGGCGAGAGGATCCGCCGTTGCGGCGGGCGAGCTGGTCGAGGCTGTGTTCGACGAGCAGCGGGATGTCACTCCTGCGATCGCGCAGGGCGGGCAGCTCGATGCGGAACACGTTGAGGCGGTAGAACAGGTCCTCGCGGAACCGGCCGGCTTCGACTTCGGCGCGCAGGTTGCGATTGGTGGCGGCAATGACGCGCACGTCGATGGCGATCGAGCGCAGGGCGCCGACCGGCTTCAGCTCGCGCTCCTGCAGTACGCGCAGCAGTCGCTGCTGTGCCGTCGCGCTGATGTCACCGACTTCATCGAGGACGATGGTGCCGCCGTCCGCGGCCTGGAACAGGCCGGTCCGGTCGCGAACGGCGCCGGTGAAGGAGCCGCGCACGTGGCCGAACAATTCGGACTCGAGCAGACCTTCGGGCAGGGCGGCGCAGTTGACGGTGACGAAGGGTCCCGCGTTGCGGCCCGAAAGTTCGTGCACGGAACGCGCGACCAGCTCCTTGCCGGTTCCCGTCTCGCCGAGCACCAGCACGGTGGCGTCCGTGGGTGCGACCAGTCGTATGGCCTCGAACACCATTTTCATGGCAGGTGAGCGGCCCACCAGCCACGCCATGCGTTCCGATTCGAGACGGGCCGCCGGCCGCCGCTCGAGCAGGGTCGCCACGCGGTCGCTCAGCACGGCCGGCTCGACCGGCTTGGTCAGGAAATCATCCGCGCCCGCGTGCAACGAGTGCACAGCCGCGTCAACCGTTCCGAAGCCGCTGATCATGAGCACGGGAATGCCGTCGCCCCACTCGCGCAGTGCGGTGACCAGGCCCGTCCCATCGAGTCCGGGCATGCGCAGGTCGAGCAGCATCAGGTCGAAGCGCGAAACGCGCAGCGCATCGACAGCTTCGCGTGCGTCCGCGACGGCCGTCACATCGTAGCCGTCCTGACGCAGCAGCTCCGCCGTCGAGACCCGGAAGACGCGGTCGTCATCGACGACCAGGATGCGCGCTCCGTTCATGGTGGCGCTCCTGCGCCGGTGAGTGGCGCAGTCGACGGTGGCGCTGCGGCCAGGGGCAGCGAGAGCGTGAAGCTGGCACCACTGTCAGGCACGTTCTGCGCCGCAATGCGGCCGCCCACGCCGCGCACCATGCCTTCCGCGACGAACAGGCCGAGGCCGACGCCGTGCACGCCGCGCTTGGTCGTGAAGAACGGGTCGAACAGGCGTGGCATCACATCGGCGGGGATACCGGGACCGGAGTCGCGCACTTCGATCAGGATGGAACCGTCGTGCTGGCTGGCGGTCAGCGCAATGCGCCCGCGGTCGTGCATCGCCTCGCGTGCGTTCTGCACCAGGTTGAGCAGGACCTGTTTCAGCGCATCCGGTGAAATGGCCGCACGCAGACCCGCGCCCGCCTCCACCGCAACGGCCAGGTCCGTGTGCGTACCCAGACGCACGAGGGTCGCAACCTCGCCGGCGACCGTGGCGACATCGGCTTCGCGCGCACCTTCCGGGCGAGGCCGGTGCAGATCGAGCATCTGCTCGGCCAGCTCGTGCATGCGCAGCAGCTCATCAATGGCGAGATCCGCGAACTCGCGTGCTTCGGGATCGCTGTCCAGCCGCCGCCGGATCAGTTCGAGGCAGTTGCGTACGTTCGCTACCGGGTTGCGGATCTCGTGCGCCAGCTGGGCAACCAGCCGGCCGGCTGCAGCCAGCCGGTCGCGCTGGATCAGCTCGGACTGCAGCGCCGACAACCTGGCCTGACGCTCCGCCAGCTGCGCGTTCATCGACTGCAGCTCGGCGAGCCGCGCCGCCAGCGTCCGGCGCATGACATCGAACGCATCCGCCATGCGACGAACCTCGCTGATGCGCGATCGTTCGAGCGGTGCATGGAAGTCGCCCGCCGTCAGCTGTTCGGCGGCAGACGCGAGCGAGCGCACCGGCCGCGTCAGCCGGGCCGCGAACAGCGCTCCAATGGCGAGGGCCATGACGGCGGCCAGCAATGCGAGCCCGCCGGCAACGTGCAGCGCACCGAGGATCGCGAAGTCGCGGGCGAGATCACGGGTGAACGCCGCCACGGCAAAGTCGCCGAGCGAGGCGACGCGCACGAGCAAGCGATGCTCATCAGCCGCCAACGCGGCCACGGCGGTGTCGCCATTCCAGGACCGCACGTGCGCCGCGACCCTCGCCGTAGCGCCGTCATCCAGCGTGGTCGCCATGATGCGGCCGCCGCGATCGAGTACAATGACGTCCGACCGCGTCAGACTCGCCAGGGCGCGCGCTTCCGTCTCGCCCAGCATCACGCTGACACCTGCAATGCCGGCCAGCGATTCGCCACGGTGCACGGGCGCCAGCGCGATCGTCCTCATCTCGTTGCCTGTCGACACGACTTCGACCGGCATGCCGCCTGCCCGGGTCAGGGCGAGAAGCGTGTCCGGTGGCGTCGGCCCGCTGATCCGCTCGCCGTTCGCCGCGATCAGTACGCTCTCCTGACCGTAGCCGCCACGCGCGGATTCCGCGAGCTGGTGCGCATGCTCGAAGTCGCCCCGCATCAGTGCATCGGCCAGGCCCGGCGCGGCCGCGATCTCCTTCGCGTGCATCATCAGACCGTCCGCCGACTGCGACCGGCTCTCCGCGACCACGCCGGGCGCCGCGGCCAGCTCACGGCGAACCTCCATTTCGATCGCACGTTCCAGACGGCGCTCGAGCAGCAGGCCGGCCGGTACGATCGCAGCCACCAGAACGGCAGCCAGAAGAATCAGAAGTGCACGCTGGATCGTCATCAATGCCTCGTCCTCGCCGGCATTACACGAATCATTCCATACGCGTGGCGGCCGGATTGCGCAGTTTCAGGCCCGCCATTGGCGCTGCAGCGGCCGCATCCGCGTTCCGTGTGGCGCGCGTCCCGCGTTCACCCGTGTTCCATGGAACACGCGAGGCGAACGTCCGGATCCCGTGCATCGTTCCGGGATGACGGCGCACGTTCCATCGGACGTTCCGAAGGCCGCCCGGGCGTTCCGCTGCAACACGCCCGGACCGGGCCGACATTGCCATCCGTTTGTGTACGAGCGAGTTGCGTCGGCCAGCAGCGGTCGCCTCGAACGGTCCCGCGTTTGCTCTCCCACCCGGTGCTGGTTCAGCCGCACACTTCATCACGGAGCGAGGGAGGAAGCGATGATCGGACGGAAGAGCGCACTGCTGCTGGCCGCACTGGCCGCGGCGGCGTGCGCGGAGAGTCCCATCGGTGCGCCGGACGGGTTCGAGCCACAGTTTGCGACGAACGCGCAGGCCGGCGGCCACGTCTACACCATGAACAATGCTGCGGCGGGCAACGAGATCGTGCACTACGCGCGAGCCACCGACGGGAGTCTGACGTTCGTGGCGAACTACGCAACCGCCGGCACGGGAACGGGCGGAGGTCTGGGCAATCAGGGAGGCATCGCGCTGTCCGCCGGGGGCGACCTGCTCGTTGCGGTGAACGCGGGCAGCAATGACTTCACGCTGTTCCGCCGCATGCGCGACGGTTCGCTCGCCATCGTCGATCGCGAACCATCCGGCGGCACCATGCCGATCAGCGTCACGATCCATGCGCGCTGGATCTATGTGCTCAACGCAGGTGGCGACGGCAACATCAGCGGCTTCGTGCGCGTGCCCGGTGGTGTGGATCCGATTGCCGGCTCGACGAAGCCGCTCAGCCAGTCGGCACCCGGGCCTGCACAGATCCAGTTCACGCGCAGCGGTCGTTCGCTGATCGTCACCGAAAAGGGCACGAACCGCATCCTGTCCTATGCCGTCGGGCCGACGGGTGAGGCGGGTGATCCGGTCGTCAACAATTCGGCAGGCGCTACGCCATTCGGCTTCGACATCGCGCGCAACGATCTGATCATCGTGTCCGAGGCCGTGGGCGGCGCTCCCGGCGCCGGCCTCGTTTCTTCGTACAGACTCGGTGACGATGGCACGCTCCACACGATCTCGCCCGCAGTGCCGGACTTCCAGTCCGCCCCCTGCTGGATCGTCATCACCCGGAATGGTCGCTTCGCCTACACCACGAACACGGCCAGCAATTCGATCTCCGGATACGTCGTACGCGGTAACGGCGAGCTGCGCCTGCGTGACGCATCCGGTGTCACCGCTAACACCGACGCCGGTCCCATTGATGCCGCAATCGCGCGCGGCAATGGCAGCTACCTGTACGTGCTGAATTCCGGCGCTGGCTCGATCCAGGTCTTCCGCGTCACTGGCGAAGGTGCACTCGAAACCCTGCCCGGCGCAGCCACCGGACTCGTCGCCGGCAGCAACGGTCTCGTCGCCATCTGATGGCACGTCGGATTCACCACGGTCGGTTCACAGCATGCGACGGGCGGATGCCTTGCGTCCGCCCGTCGTCGTGCATGCAGCCGACTCCGCGATCCGGCAGGGGTCCGCTGCAGCGTCGCCACCTCGACCCTTCCGGCAGCAGAAGGTGCGCGCTGAACGGCCGTTGCAACTCTTACGCAGTGGGCGTGTGTACGACGGCCACGAGGCGAAGGCGAATCTGTCGGTGGTTGCCGGATCGGCGACGGGCGAGCTGGAGGGCTTGACGGGGGACGGGAGGTTCGCAGCGCCGCACGGACCGGAAGGAAAGATCGAGCTCGACTACCGCTTCGACCAGGAGTGCGGGCCGGGACGGCTGGAGGACCGGACGACGCGGCGAACCTGCTCGGAGCGTAGCGCCGTGCGACTGGACCGGCTGGAAGCGGCGGGCCGGGTGAAGCGCCGGTTTCAGGAAGCTGCGTCGCCCTCGATCGTCACGCTCTCCATGACGACGTTCTCGACGGGGCGGTCACTTCCTGCCGTCTTCACCTTGCCGATCTTCTGCACGACGTCCAGTCCCTCGACGACCTTGCCGAAGATGGCGTGCTTGCCATCCAGCCAGGGCGTCGCGTTCAGCGTGATGAAGAACTGCGAGCCACCCGTGTTCGGCCCGGCGTTCGCCATCGACAGCATGCCTTCCGACGTGTGCTTCAGCTCGGGATGGAATTCGTCCTTGATCGAGTAACCCGGTCCACCACGACCGGTGCCCGTCGGATCACCACCCTGAATCATGAAGCCGTCGATGATGCGGTGAAAGACCACGCCGTCGAAGTACTTGCGACCGGCAAGGTCGATGAAGTTCTGCGTGGTGACCGGCGCGCGATCCTCGAAGAGTTCGATGCGGAACTCGCCGTGATTCGTCACCACGCGTGCCGTGCGATTCGCCATGAGTTCTCCACGTTCCGATGTGGTACCTTGCGCCAGTCTACGCGAACGCCACTGCAATGAGCAAATCGAGCAGATCGATGAACCGCACGGCGTGCCGCCAGCTGCTTCAATCCCTCCGGCGACCGCCGTGTCCTCTCCCGTCATGCGTTCGTCCCGCCGGACTTGCCCGCCCGGCCCGCACGACTCTAGCTTCACCGTATTCCCATTCCGTAGTCGAGTGGCCTCACGCGTCGTCGCCTTGACACAGGCGCCATGCAACAGGGACGTCCATGGAGCAAGCCACGACCCGTACGCGCGCCGGCTCACGCACCACGCTGCACGAATCCACGCAGGCGCTCTGGATCGCACTGCAACGCTCGACCCGCGTGCGCATCCATGCGCGCAGCCTCCACGCCGGCGGCTGGAATGCACGCGGCGCCGGCCAGGTCCGTGTACTCGTGCGTTCGTCACGCCGCATGATCGTCGAGGAAAACGGCGACTGGGGCGACGTCAAGAGACCCGTCCGGTTCCGCGGCGCGGCCGCCTGGATCCGCGTCACCACCGGCTCTCTCGCCATCGAAGAGGTGCGACCGGGTGACACCTCGCCGGCCAGACTCGCCGAACTGGTCCCCACCGGTCGCAACGTCTGGAGATCTCGCGAACCCCACATCTGCGGCCGCGATCGCTACCGCGTTTCCGTCAAGTTGCGCGGCAATCGCGTCGAAGTTCGATGGCGCATCGAAGGTCCCGGCAAGGCCGGTGTCCTCCGCTGCACCTACGACCGGCCGGACCACGACTGAGACAGGTTCGGCCCGGACACGTCACTGACGGCTACCACCACGCGTCCGTTCGCTTGCAGCACCGCCGCCCCGCGCCTATGATGCCGCCCCGGAACTCCTGCGGCGTACCTCCGCAGCCGCGAGATCCCGAGCGATGGCGACGCCGAGTCGCCGCCGCTCGTCTTTCGAGGACGGTCGATCCCATGGACTCGTCCCGCTCCAACGATTCACCCGGTTCCATCGAAGGACGCATCGTCGAAACCGACGGCCGTCCTGTGCCCGCCGCCCGTGTCTTCGTCACGCGCGGCCAGCCTCGCCGCGCCCGCGCACGCATCGCCACCATCACGGGCGCCGACGGCCGCTACCGCGTCACACATCTCCATCCCGGCTCCTACACCGTCCGCGTCGTCGCGCAGCAGCAGGGCGAGCACGAAGGCACCGTCACGGTCCGGTCGGCTACCATTGCCCGCCTCGATTTCGTCCTCTGACCCCAGCGCTCGCCCCGACCTGCCGGCGCCAGGAAGTCCTTGACCCATCAAGAAAACTTGATATATTGCCGCCATGGCAACACGAGACACGACGGACCTGCACGCGATTGCGCGACGATTCCAGGCGCTTTCCGACCCCACGCGGCTGCGGATTCTGGGGCTGCTGGGCGAAGGCGAGCGGTGTGTGTGCGAGCTGACGGGCGCACTGGATGCTGCGCAGTCACGGTTGTCGTTCCATCTTCGGACGCTGAAGGAGGCGGGTCTGGTACGCGACCGGAAGGAAGGTCGGTGGGTCTACTACGCGGTGGATCGTGGTGCAGTGGAGGAGCTGGCGGGGCTGCTGGTAAGCGCGCAGTCAGGGGAGTGGTCGTGGTGCGATGAGGCGTGCGGTGGGATGGGGGGCGGGTGCTGCGAATGAAGGGGACACTGGAGGCGAGGACGAGCGATGACGGAAGAAGCGAATAAGGTTCGGGAAGTGGTTCGCGAGCGGTACGGTCGTGCGGCGCTGGCGGTTCTGGGTGGCGGCCCGGCGTCGTGCTGCGGTGGCAGTTCGTGCGGGGATGCGGACCCGATCACATCGAATCTGTACGATTCGGCGACGACGTCGGTGCTCCCGTCGGATGCGGTGGTGGCGTCGCTGGGCTGTGGGAATCCGACGGCACTGGCGGAGTTGCACGAAGGTGAGGTCGTGCTGGACCTGGGTTCGGGCGGCGGCATCGACGTACTGCTGTCGGCGCGGCGGGTGGGCCCGGCCGGTCGGGTGTACGGCCTGGACATGACGGATGAGATGCTGGAGCTGGCGCGTCGCAATCAGGCGGCGGCGGGTGTGACGAACGTGGAGTTCCTGAAGGGTCAGATCGAGGAGATTCCGCTGCCGGACGGATCCGTGGACGTGATCGTGTCGAACTGCGTGATCAACCTGTCGGCTGACAAGTCGCGCGTACTTGGGGAAGCGTACCGCGTCCTGAAGCCGGGCGGTCGGTTCGCGGTGTCGGACATCGTGGTGCGCGGCGAGGTGCCGGCGGCGGTGCGTCGAAGCATGGAGCTGTGGATCGGCTGTGTGGCGGGTGCGCTGGAGGAAAGCGAATTCATCCGACTGCTGGAGGCATCGGGTTTCGAACGAGCCAGCGTGGAGCCGACGCGGATCTACACGGCGGCGGACGCGCGTCACATGCTGTCGGAATCCGGCCTGGCCGAGAGTTTCGCTGATGAGGTGGATGGTCGGTTCATGTCGGCGTTCGTGCGTGCCGTGAAGCCGGCCGGGTGAGGCCTTCCGACGACCGTGTGGTCGCGGCCGGGACGCGTACCTGCTGACGACGACGGCGGAGGACTGGTTCGCGCGGTCCGGATTCGAGCGCATTACGCGCGATTCGGTGCCGGCGACGGTACAGCAATCGATCGAGTTCAGCGAGGCGTGCCCGGCATCGGCCGCGGTTCTGGTGCGCAGGTTCGAGTCGCGCGACGATCCTGCGGTGTGACGCGCGCGCACGAGAGGGAGAGACACGCACGATGCAACGTCGCCTGAAGCTGCTGTTCGTGTGCACGGCGAATTCGGCGCGCAGTCAGATTGCAGAGTCGCTGGTGCGCGCGAAGCGGGATCCGCGCATCGAGGGCGGAAGTGCGGGCACGCACCCGGCGTCGCGGGTGAATCCCCTGGCCCTGACTGTGCTGCGCGAGTTCGGCATCGATGCGGCGGCGGCGCGGCCGAAGACCATCGACGATGTTGCCGAAGAGGGCTGGGACATCGTGATCACGGTGTGCGATTCGGCGCGCGAAAGCTGTCCGGTGTTTCCCGGCCAGCCGGCCATGGCGCACTGGGGCGTGGCGGACCCGGCGGCGGTCGAGGGCGACGACGCGACGAAGCTCAATGCGTTCCGCGAAGCCGCGCGCATTCTGAATCGGCGCATCGAGCTGATGCTGGCGCTGCCGCTCGAGAAGCTGGAATCACTCGCACTCGAATCGGAGCTGCGTCGCATCGGTACGACGGGCCGCGACCGCGAACGGGCAACCTCCGGTTAGTCGGCAGGCGTCCCATCAGGGATCGAGCGCGGATCCCTGGCCGCGCCTGCGGACCCGCACACGGAGTCAGGCCGCGCATGCCCGCCACTCTGCTCGTCCCGTTCATCACGATCGCATTCGTTCCGCCTGCCCAGCAGCCGCCCGAAGTCGCACTCACGCCGGTCGCGCGCTTCGAGGCGGAAGGATTCACGCGCATCCGTGGACTGCGCGAGCTGCCCGATGGCCGCGTGCTGGTGGCGGATCAGATGGAGAATGCGCTCTACCTCGTCGATTTCGCGCTGCGCACGCGCACGAAGCTGGGCGCCAACGGAGCGGGTCCGGAGGAGTACGATGGACCGACCGGGCTCCATCCGTTCCGCCGTGACAGCTCGGTCCTCGTAGATTCGCGTAATCAGCGGCTGTCCATTCTCGACGGGACCGGCAGGATCATCTATTCGGAGGCGATGTTCCGGCCGAACATGTCGATCCCGACGAACGTGGACGCGCGCGGCAACCTGTACTGGGATATGGTGACGACCGTGCGGCTGGCGAAGCGTACGGATCCATCGGCGGAGCAGGCGGGGATCGGTCGATTCGACCGTGCGAGCGGGAAGATCGACACCCTCGCGTATCTCACGATTCCGGGACCGATCAATCCGAATGCCTTCCCCGCCTGGGACGAGTGGGCCGTCTCGCTGGACGGCCGGGTGGCGATCGTGCGCAACCAGGACGAATACCGCATCGACTGGGTCCTGCCCGATGGCACGACGATTCGCGGTACGCCGGTCCGGAGCGAGCCGCTCCGCGTGAGCGCGGATGATCGCGAACGGTTCCGCGCGCGGCCGGGCGGCGGTCGCGGTGCCGGCGTCTCGATGGGCGGTCGAGCAGCGCAGCCGCCGATGCTGGACATTCCGGACCGGTTTCCGCCGGTGAAGCAGCGTGGTCTCCGGGTGGCGCACGATGGGCGCGCATTCGCCGAACGGCACCAGCATCTGAGCGAGCTGCGACCACTGCTCGACGTGTTCGATGCGCGAGGCCGGCTGGTAGCGCGATACCGGCTGCCGGAGAACCGGCGCGTCGTCGGCTTCGG
>Ga0302046_10001964_pt1 | contig 19291 bp, 15 predicted proteins | sample RVTome_11_FD_200261 | JGI IMG/M metagenome (GOLD analysis project Ga0302046, IMG submission 200261) | Soil microbial communities from uranium-contaminated site in the Upper Colorado River Basin, Wyoming, United States - RVT147D111 (version 2) ...
CGAAGAACGGCGCCTACGTCACGGCCGACGACCTGGCGGACTACCGCCCGGAGGTCGGCGAACCGCTCACCGGCAGCTACCGCGGCTATACGGTCTGCTCGAACCCGCCGCCCGGCAGCGGGGCAACGCTGATCGAGATGCTGCAGATCCTCGAGCATTTCGATCTCGGCGCCTACGACCACGGCTCGGCGCCGCATCTCGATCTGGTGGCCCGCGCGATGGCGGCCGCCCATGCCGACCGCAACGAATATCTCGGCGACCCGAAATTCGCCGACGTGCGCACCGACCTGATGATCTCGAAAGATCGCGCGGCGATGTGGGCCGAGCGCATCCGCGGCGGCGCGTTCCTGCGCACCAACAAGGAAGAGCCGCCGGGCTGCACGACGCATTTCTCGATCTACGACGAAGCGGGCAACGCGGTCTCCTGCACCCACACCCTCGGCACCGGCTCGGGCGTCATCACGCCGGGCCTCGGCTTCGTCTACAACAACTCGATGAAGCTGTTCGATCCCCTGCCCAGCACGCGCAACTCCATGGCGCCGGGCAAGGCGCGGACCACCGGCATGGTGCCGACGATCCTCTATCGCGACGGCAAGCCCGCGATCGTCGTCGGCGCGCCCGGCGGCAGCGTGATCATCAGCGCGGTGCTGCAGGCGATCCTCAACATCGTCGATTTCGCCATGTCCCCGGTCGAGGCGGTGACCGTCCCCCGCATCCATTGCGAGGGCAAGGCGCTGCACGCCGAGGCCCGGGTCGAGGGCGCGGTCTGCCGGGCGCTCGCGGCAATGGGCCACCAGGTGCGCCACAGCCCGATCAGCTTCGACCCCGTCATGTCCCGGGCGCATGTCGTCCAGATCGAGGGCGGACGGTGGCGCGGGGCTGCCGATCCGCGCGGCGGCGGGGGTGTCGCCTACGCCCGTTAACAGCTTCTTAAGCCTTTGACCCCAGTCTGGCCCACCATACGGTGCAGCAAGGCCGCGCCTTTGGTTAGCGCCCGCCGTCAGCTCCGACACATCGCGAAGAATAATTATATATTTTCCTAAATTTGTATTAATTTAGGTCTTTGATCCTATATTGGGAGAGTGTATAGTCACTTTCGGGCGGGGGCACGACCCACGGGGAGAATAATATCCATGCTGCGGCATCAGGATGTGTGGGGGGCAATCGACCGGTTGGCCGCCGAAAACGGCCTATCGGCTTCGGCGCTGGCTCGCAAGGCCGGCCTGGACCCGACGAGTTTCAACAAGAGCAAGCGCATCGCCCGCAACGGCAAGCCGCGCTGGCCGACGACCGAGAGTCTCGCGAAGATCCTCGAGGCGACGAGCAAGACCATGGGTCATTTCGTCTCCCTGATGAACGAGGGCTCGGACGGCGGCGTGATGCAGCGCATCCCGGTCATCGGCTATGCCCAGGCCGGCCGCGACGGCTTCTTCGACGATGCAGGCTATCCGACCGGCGCCGGCTGGGATGCCGTCGATTTCCCGAATGTCGGTGACCCCAACGCCTATGCGCTGGAGATTTCCGGCGACAGCATGGAGCCGATCTACCGCGACGGCGACGTGATCATCGTCTCGCCCCGGGCGAGCATCCGGCGCGGCGACCGCGTCGTGGTGCGGACCAAGGCCGGCGAAATCCTGGCAAAGTCACTGAGCCGGCAGACGGCAAACCGGGTCGAGCTGACCTCGTTCAACCCGGTGCACGGCGCCGTCGAGCTCGGCCTCGACGAGATCGAGTGGATGGCCCGCATCATCTGGGCAAGCCAGTAAGCCCGCGGCGGGCGGTCAGGCCGCCGACAGACCTTCGCCCGACAAGGCGCGCCGGATCAGGGCGACCGTTTCCGGCACGCCGTAAAGCGCGATGAAGGAGCCCATCCGCGGCCCCTGCTCCTGTCCCAGCAGCACCTCGTAAAGCGCGCGGAACCAGTCGCGGAGCTGCTCGAAGCCGAAGCGCTTGCCGACCTCGTAGACCTCGTTCTGCAGGTCTTCGGCCGACGCGCCCGCGGGCATCTTCTCCAGCGCGTCGGCGAGCGCCGAAATGGCCTGGCGCTCGGTCTCGGTCGGCGCGCGGTAGCGCTTCGCCGGCTTCACGAAATCCGCGTAGTAGCGGATCGCATGGCCGACGAGCTGGTCGAGGATCGGGTGGTTCTCCGCCGTCGCCCCCGGCACGTAGCGGCTGACGAAGCCCCACAGCACCGACTTGTCCTCGGTGTTGCAGACGCTGGCGAGGTTCAGCAGCACGCCGAAGGTCAGCGGCACGCTCTCCTGCGGCGGACGGCTGTCGTGGATATGCCAGACCGGGTTCTCGATCCGGCGCTCCGGCGGCTCCTCGAAATAGCGCGCGAGGAAAGTCAGGTATTCATCGACATTCTTCGGGATGACGTCGAAATAGAGCCGCTTCGCCGCGGTCGGCTTGCCGAACATGAACAGCGCCAGGCTGTCCTTCGGCGCATAGGCCAGCCACTCCTCGATCGTCAGGCCGTTGCCGCGCGACTTGGAGATTTTCTCGGCATTCTCGTCGAGGAACAGCTCGTAGGTGTAGCTCTCGGGCGGGCGGCCGCCGAGCGCGCGGCAGATCCGGCTCGACTGCTGCACCGAATCGATCAGGTCCTTGCCCGACATCTCGTAGTCGACGCCGAGCGCGTACCAGCGCATCGCCCAGTCCGGCTTCCATTGCAGCTTGCAGCGCCCGCCGGTGACCTCGGTCTCGACCTTCCGGCCGTCCGCGCGCTGGTAGACGATGGTCCCGGCCGCCGGGTTGGTCTCGACGATGGGCACCTGCAGAACGTGCCCCGTCTCCGGGCAGACCGGCAGGAAGGGGCTGTAGGTCTTCCGCCGCTCCTCGCGCAGCGTCGGCAGCATGATCGCCATCACCTCGTCGTAGACCTCGAGCATGCGCCGCAGCGCCGCGTCGAAGCGGCCGGCCTTGTAGCACTCGGTCGAGCTGACGAACTCGTAGCCGAAGCCGAAATCGTCAAGAAAGGCGCGGAGCCGGGCGTTGTTGTGCGCGCCGAAGCTGTCATGCGTGCCGAACGGGTCCGGCACAGCGGTCAGCGGCTTGTGCAGATGCTGGGCCAGCATCTCCTTGTTCGGCACGTTGTCCGGCACTTTGCGCAGCCCGTCCATGTCGTCGGAAAAGGCGAACAGCCGCGTCGGGATGTCGGAGAGCCGCTGGAAGGCGTGCCGCACCATCGTGGTGCGCAGCACCTCGCCGAAGGTGCCGATATGCGGCAGGCCGGACGGCCCGTAGCCGGTCTCGAACAGCACGTAGCCCTTCTCCGGCGTCTTGCCGCCCACGCGCTTCAAAACCCGGCGCGCTTCCTGGAAGGGCCAAGCCTTGGCTTCTGTCGCGAGCGCGCGGATGTCCGTCACGGTCCGGCTCCAGGGATGTCGCTAAAGGCAGCGGCAACCTAGGCGCGGCAAGGCAGGGCGTCAACAATCGCGGCGGCGACCGGCCAGGAAGCCGACGATCGCCAGCCCCTGCACGAGCGCGGCGGCGGCGAAGAAAAACGGCGCCTCGCCCGGAGCCGCACCTGCCGCCTGCGGTGCGAACGTCCGGATGAGCCCGAAGGCGGCCGGCGCGAAGGCGAAGGCGCCCTGGGCGATGCCGACGATCAGCGCCACCGCCCGCAGCGCGTCCTCTTTCGCGAACTCGACCTGGGCGATCAGCGGCGGCAGCGAGGTGGCGTTGCCGAAGCCGATGCCGAACAAGACCACGCCGAGCAAAAGCATAGGCACGCTCGTCCCGGCGGCGAGGACGAAGACGACCGAGCCGGCGAGCTGCGCCGCATAGCCGGCGCAGGCGATCAGCCGCCGGTCGGCGCCGGGCGGCATCGCCCGGCCGGTCAGCGTTCGCCCGGCGATCGCCATGACCGTCACCAGCGCCATCGCCAGCCCGGATTGCTGCGCGCCGAGCGTCGGCACGAGCAGCGAGAACAGATGCGCGGTCAGCCCGATCTGCGCGAACAGCCCGAGCGCCATGCCGGCGGCCAGCGTCAGGAAGCCGCGATCGCGCCACAGCAGCCGGCCGGGCAGGGGCCGCGCCGAGATCGCGGTGACCGAGGCCGCCGCAGCGCCGGGCGCGTCGCCGTCCGGGCCCTGCCCCATCCCTTCCGGCGTCCGCGAGAAAACCAGCTCGGACAAGATCCAGATCGTCAGCGCCATGACAACCCCGACCGCCAGCGCCGCCGCCGGGAAGCCGAGCGCGCCGATCGCGACGACCCAGAGCGGCGAGAAGACGATGCCGCCGACGCTGCCGCCGTTATAGGCCATGGCGAGCGCCGCCGGCCGCGCCCGCACGAACCACGGTGAGACGATCGCGTTCAGCGCCGCAGCGCTCATCGCGCCCCAGCCGGCGCCGCTCAACAGGGCCGCGGCGAAGAGCTGCCAGGGCGCCACGGCCGTCGCCCAGCCGATGAGACCCGCCGCCATCGCCAGCGCGCCGGCCTGGGTCGCGCGCGCCGCGCCGAAACGGCGATGGATTGCCGGCAAATTGGCGCCGGAGATCGCGCCGACCAGGAAATGGACGGTGACCGCGGTCGAGATGAGCGCCAGCGGCCAGCCGGTCGTCTCGCGGATCACGCTCAGGAACACCGGTGGTCCGTAGAAGCCGAGCCCCCAGCCGAACACGCCCAGCACGAAGGCCGCGCCGACCACCCGCCAGCCGTAGAAGCCGCTTGTCCGCGTCGCCGCCGTCATCGCATCCTCCTCCGCGTTTGTGCCGGGCGGCACTCTGCGCAGATGGCGCGCGAGGTGTTACGGTGGGGACCGAAGCATCGCGGCCGCGCAGGCTGTAGGCTGACACCACAGAATCAGAAAGGGCGGTGGCCTTTGCGGGTGCTGCATAAATGCCGTGCGTCCTTCGACGGGCTCAGGATGAGGTAGAGTCTTCATGGCATTGAGAAAAGCCTCATGCTGAGCTTGTCGAAGCACGCACGACGCATGTCCCGGGCTGCCGTTAAGCCGCATATGCCGTCCAACGCGATGGCCCTGCAAAACCAAGGAGGCTCACCATGGCCAGCAACGCCAAATTCGCCGAGGTCGCCGCGCTGGCCGGCGATCCGGCCCGCGCCGGCATGCTGCATGCGCTGATGGACGGGCGTGCGCTGACCGCCTCCGAGCTGGCGCAGGTCGCCGGGGTGACGCCGCAGACCGCGAGCGGGCATCTCGCCCGCATGGTTACGGCGGGACTGGTGAAGGTCGAGAAGCAGGGCCGGCACCGCTACCACCGACTCGCCTCGCCTGCCGTGGCGCGGATGATGGAGAGCATCATGCAGGTGGCCTCCGGGCTCGACGCGATGCGGCCCGCGCCGGTCACCGGCCCGCGCGACGCCGCGCTCCGCGCGGCGCGGACCTGCTACGACCACCTCGCCGGCCGGCTCGGCGTGGCGCTGGCGGACGGTCTCGTGGCGGGTGGGCATGTCGAGCTGGCGGACGACGCCGGCATCGTCACCGAGGGCGGGCTCGCGCTGCTCGGCCGGCTTGGCATCGACGTCGCGTCGCTGTCGGCCGCGCGCGGCAAGCGCGCCCGCATCCTCTGCCGCCCCTGCCTCGACTGGAGCGAGCGCCGGCCGCATCTCGCCGGCGCCGTCGGCGCGGCGCTCTGCGCCCGCAGCTTCGAGGAAGGCTGGATCCGCCGCATCGCCGGCACCCGCGCCGTCGCCGTCACGCCGAAAGGCCAGCGCGTGTTCCGCGAGATGCTCGGGGTCCGGGCGTAGAGCGTCAGTCGACGGCGACCGGCCAGGGCTCGCGCTTATACGCGCTGTCCCAGAACATCCATTCGTATTGCGCCGAGCGCTTGAAGGCGCGCAGCATCGCCGCCGCTTCCGCTGCCGACACGCCCTCGGCCGCGCGGTCGGAGAGTGCGATCGCCGTCTTCACGGCATCGCCGAAGCCCGGGTCGGAATAGGTGTCGATCCAGGCGCGGTAAGGATTGTCGGGGCGGGCGATGCCGGCGATGTGATTGCCGACCTCCCAGTAGATCCAGAAGCAGGGCAGGACCGCCGCCGTCAGCACCGCATAGCTGTCCGTGAACGCGCTCGCGAGCAGAAAGTTGGTGTAGCCATAGCAGGCCGGCGACGGCTCGGCCGCCGCGGCATCGGCCGGGTCGACGCCGAACTTTTTGAAGAAGCCGCCGTGAAGCGCGCGCTCGACGATCAGCGCCGTCTCGGACGCCTTGGCGAAGAACCGCATGCTGTCGATGTCCGGCGCCTTGGCCGCAGCCGCCGCCAGCGCCCGCGCATACTGCGTCAGGTAGAGCGCGTCCTGCGTTATGTAGAACTGGAACCGCGCCTGCGACAACGTGCCCGCCGCCAGCTCCCTGTTGAACGGCAGGTCGAGGATGCGGCGGTAAAGGCCGCTCGTTTCTGTCCAGGCTCGCTCGCTGAATGAGGTCATGGCTGTCTCCGGCGCTCCCGCGCAACATCTTTCTTCTCCCGACCCCGCAAGGCACGGCAATCGCATTTAATGGCGCTGCACAAATGCCGTGCGTCCTTCGACAAGCTCAGGATGAGGTAGAATCTTTGTGGCATTGAGAAAAAACCTCATGCTGAGCTTGTCGAAGCACGCACCACGGCTGTCCCAATCCGTCGGACAAGCCGCCAACGCCGTGCCATGCGATTCCCTCCCGCGTATGGGGGGGACTTCGAGGCGGCGGCATTTGTTTCTACATCATCAGCAAAGCGCCGGCGCTTCAACGTCGCTTCCCCGTCCCCCGCCCGCTATGATGCGCGCCCATGCCGCCGCGCGCCGCCATACGCCTGCCCGAAGCGCCCACGCTCGTCGTCGGCGTGACGCGCGCGGTGTGGCTGACCGCCGACGGCGAGGTGGAGGAGATGGGCCACCGGGAAGCGGCGGCGCGCATCCGTGGCGGCGCACGTCCGCTGCTGTGTCACGCCCCGGCCGCGGCGCGGCGGCTCGGCATCGACCCGTTTCCCGCGCTCGACCTGCTGGAGCTGTTCGCCTTCGTGCGGCCGGCGCGGTTCTGCGTGCCGACGCCGCGCGGCCTTGCCGAGGCGCTCGACCTCGACCCGCCGGCGACGCTCGGCGAGGCGGCGACGTCGCTGCGGCGGACCGCGGTCCGGCTGCTGACCGAATTGACCGAAGACACGGCGGCGCGCGGCGCGCGCCCGACCGCGCAAGCGATGGCCGACGGCGCCTGGTCCTGGGGCGAGGCCGTGCTCGACGTGCTCGGCGTGACATCCGACGACCGCATGCGCTCCCCGACGACCGGGCTCGACGTCTGGCGCGACCTCGCGGAATGGAGCGAGCACGCCCCGCCTCCGCCGCCCGGCGGAGAGCCGGTAAGCCCGGCCGAGGCGCGGCATCGGCTCGCGGCGTTGCTCGGTCCAGCCGCCGAGACGCGGCCGAGCCAGGCCGACTATGCCTCGGCAGCGACATCGGCCTTCCTGCCGCGGGAGGCGGCGGGCGAGCCGCGCTTCGTGCTGGCCGAGGCAGGCACCGGCGTTGGCAAGACGCTGGGATACCTCGCCCCCGCCAGCGTCTGGTCGGAGAAGAACGGCGCGCCGGTCTGGGTCTCCACCTATACCCGCAACCTACAGCACCAGATCGACCAGGAGCTCGACCGGCTGTTCCCGGAGCCCGCGATCAAGGCCAACCGCGTCGTCGTGCGCAAGGGCCGGGAGAACTATCTCTGCCTGCTGAACATGGAGGAAGCGGCGCGCGGTGTCGGCGTGCGCCGGCGCGATGCGGTGGCGCTCGGCCTGATGGCGCGCTGGGCGGCGCGGTCGCGCGACGGCAGCCTGACCGGGGGCGATTTCCCGGCCTGGCTGGTCGACCTGCTCGGGCCCGGGCGGACGATCGCGCTCAGCGACCATCGCGGCGAGTGCATCTATTCCGCCTGCGAGCATTTCCGCCGCTGCTTCATCGAGAAGAACATCCGCAAGGCGCGCCGCGCCGAGATCGTCGTGGCCAACCACGCGCTGGTGATGACGCAGATGGCGCGCGGCCTGATGGAGGAAGGCGGCGGGCCGACACGCTTCGTGTTCGACGAGGGACACCATCTGTTCGACGCCGCGGACTCTGCCTTCTCCGCGCATTTCACCGGCCACGAGGCGAGCGAGCTGCGGCGCTGGATCCGCGGCGCGGAGGCCCGCGGCCGGCGGCGCGGCCGCGGCCTCAAAATGCGCGTCGAGGACCTGCTTGGCGAAAATGCGGACGCGGCCGACGCGCTCGACCAGATCGTCGCCGCCGCCCACGCGCTGCCGGACGCCGGCTGGCACCAGCGCTGCGCCGACGGCCGCCCGGCCGGCCCGGCCGAGGCGTTCCTCGCCGCGGTCCGCCACCACGCCTATGCGCGCACCGCCGATTCGCGCGGCCCCTACGACATCGAGGCGGACACCAACGACCCGGCGCCCGAATTGCTCGACGCGGCCGGGCGGCTCGAAGGCGCGCTGCATAAACTGGAGCAGGAGATCGGCCGCCTGCGCAGCCACCTGATGCGGCGGCTCGACGACGAGGCCGACGAGCTCGACACCAGCCTCCGCATCCGCATCGAATCGGTCTGCCGCTCGCTGCAGTTCCGCGCCGAACAGGTGCTGCGCGCCTGGCGCTACATGCTGTCGTCGTTGGCCGGCGAGCGACCCGACGAGTTTGTCGACTGGTTCAGCGTCGACCGCATCGACGGCCGCGACGTCGACATCGGCCTGCACCGCCACTGGATCGACCCGACGGTGCCCTTCGCCGGAGTCGTCGCCGCGCCGGCCCATGGCGTGCTCGTCACCTCGGCGACCTTGCGCGACGGCACCGGCGACGCCGAGGCGGACTGGCGGTCCGCGGAAGCGCGCACCGGCGCCCTACATCTGCCGTCCTCGGTGCGCGCCGCGGTCCCCTCGCCCTTCGCCTACGACCGGCTGACCCGCGTCTTCGTGGTCACCGACGTGCGCAAGGACGACCTGGCGCAGGTCGCCGCGGCCTACCGGTCCCTGTTCATCGCGGCCGGCGGCGGCGCGCTCGGCCTGTTCACCGCGATCAGCCGGCTGCGCGGCGTCTACGAGCGGATCGCCGGCGCGCTCGACGAGGCCGGCCTTCAGCTCTACGCCCAGCATGTCGACCGGGTGAACCTGCCGACCCTGGTCGACATCTTCCGCGCCGAGCAGGATTCCTGCCTGCTTGGCACCGACGCGGTGCGCGACGGCGTCGACGTGCCGGGCGACAGCCTGCGCCTCATCGTCTTCGACCGCGTGCCCTGGCCGCGCCCGACCATCCTGCATCGCGCCCGGCGGCAGGCCTTCGGCGGGCGCGTCCACGACGACATGCTGACGCGGCTCCGCCTCAAGCAGGCCTATGGCCGGCTGGTGCGGCGGGCCGACGACCGCGGCGTTTTCGTGCTGCTCGACCCGATGATGCCGTCCCGCCTCGCCGGCGCTTTCCCCGAGGGCGTCGAGATCCACCGTCAGGGGCTGGCGGACACGGTGGCGGCATGCCGCGCCTTCCTCGCGCCGAGGGCAAAGGACGAGGTTGCGTGATCAAAGCTTGCAGTGCCGCCATCCGGTCGTCAGAGTCCGGCCTCGGCCAAAGTGAGAAAGTAGACACGACATGCTCAGCAAGCACGCCGCCCTCATCTACGTCATGATCATGGTGTCCGCGTCCGACCGCGACATGAAGACGGTCGAGCTGTCGTCGATTGGCTCGATCGTGAAGCACCTTCCGGTCTTCGCCGACTACGACGTGCGGCGCCTGCCGGAAACCGCGGCCGCCTGCGCCGATACCCTGGCCGGCGACAACGGGCTGAACGCCGCGCTCGACGCCATCGCTGCAAGCCTCTCCGAGCCGCTGCGGCAGACGGCCTACGCGCTCGCGCTGGAAGTCGCCGCCGCCGACCGCAAGGTCAACCCGGCGGAGCTGCGCGTCCTGCAGCTCGTCCGCGAGCGGCTGAAGATCGACCACGCGACCGCCGACGCGCTGGAAAAAGCGATCAGCGTGCGCTACGCGGCGGCCTGACCGTGGCGGCGGACGCCAACGGGCTGGTCTTTCGCGACGCGGTGCGCGACGACCTGCCGCCGATCGTGGGACTGCTTTCCAACGACCCGCTCGGGGCCAAGCGCGAGCATTTCGCCGACCCGCTGCCCGACTGCTACCGCCGCGCCTTCGACGCCATCGCCGCCGATCGGAACAACCGGCTGATCGTCGTCGAGCATGACGGCGCAGTCATCGGCACGCTGCAGCTTACCTTCATCCCGAACATCACCTATCAGGGCGGCATCCGGGCGCAGATCGAGGGCGTGCGCGTCGACGACGCCTACCGCAGCCAGCAGGTCGGCCGGCGGCTCTTCGAATGGGCGATCGCGGAGGCGCGCCGGCACGGCTGCCACATGGTGCAGCTCACCGCCGACAAGACGCGCCCGGACGCCCACCGTTTCTACGAGTCGCTCGGCTTCACCGCGAGCCACGTCGGGATGAAGCTGCATCTCGGGTGACGGCGCGCCTCATGCTTCGACAAGCTCAGCATGAGGTTCTTCATTACGAACCAATAGGTTGCCCTCATCCTGAGCCTGTCGAAGGATGAGGTCGCTCGGCGGCCTCGAAAGCAGCTACCCGCTATACGCCGGCATGTCCTGCAGGCGGCGGTAGGCGCTGAGGTAGTTCAGGCTGGTGCGCACGTCGACCACCGCCGCGCCGTCGCAGGCAAGCGCCTCGGCCACTACCGGCGCCACGTCGGCGTCGCTGTCGATCTTGAAGCCGCGCGCGCCGAACGCTTCGCCCAGCTTGGCGAAATCCGGATTCTTCAGGTCCGTCGAGGTGACGCGCCCGGGATAGCGGCCTTCCTGGTGCATGCGGATGGTGCCATAGGCGTTGTTGTTGGCGACGAAGATCTTGATCGGCACGTCGTACTGCATGGCGGTCGCCAGCTCGTTGCCGGTCATCATGAAGCCGCCGTCGCCGACGAAGCTGATGATCTGGCGTCCCGGCGAGCAGATCCCCGCGGCGACGCCCGACGGCACGCCGCCGCCCATGCCGCCGACCGCGAAGCCGACGAAGTTATTGCTCGGGCGGAAATAGAGGTAGCGGTGCAGCCAGCTCGAGAAGTTGCCGGCGTCGCTGGTGACCACCGCGTCCTTGTCCATGCGCTCGTTGATCGCCGCGACCACGGCGCCGAACACCACGCCATCGTTCGAGGAGACAGGCTCCCAGGTGGTGATCTTGCGGTGGGTCTTGTTGAGGTCGCCGATCCAGCCGTCGCGCCCGGCCGGCAGCTTGCCGGGGCCGCGCGCCAGCATCGCCTCGAGGAACAGCTCCGGCTCGGCGGCGATGCCGACTTCCGGGTGCCAGACCCGCCCGACCTCGACCGGGTCCGGCCAGACATGCACCATCGGCAGCTGCGGCACCGGCACGTTGGGAAACGTAAAGCTCTGGCTCACCGACGGGCCCATCCGCTCGCCCAGCACGATCATCAGGTCAGACTTGCGCATCAGGTCCATCAGCGGCTTCGGCGCGCGGTTGCCGAGATAGCCGCCGTAGTTGGCGTGGTAACTGTCGAACACGTCGGCGCGGCGATGGCTCGGCGCGACCGGAAGCTTGAAGGTCTCCGCGAAGCGCTGCAGCGCGGCGCGAGTCTGTGCCGAATGCACGAGGCCGCCCGCGACGACCAGCGGCCGCTCGGCCTTGGCCAGCATCTCCGCCACCCGGTCGATGTCGCCCGCGTATGGCGCCATGCGCACCCGCGACACCGGCTTCAGCACCGGCGCGTTGACCGGGTCGTCCAGCATGTCCTCGGGCAGCGCCACGACGACCGGGCCCGGCGTGCCGGACGCGGCGAGGTGGAAGGCGCGGGCCGCGACCTCGCCCAGCAGCTCCGGATTGCTGACCTCGAACACAGCCTTGGTCGTATCGGAGAACGTCTTGGCGTAGTCCATCTCCTGCAGCGCCATCCGGCCCTTCTCGAACCGCTCGACCTGGCCGATGAAGAACACGACCGGGATCGCGTCGTGATAGGCGCTGTGAATGGCGATCGATCCGTTGGTCGCACCCGGGCCGCGGCTGATGAAGCAGACGCCCGTTTTGCCGCGGATGCGCGCATCGGCTAGCGCCATGAAGCCCGCGCCGCCTTCGTGGCGGCAGACGACGAGGCGGATGCCGGGCTGGTCGATCAGCGCGTCGGTGACGGCGAGATAGCTTTCGCCCGGGACACAGTAGGCGGTGTCGACCCCATGCGAGGCCAGCGTCGCAGCCAAGAGCTGGGCAGCCGTTTGCGTCATGCGTTCCTCCTGTATCTCGGGAGCTGGAATTCGGTCCGGTCGGGGTGGCTTTAGCTTATCGCAGGATACCGCTGGGACGCCAATAGCGTCATCCGCGGCCGGCCGGCACGCGCCGCCGCGGCTTCTCGCCAGCGAGCAGCGCCAGCGCGTCGCCGAACGCCGGCACATCGGCGCCCAGCGCGGAAAAGAAGTCCGTTTCGGAGCGGGAGACCGCCTCGACCGCACGCGCGACCAGCGTTCTCCCCGGCTCGGTGATGGCGAGGGCCATGGCGCGCCCGTCCCCGTCATGCGCCCGGCGCGATATCAGGGCCTGCGCTTCCAGCACGCGCAACACCTGCGAGGTCATCATCGGATCGGTGCGGCAGTGCCGCGCCAGAGTCACCTGGGTGACAGGCGCTACGCCCGCCGCCGTCAGGTCGTGCAGCCCAGACAGCAGGAGAAACTGGACCGGAGTCAGGCCGAACGGCGCCAGCACCTGCTTCTGGCGGCGCTGCCAGCGGTTTACGACCTGCCACAGCAGATATCCCGTCGTCCGCGACGGAATGCCCTGTTCCATATGCGCGACCTCAGAATGGCGTTTCCCTTCATGATCGCCGACGCCGCGACCGGGAAGGCTGCCATCATATAAACCGGCGCAGCGGACCGCTACTGCGCAAGCGGCGGCTGCGCGACTGCGGCGGCCTGTCAGCACTCTACGGGGTCGGCTGCTATATCATTGAGTTTAATATATTTTTAGTATTGCCGCCGGATGATCCTTGTCTCAAGATTGATAAATGGCGCAGTGCATCTTTGGAGTTGCCCATGGCGAATCTCGCAGTCCAACTCGCTGGATACCGCCTGACGACGGCGGAGATCCTCTACCACATGCCGGACCACCCCCATCTGCTGCAGACCTTCGTCTGGCAGTTCATGGACATGGCCCCGCGCTATCCGAAGCTGGTCGGGTTCCTCACCTTCTGGGAACGCAACATCGACGGCAGGATCCATTCGGTGAAGGTCGCCGGAAAGCGCGTCATCGCCGCCGGCGAAGTCCGCTCGATCACCGAGGTCGGCTTCATCCACTGAGATGAATATCGATGCCCGCCGGCCGTCCCGCCTCGCGCGGCCGGCGCTTCGCCCGTTTTGATTCCCCCCGAAGTTTGTTCTACCGTGCGGCTTAAGAAACGCTGCTAGATCAATCTGCGTCCGTTAGACGCAGGTTGCTCTAGAACAAAACTTAAGGAAAGGGAAGGCTTCATGCCATTGAACGTGGCGATTGTCGGCTCCGGGCCGAGCGGATTCTATACGGTCGCGGCGCTGCTCAAGCTCGCCCCCGATTGCCATATAGACATCATCGAGCGCCTGCCGACGCCGTACGGCCTGATCCGCGGCGGCGTCGCTCCCGACCACCAGAAGACCAAGAACGTCTGGCGCGCCTACGAAAAATCGGCGACGCAGGACGCCGTCCAATACTTCGGCAACGTCGAGGTCGGCCGCGACGTGACCATGGACGAGCTGAAGGCGATGTACGACGCGGTGGTGCTGGCGGTCGGCTCGCCGCTCGACCGCAAGCTTGGCATCCCCGGCGAGGACAAAAGCGGCGTCTTCGGCGCCGCTTCTTTCGTCGGCTGGTACAACGGCCACCCCGATTTCCGCGATCTCGACCCGAACCTCGACATCAAAGGGGCGGCGGTCATCGGCAACGGCAACGTCGCCGTCGACTGCGCGCGCGTGCTGGCGAAGACCCCGGAGGAGATGTCGACGACGGACCTGACGGACTACGCCGCCGAGGCGATCCACAAGTCGCCGCTGACAGATATCTACATGTGCGGCCGGCGCGGGCCGGGCGACGCCAAGTTCACCAATGTCGAGCTGCGCGAGATGGGCGAGCTCAAGGACTGCGCGCCGGTCGTCGATGCGGCGCAGCTCGACGACGGTGTCCCCGACGACCTCGACGACCGGGACCGGCGCCTGCGCGAGCGCAACCTCGAGACGTTGCGCGAATTCGCCTCCCAGGCGCCGGGCGGCCGGCGCAAGCGCCTGCATTTCCTGTTCTACGCCAACCCGGTCGAGGTGCTGGGCGGCGACCGGGTCGAGGCCATCCGCATGGAGAGGACGGCGGTCAAGGATGGGCGCGCCGTCGGCACCGGGAGCTATTTCGAGATACCCTGCGGCCTGGTCATCGCCGCCATCGGCTACGATGGCACGCCCTTTCCCGACATTCCCTTCGACGAGCGCCGCGGCGTCGTGGTTCACGACAACGGGCGAATCGGCGATGGCGTCTATGCGGTGGGATGGATCAAGCGCGGGCCGACCGGCGTCATCGGCACGAACAAGCATGACGGCGACCTCGCCGCCCAGCAGATCCTGGAAGACCGGATGCCGGCCGGCAAGCCCGGCCGCGAGCGGCTCGAGGCGCATCTCCGGAGCAAGGAAATACGCTGGGTTTCCTTTACGGACTGGAAGAAGATCGAAAGCGCGGAGATCGCCAATGCACCGTCCGGGGCGCCACGGCGCAAGTTTTCCACCGTCGAGGAGATGCTGACCCTGCTCGGCTGACTTGTATTGCAGACGCCAAGGGGGCACTGGACAAGCTTTCGAAAAGGCCTACCTTAGCGGTTGCGTTGGGGGTCGAGGTCATCGAAGCCCCGTCTCGGGGCGTGGGACGGCCGCAAAAAGGCAGCGAGGCAGGGGCGCATAAGGCGAAGGGACCCACTAGGAGGGTTTAAAAAGAATGGCTGCTGTTACCGCGGAGGAACCGCAACATATCGAGCGTCTAGAGGTCGAGTCCGTTGTCATCCGCTTCGCCGGCGATTCCGGCGACGGCGTGCAGATCACGGGCAGCCAGTTTACCGACACGACGGCGCTCGCCGGCAACGACCTGGCCACATTTCCCGATTTTCCGGCGGAAATCCGGGCGCCCGCAGGCACAACCTTCGGCGTCTCAGCGTTCCAGATCAATTTCGGCGCCCGGTCGATTGCGACCGCGGGCGACGCGCCCGACGTGCTCGTCGCGTTCAATCCGGCGGCGCTCAAGGTCAGCCTCGAAGACCTGTATCCGGGCGGGCTGATCATCCTCGATACCGGCACCTTCAGCGCGCGAAATCTCGAAAAGGCGGGCTACACGACCAATCCGCTCGAAGACGGCACGCTGACCAAGTACCGGACGCTCAAGATCGACATCTCGAAGCTGACGCTCGAAGCGGTCAAGGCGTTGGGCCTCACCTCCAAGGAGGGGCTGCGCTGCAAGAACTTCTGGACGCTCGGCCTGGTCTACTGGCTGTACGGCCGCAGCCGTCAGTCGACGATCGACTGGCTGCAGCGCCGCTTCGCCAGCCGGCCGGAGATCGCCAACGCCAACATCGCGGCGCTCAATGCCGGCCACGCCTTCGCCGAGACGGCGGAGATGCCGGGCGAGATCAGCAGCTACGTGGTCCCGCCGGCGCCGCTCGCTCCCGGCACCTACCGCAACATCACCGGCACGGATGCGATGGCCTGGGGCCTGCTCGCCGGGACGCAGATGGCCCAGGTCAAGCTGGTGTTCTGCTCCTACCCCATCACGCCGGCATCGTCGCTGCTGCATGCGCTCGCCAACCTCAAGCAATACGACGTCGTCACCTTCCAGGCGGAGGATGAGATCGCCGCGGCCTGCGCCGCGATCGGCGCATCCTACGGCGGATCGCTCGGCATCACGTCAAGCTCCGGCCCCGGCGTGGCGCTGAAGGGCGAGGCGATGGGCCTCGCGATCTCCGCCGAGCTGCCGATGATCATCGTCAACGCGCAGCGCGCCGGCCCGTCCACCGGCATGCCGACCAAGACCGAGCAGTCCGACCTTTACCAGGCCGTGTACGGGCGCAACGCCGACAGCCCGCTGGCAGTGCTGGCCGCCCGCTCGCCGGCCGACTGCTTCGAGGTCGCCATCGAGGCGGTCCGCATCGCGACCAAATACATGACGCCGGTGATCCTGTTGACCGACGGCTACATCGTCAATGCGGCGGAGCCGTGGCGCATCCCGGATGTCGAGAGCTACGCGCCGTTCCCGGTCACCTTCCGCACCGACCCCGAGGGCTTCCATCCCTTCCTGCGCGATCCGCAGACGCTGTCGCGCCCCTGGGTGAAGCCCGGCACGCCCGACCTCGAGCACCGCATCGGCGGCATCGAGAAGTCCTATTCGTCGGGCCACATCTCCTACGATCCGGCGAACCACCAGAAGATGACGGAGATCCGCGCCGCCAAGATCGACGGCATCGCGGACGACATCCCGCTGCAGACGGTCGAAGACGGGACCGAGGGCGGCGCACTCGCCGTCGTCGGCTGGGGCTCGACCTACGGCCCGATCTCGCGCGCCGTGAGCAACCTGCGGGCTACCGGAGCCGACGTGTCGCACATTCACCTGCGCCACATCTGGCCGCTGGCGCGCAATCTCGGCGCGCTGCTGGCCAAGTACGACCGCGTCCTGGTGCCCGAGATGAACCACGGCCAGCTGGTGACGCTGCTGCGCGCCGAATTCCTGGTGCCAGCCGTCGGCCTCAATCAGATCAGCGGCAAGCCCTTCAAGATCAGCACGATCGAAGCGGCGATCCGCGAGCAATTGGAGAAGTGAGATGACCGTTCAGCAAGCCCCCGTGGCGCTCACGGCGAAGGACCTGACGTCCGACCAGGAAGTGCGCTGGTGCCCGGGCTGCGGCGACTACGCGATCATCAAGGGCGTGCGCAGCGCGCTGGCCGAGATCGGTACGCCGCGCGACCAGACGGTGTTCGTGTCCGGCATCGGCTGCGCGGCCCGTTTCCCCTATTACATGGCGACCTACGGCTTCCATACGATCCACGGCCGCGCCCCGGCGATCGCCACGGGCCTCAAGCTCGCCAACCCGGAGCTCGACATCTGGGTGGTGACCGGCGACGGCGACTGCCTGTCGATCGGCGGCAACCACACGCTCCACGTTCTGCGCCGCAACGTCGACCTCAATGTGCTGCTGTTCAACAACGCGATCTACGGGCTGACCAAGGGCCAGTATTCGCCGACCTCGCGGGTCGGCACGAAGTCGCCCTCGACGCCGCTCGGCTCAATCGATAATCCGGTTTCCGCCACCGAGTTCGCGCTCGGCTGCGGCGCGCGCTTCATCGCACGCTCGGTCGACACCATGCAGAAGCACCTGCCCGAGGTGCTCAAGCGCGCGCACGCGCACAAGGGCGCGTCCTTCGTCGAGATCTTTCAGAACTGCATCGTCTACAACGACGATGTCTTCGCGCACTTCACCGACCGCGCCATTGCCGCCGACACCCAGATCCATGTGGAGCACGGCAAGCCGCTGCGGTTCGGCAAGGACAACGACAAGGGCATCCGCCTCAACGCCAGCACGCTCAAGCTCGAGGTGGTGAAGGTCGGCGAGAATGGCGTCAATGAGAGCGACCTCCTGGTCCACGACGAGCGGAACAAGGTGCTCGCCACCCTGCTCGCGCAGATGCAGCCGCCGGTCTATCCGGTCGCGCTCGGCGTGATCTACTGCGAGGAAGGCCCGGAATACTCGAGCGCCGTCTACGACCAGGTCGCCGCCGCCAAGGCCAAGAAGAAGGCGCTGCCGCTGAACGAGCTGCTGCACAGCGGCCATACCTGGCGCGTCGGGGCGTAGACGTCAGACTCCCGGCAATCGGTAATAATTCGTGGGTGGCCGGATCATGTCCGGCCACGACATTAAGGCTTTAATTTTGAAAGAAGATCGTCATGCGCGTGCTTGACACGCGCATCCACGAGTGCTGATGACTTGCGGCGAATTGTCCGTTGGCAAGCCCCCGTCCGGTATCGATAGTGCAGCCATGGCCCAATTGACTGAGTCAGTCGCCGAACCCGGCGAAACGCGCGCCCCTGGCCGCGCCATCATCGCATGGCTCTTCGCCTGCGCCGGGCTGGTGATCCTGATGATGCTCGTCGGTGCGGCGACCCGGCTCACGGAGTCGGGGCTCTCGATCGCCGAATGGAACCCGGTCATGGGCGCCCTGCCGCCGCTCAGCGAGGCGGAATGGCGGCGGATCTTCGATCTCTACCGCACCACCTCCGAATACCGGACGGTCAATGCCGGCATGACGCTCGATGCGTTCCAGACGATCTTCTGGTGGGAATACCTGCACCGCCTGCTCGGCCGCCTGATCGGCGTCGCCTTCGGCCTGCCGCTGCTCTGGTTCCTCATCCGCCGGCAGGTCGGACGCGCCCTCGGGCTGCGCCTCGTCGGGCTGTTCCTGCTCGGCGGGCTGCAGGGCGGGATCGGCTGGTGGATGGTGCAGAGCGGCATCGCCGACCGCGTCGACGTGAGCCAGTACCGGCTCGTCGTCCATCTCGGCATCGCCTTCCTCATCCTGGGCGCGATGCTGTGGACCGCGCTCGACCTGCTGCCCGGACCCAATGCATCCGCGCCGACCGCGCTGCGTCGCGGCGCAGCGCTCCTGCTGGCGCTGATCTTCCTCCTGCTGATGTCGGGCGGCTTCGTCGCCGGGCTCGACGCCGGCTTCGTCTACAACGAGTGGCCGCTGATGGGCGGCGCCTTCCTGCCGGCGGAATACGGCGCCATGCAGCCCTGGTGGCTGAACCCGTTCGAGAACGCCGCCGCGGCGCAGTTCAATCACCGCATGCTGGCCTACGCCGTCGCCGTCGCCACGTTCGCCCTGTGGCTGGCTGCGCGGCGGCAACTGCTCGTCCTGGCGCTGCGCCGTCCGCTCGACCTGCTGCTCGGCATGGCGGCGATCCAGATCTCGCTCGGCATCTCCACCCTGCTGCTGGTCGTGCCGACCGCGCTCGGCGTGGCACACCAGGGCGGCGCGGTCGCGGTGTTCTGCCTTGCCGTGTGGAACGCGCAGGCGCTGAGCCGCCGACCGCGCTGACGGCCGCGCTTAGCGCGCGCCGGCCTTCTCCAGCACGGCGTGCAGCAGCACCTGGCAGCCGGCAGCGAGATCCTCCAGGGTCGCGTTCTCGATCTCGTTATGGCTGATGCCGTCCTCGCAGGGCACGAAGATCATGCCGGCCGGCGCGACCTTGGCGATGTAGACCGCATCGTGCCCCGCGCCGCTGATGATGTCGCGGTGGCTGTAGCCGAAGCGCTCCGCCCC
>Ga0302046_10001966_pt1 | contig 19277 bp, 23 predicted proteins | sample RVTome_11_FD_200261 | JGI IMG/M metagenome (GOLD analysis project Ga0302046, IMG submission 200261) | Soil microbial communities from uranium-contaminated site in the Upper Colorado River Basin, Wyoming, United States - RVT147D111 (version 2) ...
AGAAAGCGGCGCTGGTCGGCGTAGAGCCGCGTGTTCGTGTGCTGTTGCACCTGGCCGATATAGTACCGGGTACCGATCCAGTCCCGAGGGCCCACCAGCGTGCGCGAGATCTTCGCATAGTTCAACTGAGCAAGGTCAGCCACGCCGGCCTCGCGCAAGGAGTGATACCAGTTGTTCCCATCGATAAACACGACGGCCCGATCGGGCATCGCATCGATCTCCGGCCAACGAAAAAGAACCCCGGCGTGTGGCGAAGCCAGACACCGGGGGGATAAAGCCCGAGGTCCCGTGGGCCCTCGGGTGACCGTAATCTGCAAGTCTCGCTGGCGGTGTCAATACCTATCCGCTGCGTGTGGAGACCCATGATATCACGTCGCGGACCCGCGCCGGCGTCGGCGAGGTCAGGTTCTCGAGACCGAGCGGCTTCTGGAGCCCGCGCGGCGGGGGCGCGGCGATCACGGAGATGGTGTTCCGTCCCATGAATGAGCGGCAGTTCGAGGTTACTGAGATCGGGCTGACCAAAGATGCGCCGTCCGAGCCGGCGCCGCTTGAGTTCGGTGTGTGGACCGCGCAGTTCCGCGACATGCAGGATGCCGCGCGGGCGAGCGTCGCGGTGATCACGACGCGAGGTGAGGTCGCCGCCACGCTGTCGGCGCCAACGAGCGGAGAGGACCGAGTCGAGCGGAGCAAGACAGGTCTCGTGGTGCTCACAGCACGGGCGGGGGCATATGGTCTGATCGTCCACGCACGGCACGACGGCGAGCTGGGCCGCCAGCGATTGGCGCTGGCCGTCCGCCCGTTCGCTACGGGGCCCGCCGTGAGCGATCTCCTGCTGGCCCGGGTCTGGGACGCCGCGCCGGACGCGGTGGAGCGTGACACGATGCTCGCGCGCGTGGAGCGGCGCTTGCGCTTCGGCGGCGGCGACACGGTCCGCACGTACGCCGAGGTGTACGACCTCCAATCCGAATCCGGCGTCAGCCGGTATCGCGCAACCTATCTCTTGCTCAAGACTTCAGACCCGGAACGGGATGCGGCTCAAGCGGAATGGCCGGACGCGGTGCGGTTCGAGTTCGATCGGCGGCGCGCCGCGGGCGCGATGGCGATCGAGACGCTGGACATCGAGCCACGCTGGCTGCCGGAGGGGAGCTATCTGCTGCGGCTGGAGATCTACGATTTGGTTGCCGACGTTGGTCTGCGGCCGGCGACGATCATGTTCCGGGTTGGGGACTGATCGGGATCAGTCGTGCGCTCGCGGGTCCGGCCGGCACACCTGTAGCGGCGCCTGGGCCGGCGCGAGACGCTGAACGTGCCGCGGTCCCGTCCGATGCCAACGATTGGGCGGCAGTTGCGGCTGTATCAGCAAGCACCGGCGGCAAAACCGTTCGACCAAGGCACAGGACGCTGCCCTGCACTTCGTCTAGGACCCTCGCTGCTCGCCGGGTCAATGCGAGCGAGGCGGCATTTGCCCTATAGGCACATCGGCCACCCCAGCATGACGCGCCGCACGATCGTTTCGCGACGCGAGTCTGCGTAGGTGGGTTCCAGGAGCCACATGAGGTTCACATACTGCACCTCGGCACCCGGGCTACCGTCAAAGATCTGCTCGGAGGCAACGGGCACGCTCCATGATGCACGATATGCGTCGACGTGACGAATGCTGTCTCGGAGCACGATCAGCTCGGTGCCGACATAGTCCTCCGCGTAACAGCCTGCTCGACGCATCAGGATACGCGCGAGCACGAGCTTCTCCCGGATTGTATGGATCCTGGCGCTGGTAGAGAAATCATACCGGGCGCGCACGGTCCCGCCCCCATAGAGACGTTGGAAGGTTGGACGGATGGCTGCGGGATGACCGCCACGCATGATGAAGTATTGCCCCGGCCGATAGGTCTTGGCGCATACGCTGAAGGGCGACGTGCAGCTCGGACTTGATGTCGCAGGCTGGGAAATCGCGCTCACGTAGAAGGAGTCCGGGAGCGTCCCGGCTCGTGACACGAACTCTTCCGGCGTCAAGCGATGTCCGAAGTGTCCGCGGGGCTCTTCGAGCAACACGACGTCGACCGTGACCTCCACTTCCGATACTCGAGGCTCGGCAACGTCGCTCCGGCGCACCCAGAACCGCTCGTCATGCCGCAGCTGGTATCCCTTGTCCTCCCCGATTCTGACTCGGTACCAAGCGGAGTCTGCCGAGGTCGCCAGAACGGCTAGTTGGAGGGTGGCGTGGGCGAATCTGCTCGCACGTGCTGAAGCCGATGGGGCGTCGCGTAACACCACGGAATCGCGGGTTACCATCACGAAGGGACCGGGGGGCCACTGGCCTAGCGACGTCAGACCGAGGGCTAGGAGAAGGATGATGACACGCACGATGGATCGCTCGGCGTGAGTGGGGGATCACCGCCGCCGCTTCTGCCAACGCTTCGGGTCCCGGCGGCCATGGATGGTGGCGATGACCGAAATCACCCCCGAAATCTGTCCGCGACCGACTACGAGCGGCGTACCACCTGAGGACCTCGCGATAGTCAGCCTCAGCTTCTTCCTCAAGCAGCAAGCGCGGCGTCACCCGCCGCGCTGCTGTTGGTCACCTAACACGTCTCGCCAAGGCCGTCCACGCGGCCCATCGCGGTCCAATTGCTCTCGGCGCCGAATCAGCTCCGCTTCCTGCTCCGGTGTCAACTCGATGTCCTGCTCTGTGAGACTGTCCCAGAGCTCCTCCTCAAGCTCGATTCGCTCGCGCGGACTGAGTTGATTGATGTCGAACGGTAGAGCCATAGCGGCAATTTGCAGGCTGCCTGAAGAGCAAGCAAGGTGGCAGTGCTGTATCCCTCCTCGTCCACCGCGCCGAGGAGAGCCGGCGCGGCCTCGCCGAGCACCTGGCCGAGCGTGCTGGCGTGCTGCCCTGGTGTACGAGATGGCGCGCAAGCCGTGATCGAAGGCCAAGGATGAACGGCTCAGCCTAGGGTGGCGTCGAACGCGGGCGGCGCCTCCCGGACCGCGCCCGCCGGCCCGACTGCGCGATCACCGCCCCCGCCCCGCGCGTCGCAAGCTCCGCCAGCGGCAGTGAAGATCGAACATGGGAAGTTGGTCTTTCATGGTGGGTCTGACCCCATCGCCCACGCGCCCGGCGTCATTCACCGGGATCTCAAGCCCGAGAACATGCTAGAGACGTGGTGCACCTCGTGCTTCCCAGTTCGGCTCGGGCGAAGCCGGCACTCGCGCGGTGCTCTGACCTTCACCTCCAACCCCGCTCTGCGCGCCTCCCGGCGTGCGGGGCGGGCCTGCCTCGCGAGGAGACCGCATTGAGCGTTCGGTACTCGGCCGAGAACACGCGTAGCCTCAATAGAGCAACTCCCTCAAGCGCGCCACTGACTGCACCAGCCCGAGCCTGCGGAGAGCATCGAGCAGGCGTGCCAGCTCGATCGGCGGGTTCCGCAGGGCCGCGAGCTGATCCTCGATGACGCGGACGACCATTCCGGGCGATAGGTCGATGCTGTCCAATAGGAAGTCGTCTGGGTGCTGCGCCTCGAGGTTGTAGCGACCGAGTCGCTCCGAGGGGAAGTCATCCAGGTTGAACGTGACGATGACCTGAGCGCCGCAGCGGACGGCGGCCGCGACGACGTGCCGATCATCCGGATCGGGGAGTTCGATCCCTTCGATCAACGGCTCGTATCCGCGGACGAGGCAATCCGGAACGGCCTGTGTCATCAGCTCGCGAGTGCGCGCCAGCGCCTCCCGCTTGAGGTCGGGGCGCTGCGCGAGAATGGCGCCGAAGCACTCGTCGAGAATTCGGTCCGTCCATCGGGCGCGTACGAGTCCGGTGTTGGCTATCCGGATGAGCAGGTCACGGAGCGGGGCGGGATACAGCACACAGGCGTCATACACGACGGTGAACGCCATCGCGCGTCAGTATCCCAGGCCATGCCTCTGCGCTTCGGACGCCAGCTCGTCCATCACGCCCCGGCGCCGGGCGTCATCCTTCTCCTTGTATGCCATGAGGTCGGCAAACAGAACGCGGCGGTGCGTACCGACCTTCCGGTACGGGATCGCCCCGGACTCCAGGAGCTGAATGAGGAACGGCCGCGACACGTTGAGGACGTCCGCCGCCTGCTGCGTCGTCAATTCGGCGTGGACCGGGACGATGGTCACGGCATTGCCATTCGCCATCTGGCCCAGGATTTCCAGCAGGAGATCGAACGCGGCCCCTGGAATGGTGACCGTCGTTCCGGTCCCGCCATCCGGCTGGATGGTGATCGTCGGGTTGGGCTGTCGCCGACGGACGCCGGCCAGGCCCCGGATGGCGGCGCGCGCCTCTTCCGCGACCTGCGGTGTGGGTTGTGTCATGGCGGGAGCTGTCGTCACTGTCTCAACCTCGGTTGCCCAGTACAGAACTCAAGTTAGGGCACGGTCGCAACAATCGCAATAACCAAAACAGGCGCAACAGCTGCTACCGGCTTCGCCATCGCGTGCCCTTGCCGCCTGTGCACTTACCGGAAGTGGCGTATCGGCAACAGGTTAACCGGGTGGTCCTGACCGGCGAATCGAAGCGGACTATCGGCTGTGTGAAAGGTTCGGTCCGGCCAATCGCAACCCTGCTCGATCCCTATCGGCTGGCCTGCCGCACGGGTACGGGCGGCCGACGGCTTCCTCAGGATCCCCCTGGCCAAGGACGACGCGAGCCTGCACGCGGCGCCGCGGCCACTTCGCCTCCGCGCGCGCGACCTGGCACGCCACCTCGCGGCGCACTAGGACGGCGGTCGCCCATGTCGTTCATTCCCGCGCACCGAGCAAACGCCCGAACGGCCCTTTGCAACGGGCCGATGTCAGTTCGCAACGGGGTGACGTCGACCCACGACGCGTCGCTGCAATTCGCAAACGCCCGATGGCAGTTGACGGCGAGCCGATGTGAAATCGCAGGAGCCCGATGTCCGTTGACATCCGAACGGTGGGGATTCCCCCGGCCGAACGCAATGGGATCCGGGCCGATGTCGATTGCCAAACGGTCGTTGTCAGTTTGCAGAGGGTGGATGTCAGTTGACATCGCGCCGATGTCGATCGACAAGCGGTCGTGGGAGACTGCGGACACCCGATGTCAATTGACAGACGCCTATTGCAGACCGTTCTGCCTCGGCTGTAACCGGCGCCAAGCGAAGGCCTTAGGGGGCTGAGGGCGCTGAAGTGCTGCAGGAGGGCGGCGCTCGGCGCTTTGACGAACGGCGCCGACATTTGCGAGGCGCCTCCGGCTCCGAATCCGTGGGCCTGCGGAACCCCGGTGCCCTGGCGACGCGGTCGACGACGTCGGGATCTCCGTGCACCAGGTCGTAGCCGACCTCGTGCCCGCCGGTCTCGGGGGTGTCCAGCTCCAAGTAGGTGCGGCGGCCGCTCCAGCTCCATCAGCAGGGGTCTTGAAGCAGCCGGATGGGCGTCGTGGTGCTCGTGAACGGCGACGGCCCGGCGAGCGCGGCGTCGGACCTGCTCGCGACCTCTATCTACGAGCGCCTGCTAAGCAGTGCACGGGTGGGCTAGGCAGTGCGCATGTCCCACAGGCTTTCTAGCCGGTCGATGGACGCGGTGACACCTGGCGTTCGACCTGATTTGACGCGGCGCCAAAGGGTTAAGAGCGGTCCGCGGTACGGAGCCGAAAAAGCAGCCAGGTCCTCGCGAAGGCCTTCCAAGTCGAGTCTTGGTTCGAGTAACAATGCGTCCCTAATCCTGCGGACGTTATCGGTCAGCTGTTCGTCTATGACGCGGCGAAAGTCGCGCTCGATCTGGGCCCGGCCAAAGAGTCGCTCAGCGACGGCCATCCCAAACTGGTCGTAGCGTCGCTCGTGCGGGAGGTCAGCCCAACGCCACTCCCGGCTGGTGACGTGCCGAATGGACGCGACCAGAAGGTCCTCGAAACAGTTCAGCTCGGGATCTGATAGAACGGTTGTAGCATGACCAAGTTCGTGACCCAGCAAGTACGCAAAGTAGCCAGGGAGTCCACGCTGCCGCTGAGCCCACGTGATCGAAATAGATATACCGCAATCCCAGGGTACGTTAAGATGGGCTTCGAAGCCAAAAATGCTGGCTGCCCACCGGATGTTAGCGCGGCTGATTGTGACAGCTTGGTAACTGCAATCCAACAGCCGATCGCCGTTGATGAGCAGGACAGTCCCAGGTGGAAGCGGAACCACTGCAACGACGTCGTCTACGTGTCGGGTGCCCACGTTAAGCGGGTCTAGGGTCTTCACAGTGGCCACGCATCGCCCCCCATAGCTCGGGACGCGAGGTCACGTGACCAATCCTGCACGGCGCGCGTCGTAGCGCGCCCCGAGTATTTTGCACGGCTCAAGGTCGACACCGCAGTGGAACATTGATTACGGCGTTGCCGCTCGGCCGCTCATTCATAGCGAGCCGTCTTGCGGTGATGGCGGCACACGGTCCCTAGGAATCGCAAAGCATGCAACCTCATCCAGAGCACAGCGATCCCGGATCCCATGGGTGATGGTGTAAAGAGCACGGAATGGCTGTCGCCTGGCGCACGATTGGCACTGCATTCAAACGGGCGGCGGTAGTTGATCGCCTGTGGTACTCCGATCTTGTCGGTTTCATCGAACGCGGACTCTCGCTGTCCAACTATAGTGCCTTCGTCCGGGGCGGCATTACCGCCGCGGTCCCGATCGTGAATAGGGTCGGAGTTGTACGAGGCATTCGGCGAACGTATCGTCTTCGTCGGCCAGCACGATGTTCGTAGACCACATGTGGTTGCCCGCGGCATCGGTGAATGGCATATGGCCGATGAACCGCTTGAGGCTAGTGAAGACTACAAGGGCCGCCTCCTCGATAAGTTCTGCAGCTCCTGCCCTACTCAGGTTCTCAAGGCCGGCGGTTGAAAAGAAGAACGTGACGGACGTGACTCCGTCCTCGGCCCAACATTCGCAGCGAAACGGCCGGGCGTCGGGGAAGAAGCCTTCGTTCCAGCCGATATCTTTGACGGCCGGGTCCAGGTTTGGCTTGTAGTCGCTTCGGTCAGGCTTCGTAAACAATTCTGCAGGCTCGATCGACGTTCGGGACCTGATCGACAGCGAGCCGAACGTAGCAAGATCCGCCAAAACGCACAAACTCGCTGGGTCCGCTGGGACTGTCGCTGCCGAAGGAGGTGTCAAAGACTCACACTCAGCCAGGGGAATAGGCCAAGGACGTCGTGGCCTCCTGGCGACCCCGAACCCCGCACCGCGCACGGCTCAACGGCCAAACCGGGTGGCGAACGCACCACAGAGATCTCGCAAGAACGAGGCGTAGCTCAAAGGGTCGTCCGGCGCTGGAGCTGGCGGAGTGGCCACGAGGGCAGTCGGCTCTCCCGATACGTTTGAATGAGAGACCACGATCACTCCGAGCGCTTCGAGTCCAGCTCGTCCCCCTATAGCGGGTGCTCTCGGAAGCCCTGCCATTAGTTGCATAATCTCACTGACGAGGCGAACGACGTGGCGGTGCGTGGTGATGCCCGCTGCGCGGCGCGCTAAGGGCGTCTGAAAGCGCTCCGCGATATTCACTACCAGCAATCCACCGACGATAGTTCGAGTGTCCTTTCGATGCAGGATGTCTTGAAACGAGTTCAGGTCACGCTGGCGGTTTCGCCGAGCCTTGCCATGTTCCGTCATGATCGTCTTGGCATCAATCGCCATCCAGATCTCGCTCGGGAACCCTTCAGCGATGTGCCCAATTCGCTCCGCGCTCGGCTCCGGCGGTTGACTTGGTGGGCCAACGACCAGGTCAGCATTCCATCGATCCGGCGAATCCGGGTCGATCGTGTAATTGGCTCTATAGATGATCGCCTCGCGCTCGGCCATCTGAGAAAAGGGCTCGCAGGTCGCGAGCAGGTCGGCGAGCAGAAACTGGCAGAGGGCATCGCCGTGCTTCGAAGAGCGAGGGTGATACTGGTTGGCTGCGAGGTACTCTGCGAACTCAGCGTCGCCGCGTTTGGGCATGGATCAAGAGCCCCCTTCGGTAGTGGGTGGTTGAGGGCAACGCTCTTGACGTGTCGACTTGGAAAGCCTCGTTCACAAACTCGGCGACCGCCAATACCGGGCTGCGGCGACCGCCCACTTCGCTGGCTGGTGGATTGACCCTCAAAGCCCGTCTCGCGCTTTTTTGGTTAGGCTCGGTCCACGCGACGGTATATATTATGGCCCTATTACCAACACGCACGCCGGATCGAGCGGTCCAGCCACGATCGCCGCAAGCGAAGCCGACTTGACCGCGGCTCTCCCGAAGGGCCTTCGGGATATCACCGACCCCGATACATTGATCCCCAAGCTCTCCCAAGACCCCGCTCGAATGGCGGAGGTTGAGCAGGCCGTGCGCTCGATACCCACGAAGCACGAGCTCCGGCTGGGGGACGCCAGGGCGATGGGTTTTCTCGACGACCAATCTGTCCACCTCGCGGTGACGTCGCCACCCTACTGGACCCTCAAGGAGTACAACCTTTCCGACGGTCAGCTCGGCTACGTCCGGGACTATGAAGAGTTTGTGGGAGAGCTGGACACGGTGTGGCGCCATGTGTACCGGGCGCTTGTACCCGGCGGCCGGCTGGTCTGCGTGGTCGGAGACGTGTGCCTTTCCCGCCGGCAGAACAAAGGGCGTCATACGGTGGTCCCGCTTCACTCCACCATTCAGGAGCACGCTCGGCAGATTGGGTTTGACAACCTGGCACCCATCATCTGGCATAAGATCGCCAATGCCCAGTATGAAGTCGAAGGAAACGGCGGCGGGTTCTTGGGTAAGCCGTACGAGCCCAACGCCGTCGTGAAGAACGACATCGAGTTCATTCTGATGCTCCGGAAGCCCGGCGGGTACCGGCGGCCGAGTGTTCCGGCCCGGCTGCTGAGCGTCATCTCGGCGGAGAACCACCGTGCTTGGTTCCAGCAGATCTGGCAGGGGCTGACCGGTGCCTCGACCCGGCATCACCCGGCGCCCTACCCGCTGGAGCTGGCCGAGCGGCTGGTGCGGATGTTTTCGTTTGTGGGCGATGTTGTGCTGGATCCGTTCATGGGTACGGCGACCACGAATGTGGCAGCGGCGCGCTGGGGGCGTAACAGCATTGGGGTGGAAGTTGACGCCGAGTACTTCAACCTGGCTCGATCGCGCATGGCCGATTCCGTTGCCGAGCTTTTCACGCAGCAGACTTCCATTATCACGGTGCCATAGGGCGGGACGCGCTTCCGGAAGAGTTGCGGCGAGGGATTCACTATGAGCGCGCGAGGTGGGAGGGCTCCTCTCGATGTGGCCCTCGTGAAGTCGGAGTTGGCCGGGTTCGAATGGTGCGGGGATGTCGACGAGGCGACGCTTGTCGAGTCAAGGTTTTTAGCGGTGATCGAGGTAGCTGCTGTCCCACTGCACTTGGAAGGCGTGCAGGTGACCCTGAATGATCGGCATGAGCAGGTGGCGGCGTACGAGTTGTGGGAGGAGTGGTTGTTCGACCTGTACGCCCTGAGTCACCCTGACGGGCGCTTTGTGACACTCGAGATCGAGGGGCGCGCGTACGTTGTGGCGGCCTATCCGTTTACGGCTTGACAACGCAGGCACCCCCGACGCACGCTGCAGCGCAGCATACCTTACGCCTGGCGCAGGTGATCCTACCCCAGCAATCGGGGACCGTCTCACCAACCCCGTGTCCACGAAACCGGGTCAAGTCCACTAATTCGCGGACGTCGGATTCTGGAGGTTGGCTGGGCGGCCCGATGACGGGTCGGCGTTCCAACGGTCCGGCGAACCTGGATTCGAGGAGCACGTAGGCCGCAGAACTCCGATGCCGGACTATCGATGGCTGCTCGCTAATAGGTCGCCGTTAACGCGGTGCGGTCCCGTGCATCGCACTGGCGCATCCAAGGCCACTTGTTTATCTCCGATTCGGAGAGCTCCGTTCTGGGAGCGTGGTCTCTTCTTAAGGGCTTGACCTGGTTCACGACGAGCGAGCGTCAAATGCGCATTCTGTCGACGAACTTGACCGTGCAGGACTTCCTGGCTGCCATCGAACGTGGTGAAATCACCGTCAATCGTGATTACCAGCGCAGCTCCGGAGTGTGGCCGGACGCTGCCCGCTCGTACCTCATCGAGACAGTACTGTTGGAGTATCCCATTCCAAAGCTATCGTTGCATCAAATCACAGACGCACGAACCGGTAGCTCACACAAGGAGTTGGTTGACGGACAGCAGAGAAGTGATGCACTGCGAGACTTCAAGGTGAATCGTTTTGCACTATCCTCGGTAGTCGAGAACAAACCGCTTCGCGGGCTCCGTTATGACAGCCTCAGTGACGAACAAAGGGCCACCTTCTTGAGTTACCAGTTATCCCTGGATGTCTTCCTGGGTGCAGAACCGGGGGAGATCCGTGAAGTATTCCGGCGGATGAACTCATACACGGTGCCGCTTAACGCAGAGGAGCAGCGTCATGCACAATGGCAGGGTGCCTTCAAGTGGTTCCTCCATAGGCTAGGACTGGAAATGAACGATGCGTGGGTAGATATGGGGGTGTTCACACAGAGGCAGGTTGTGCGAATGGCGGACGTGAAGCTGTTAGCTGAAGTGTGTCACGCGATGCTCTACGGCATCTCGACTACGAGCAAGCGGGTTCTAGACCGTCTCTATCGGGATCATGACGACGAGTTCAAAGCAGAAGAGGAGTTCGAGGAGCGCCTAACGAGGGCCCACGAGTCGCTGCGCGAGTGGGAACAACTACATCGGACTGGCTTGATGAAGCACTTCCAGGTGTACACCCTTTTGCTAGCGATTATGCACATTCACAGCCCGCTTGACCCTCTTCTTGAAGTGTTCGACTCACGGGGACTTAGGGTGAAGAGAGCAGAGGGCATCATGCAGGCCTTGACTCGACTTCTCGATGCGGTGGAGAAGGGGGAGGAGCGTGGGAAGTATGCGCGGTTCGTCAAGGCGTCATCTGAGAAGACGAATGTCAAGTCTGAGAGGGAGGTGCGGTTCAGATTCTACTGTCAGGCACTGGCGGGAGCGTAACAGCACCATCGGATCGTCACATGCGGCCTACGCGCCAGCTCCGAAAACTTGCTCGTAGTGCTTTGCGTCAGCTAGCCGGGTTTGAATACCGGGTGCGATCCATCTCCCCTACAATCAGGCCAAGGGACGAGCGAGAGCTCGCGCTAACCGCGATCGACCTACATAACCTATGGGCGCTGTTCTCTCGTCAGTACTTCCTTTCTTGCGCGATCGAAACCTGGTCTAGCTCGGGTACGCGCATTTTCCCGCAAGCAGTCACGTTCCCCTCCTTGAAGCATGCCCTCGCATTCGCCTGTGATGAGGTTCGCGGAGGCCGGAGGCGAATCAAGTGGCGGAAGGGCGTTCCAGTGATCCCAAGAGAGGAGATCGTATGGCACAGGCCGACCAACATCTTAAGACTGTCGTCAGCGGCCGCGTTCTCAAATCTGAGGCAGATTCACGCCGCCTTCTCTATCCAGACGCGAGTGTTTGATGACCTTCGGGACGTTAGGAACTTCTTCGCCCACCGGAATGCGAACACTGCCGCAACGGTCCGTGTCGTGGCAGCTCGTTATTCGCTGCCTTCCCGTATCAAACCCGCAGTCCTACTCAGAAGTGTCGAGCCCGGGGTGCCCTTCGTCATTCTCCGTCGTTGGATTATTGATATCCGGAATGTCGTGCTGCAGATGACAAGATGAGCGCAGCGTTTTAGGCACGACGAGGCAAACGACAATTGCCCGCTCCTGACATTATCCGAAATCGCTGCAGTTCGACGGTTGAGTTGGCTCGCCTCGTGGCCCGCCACCGGAAGGGAGATAGGGCAATGAGCCGGTCGCCGTGTTCTGTGGGAATTGAGGCAAGTAACTCGGCTCCACAGGCTCCGCCAACTCCGGCTCATGGCAGGACCTCGGAGGTCGATCTCCCAGGAACCAGCTCCGTGATAGGCGGGTATCACCTACCCAAGAAGATCAGACGGAGTGCCGCTTAGGTTGGGCTGTCGTGGGGTTGTACCGCATTCGGTTCGAGCGTGCGCAAAGTGTCAGGGTCGAGGACAAGGAATCCGGTGCGCGGCTGTCGGCAGCGATGACAAGTTCCTCGGTGTCGGCAACCCTCCTAACCCAGGCTGCAGCCAGAGTCATTGGTCAGGAACATACGGGGCTTCTGACGCGGGCGAAACCTTCGCCGCACGCGTGGAAGCTGACCGCTTCGTATTAACTTCCCTTCGCAAACAAGCCCACGATTCCCATAGAATCGTAGCGGTCGCTGGGAGCAGGCCTGTGTCACGCCGCGTTGTTCTCATTGCCAGCCTTGAGCCCCTCCCACTCAGCCTTAGGACGCTCCGCGATTGCGCCACCATCTCCTGAATGCACTCCGCCACCTTCTCCGAATCCGGGGTTGAGCCGCCCGCGGCTGCCGCCAAACGATCAGGACGTGGGCCGCAAGCCGTGCCCGCAAGAAGCAAATGCTCTGCGATCCGCATGCCAAGCGCGCGGCTCGGCAGCTTCACGCCCCGTTAGCCGCCAGGTGGTACACCTGCGCTCCGGCATGCCGACGAGGACGCGGACACGAGTATCTATGCCCTGGTGGCCGCGAAGAAGAGCGATGCAACAAGATAGTACGGCAGTGTCACGGGCCAGAAGGCTCCGACCCACGCTCGTTCCTCCCGATCCCACGGCTTTGGCGGGTCCGAGCCATGGCTCCAGCGCCACAATGACTCGGAGATCGCGACGCTCAGGCCGGCGAGAGCGGCGTAGCCGATAACCCCGCCGATCGCCCACACAATCGGGCTGTCTTGGTTGGATTCACTCGCGAGGTGACCGACGACCCAGCCGGCAGCCAGGGAGATGACGAATAGGCACCCTGCCCCCGCACGGCCATCGCCATCAGTGCTCAATGGAAGCTCCCGTCACGAGCACGATTATGATCCCGCTTTGAGAAGGCAAGCACGTCGAAGAAGCCGAACATGATGCGCGTCTTCTCCGGCACGTACGCTTGGTCTTCGGCTTTTCTCGGATTGTCTGTAGCCATGGCTATGGCGTCTAACGTCTATTGAACCTGCGTGGTGACCCATACAAGCTGCACAACGCGAAAGGGACACCACTCTCCGCGGCCGAATCCAGAAACCCGCAGCAGTCCGCCGCCCGTAACGGCATTCCCGATCGACTCTTACCGGCCAACCGACGCTCGGCGGAGACCGCCAAGAGTGCAATCCTCCCGCAGCTGAACGCGAGTCTGGACGGCATTCCGGCTCTTCGCGATGAGGCAGAGCTGAATAGCGACTGCCCGCCAAGGCAGCACCTTTGCCCGAATGGCTAAGCAAAAGCGTGCCTCGGCCCGGGCCTCCGGGCCCGTTCCCCGTGCACCAGGCGCCGCCAATCCGATTCTATCCGCAACACGTCATTCTGCCGTCATATCACCCTACCCGCCACCCCGATGCATACCTACCACACCACAGAATCCGACTTCGCACCCCGTTGCACCGCCGCACGCTCTCTAGGGCTGAACTCTCACGCCTGACGTGCTCTCGGCACCTGAACGCCCTGCGGCGCCCCCCCCCACTCTTGACACCCCCCCTCCCCCCCAGCCAATTGCCCTAAGAGAGCGCCCCGACCCCCCGGGAGGCCCGCATGCCCCCAACCCGCCGAGCCTTTCTCAAATCCGCCGCCCTCGGCACGGCCGGCCTCTCGGCCCTGGGCTTCGACCTCGCCCCGCTCCACGCCCAGGTGCGCCAGCTCAAGATCGCCCGCACCCGCGCGACCCGCTGCACCTGCCCCTACTGCTCCGTGAGCTGGGGCGTCATCGTCCACACCCTGGGCGACGGCTCCCAGAACGTGAAGGGCACGGTGGTCCTGGAAGGCGATCCGGACCACCCGATCAACCGCGGCACGCTGTGCCCCAAGGGCGTCACGCTGAAGCACAACGTCGTGAACGACCGGCGGCTCGCCAAGTCCTGTACCGCACGTCGGGGAGCGACCATTGGGAGGAGAGGGCGTGGGACTGGGCCATCGCGATTGCGGTTTCTATCGCATGAGTTTGGAGCGATTACAGCTGCGATCGCGAAGGGCTCGTTTACGCGACCTGGGGATTAAGAAATGGCCAATGAGACCGTAAGTCCGTTAGGCCGTGACGAACACGCGCCTCTGGCTTCCATGTCCTTCGAACGCCTGGAGTCCTTGTTCTTGGAGCTTGATGCTCTAGCCACGAGGGTCGGTTCAGCGCCAGATCTGAATGCACTCTCGCATGTACTTCTTCCTGGAATAGTGGAGATTCTTAACCCAAGCATCGCGTGCTTTTACGCATACGACGCACGAAGCAGACGCTTGCTGGGTACGGCCACGTATCCCGAGTCATTCTGGCAACGTGCAGAGATCCGAGATCGTTTTGCAGTGCGGGATTTGGAAACTGGCGCGATTGGGCGGGCGATCAGAACTAGGTTACCGGTCCTCGTCGACGATCCGGATGAATGGGAGCGACGCGGCGAATACGTCGCCTTCGATCCGCGCGTCGCTTCTGAAATCGTTATCCCAGTCCTCCCCCGCGAAACACCGTCTGGTGTCTTGATCCTGAGCCGCTTCGCGCCGGCCGTCTTCACCCGGGCCGAGCTGGCCATATCCCAGCTCGTTGGGCGACTGCTCGCGAGCGCCTATGCATACCACTACGACCGACATGCCAAGGAGCAACGTCTCCAGTTTCTGGACGCGGCACTCGCTCTTAACGAAGTACCGCTGCAGGAGCGACTCGACGGAACTCTCCGCTCTCTGAGGCGACTACTTCGCTGTCGCTTTGTGTCACTGTGGTCATATAATGAGCTTGACGAGACTCTAGTATTACGGGCTTTCGCGCCGCACATCCTACGCGGTAGTCGCCTGACGTTTGACAAACTTGCGCCTCGTGTTCTGGATGTCGGCACCGGCGTTGCCCGCGAAACCATCTTGAAGCGTCGGCCTGTAGTCGTCGACGACATTCTCAATCATGAGCAGCATGCCAGGATGGACTTCGCTAAGAAGTACAACTTGACTTGGCTCGCATCGGTACCGATACAAGCTGTCGACGGATCCGTGCTCGGAGTTGCAAACCTGTATCCTCAGGCACGCTCCAGTCAGATCACAAACCTCGATGACTTGCTTGAGCTCGCATCTCTAATGCTGTCGCAGCTGGGCAGTGCGATGCTCCTCGATTCTCTTAAGCAGCGGAGCGAGATCGCAGCTTCCTACACGGACGTCTTTCGAGCCATGTTTGAGGGCGGCGACACGCGAGAGCTGTGGGACGATATCGCAACTCGGATCGCTAAGCAGCTTAAGTGCGAAGCTTGCTCGGTGTTCATGAAGGATGAACAGGACCGCATTGTCCTAAAAGGGACTACAGGGTTGGTCGGCTCGCCGCCCCATGACACAGTACACTATCAGCGCGGCGAAGGTGTGACGGGTCTGGCGTTCCAGCGAAACGAGTCCGTCCTCTATTATCCAGAGCTTGAGGCCAGATACCGCGGCGTGCACAAGCGCAAGTTCTCCGAGCGCCTAAGGGCAAGCTCAAGAAGCCGTTCGATCGTCCTAGTACCGATCCGCGACGCGAGTGGTGAGCCGTTTGGCGTGATCCGCTGCAACAACAAGGATGAATCCCCGACGCGCGACTGCGGTCGTTTCACTAGGGAGGACGTGGATGTCCTCGAAGCTGTGGGGGATGTTCTGTTCAACACGGTGTACCGCAGGATATGGGTGCGCAAGAGAGAACTCGAACAGCAGAGCTATCTGAATCGCCTGCATCACGAAGTTGTTAGTCCACTGGACGGTATCCTCAACCACATCCAATGGCTGTCTCTAACAATACTCCCAAACCTTAAGGACGAGGTCCGGGAGGACCAATCTCGTCTAGTAGAACGCCGTACCGCCGACGTCGTAGAGGCGGTTAGGCTTATCGATTCGATAGTAAAGAGCCTCGGCTATCTAGATCGCGTGCATCTCGAAGACGAAGAGGAGCTCAACATAACAGACCTCCTGTACACGACCCGAGGATGGCTAAAGTATGAAGCGCAACGCAGGTCTGTGACGGTCGACATCGGTTACCTAGGGGTGCCTAAGGTGCGTGGTGATAGGAATCTACTATTGCGTGTGTTTTACAACCTATTGATGAACGCCATCAAATATTGCGATCGGGGTCAACGGACCAGATTCGTTCGGGTGTCTGGTTCAGTCGAACCAGGAATGTTGCTGATCGACATCGAAGACAACGGCATTGGTGCCGATTTGGATAACGGTGTAGACCTGTTCGCGTTGGGTGCCAGAGCAAATAACGCTCGCCGCGTCTATCCAGAAGGGACGGGACTCGGTCTCTACTTCTGTAAGCGGATCCTCGTTGCGCATGGAGGGGACATCATTCTACAGCAACGTGCCGACCCGACGACGTTTCGTGTCATGCTTCCTATTGCGCGCCAACGGTGAGCTATGATCCGGGTCTTGTTCGTAGACGACGAATTCGATACTGAACGCTTTCAGTCGAAGGTTGACATCCTCTCCTCTGAGGGAATAGAGGTAAAGGGGATTCAGGACGTCGCTGACGTGATGCCGTTCCTTCGACAACAGCATGCAAGCGTTGCAGCGATTGTGCTCGATGTTCTCATGCCTCCGCTCGACACGTACTCCCTGGAGGAAACGAACGACGGGACGGCCACGGGCCTAAGGTTGTTGGAGGACATACGTGCCATCCTCCCGGACGTACCCGTCGTAATCGTGAGCGTAAAGCCCAAAACCGAGGCACTCGAATGGATCGCCAGGTTCAAGGTTAGCGCTTATTTGACAAAGCCTGTGCTGGCTACCGATATCGCGAGAGCTGTGAAGGAATCAATCAGTAAGCGTCCAGGTACGTGAGGACACGCATGACAGGGTTCTTTCAGAGTCTCGACACCGCTGCCTTCCCTGTTGTTCTCTCCGCGTTGTACGTGGTCGGCAAGATCGCCATCAAGTGGGTCATGAGGACGCTCGCTCGGCAGCTGTACGCTCCTATCGAAACCGTCTCGTGGTTCGCTGTAGACATGGCAGTACTGACAATTGGTCTATCGTTAGGTTCTGACCTTACGAGGGCTCACAGTTTCTCGATGCAGGGCTCGATCATCTGGTATCTCGTGCTCATTGGTGCGTTACTGGTGACGGTGTTTCTTCACGGTCTGTTTTTACACTACAAGTACGAGACACTCAATCCTCGCTGGAAGCCGCGGCTCTGCGTGATCGTGGGGCTGTTTATTGGCTTCGGTCCATTTTTACAGACTGTTAGCCTGATAATGGAAGGTCCGGCAACATGAGCGAGCCGCTTGATATCATTAGAGCGATCTATTGGAACCGTCTGCCGTTGCTTCTCTCAATCGCAGTTGGATGGACTCTCGTATTTCCAGTTGTCAGGTTGGTCGCAAAGTTCTGGATCGATAGGAAGGTGGTCCAAAGCTTGAGCCGGACAGTCCGCGAATGCCGAAGAGAACTGTCGATCGACCGTCTCGAGACGCGGGCCAGAGGCGTCATGATCGGGGGCATTACGGTGACCGAGGCGGCACATCGTATTGACCACACCATTGCGGAGGTGGAAGGAAGACTCGATGGATTGAAGCAGACCGCGCCAACGACTGATTTGCTGCATGATCTTGAACGCGCCTTTGTGAGAGCAGCGGGGAAGGAACGGGTTGACCGTGCCGTGAGTGAAGTCCTCTCGGAGATTAGGCCGCTGCAGGTTGGGTATTACCAACTCGCTGCTCGGTCGTCCGAACCCAGACTGCGTCAAGCCGGTGAATTGTTTCTACGAGAGCACCAAGGAGATTAGAGTGCCGTAGGTGATTTCGCGGGGCCTACGGCGAGAGTGGGTAGAGACGGTGCGGACTTCGGCGACATTCGAACACCCGGTTCGGTTGATGTCGGACGCCTGGTTCGGCGGCCCCCTCTCTGCCAATATAGTGAGACACCGACCGTCTGATAGTTTAGTGTAGAGGGCGTGGGAGAGTTGACGATGACGGTGGTGATGGTAGCGACCCCCGGTGCAGGGGGAGGTCGAGGTGGTGGCGAAGGCCCAGCGACGGCGGCTTACGGTGGCGTACAAGCGGCGGATCCTCCATGAAGCCGCGCGGTGTTCCAAGCCTGGGGAACTGGGCACGCTGCTCCGGCGCGAGGGGTTGTACTCGTCGCACCTCGCGGCGCGGCGGGCGGCGCGCGCCCAACCGTGAGCTGGCGCGACGAGGCGGACGGCGAGGAGCTCCTGTACGTGAGGATTCGGTACAAGCAGCCCAATGGCTTCGTCAGCCGCGAGATCGCGCACGCCGTGCGCGCCGGCGAGGCCGGATCCGTCGGGCGACTTCCTGTTCCAGACCGCCGTGGCGGAGTTCGGCATGCTGCTGCGGGATTCCGAGCACAAGGCCAGCGCCGACATCCACCGCGTGATCGCCAACGCGAGGCGCGGCATGGGCCCGGACCGGGAAGGCTACCGGAAGGGATTCATCGAGCTGGCGGAGCTGGCCCGGGCCGCCGGGTTGGAGCAGGTGGCGACGGCGCGTTGACTACGTGAAGCCGGGCGCGCGGGGGATCGCGCGCCCGGTTCCATCGCCCCCGTTCCGGGCGCAACCGGTGGCCTTGCGCGCCTGAAGCCACCGATGCAGCGAGGAGTGAGTTTCTCCGGAAGCGCGGCCGGCCAGCAGACCTTCGACGCTGATGTCCTCGTCGAGTTGCGGCCGGTGAATCCCGTGACCGCGCCCGATGAGCCGCCAGTTGACAGTCCTGCTCCGCGACGCGCTGTTTTGCCTACCACTCCGGGCAACCGTACATTCATCCTGTCCGGGATCGCGCGGCCACGAGCCGCCTCGTTTCCGGACCGTTGCAGGAGTGGGTGTCGTGCCAGAGCCGGCGTTGGAGGAACGGGTCGCCAGACTGGAAGGCCGCGTGTCAGGTTTCGAGGGACACTTCGCCACCATCTATCGGCGGTTCGACACGATCGACCGGCGCTTCGAGCTCATCGACCAGCGGCTCGACGCCCTCGACCAGAAGGTGTCCCGGTACTTCGTGTGGCTGGTGGGGATTCAGGTGTCCGTTCTGCTGGCGGTGATCGCCGCGCTCGTGGGCGGGTAGTTCTACTCCATCCCTTCGTTCGACAGGTTCAGCTACCGACGTCACGCGTACACGCGGCCGCGCCGGCGTACGGGCTCGCGAGCCTCGGGAACGACGTTCGTAGGCGGAGCGGATGGGGGCTCCCGGAGCGCGCGTAGGAGCGGCGCGGTCACGGCGGCCCCGCGCCAAGGATGCCCAGCTGCCGAGGAGTCGTACGGG
>Ga0302046_10001967_pt1 | contig 19266 bp, 11 predicted proteins | sample RVTome_11_FD_200261 | JGI IMG/M metagenome (GOLD analysis project Ga0302046, IMG submission 200261) | Soil microbial communities from uranium-contaminated site in the Upper Colorado River Basin, Wyoming, United States - RVT147D111 (version 2) ...
GCTCATTTGGCACCGCAAACATCGGCGTACCACCCCAAGCCTGCTGCGCGTTGAAGACCGATGTGAGTTGATACGGTCCAGCATCGTTCCCGACACGTGTCCACCCGGCCCGCAACTTCCCCGAGCTGAAGAAACTTCCCTGAAGTCCGAACGCGTCGCTGAAGACAAAAGCGCCGGAAACGGACGGATAGAAATACGAATTGGCGTCGGCGGGAAGTGTCGATGACCAATCGTTCCGACCCGTGAAATCCACATTCATATAGCCGCGGTAGTTGAGGCTTACCGACCCGTAGAGACTCCGAACCTCGCGTTTTTCGGTGTGGTCCGTTGGGTTCGGCGTCACCGCAGCGTTGTCGATGGTGTAGATGCCGGGAACCGTGAGACGAGACACGCCGACGTAGCTCTCTTCGTAACTGTTTCTTCGCAGATTTCCACCGCCCGTGATGTCAAAAGTGATATCCGGTCCGATCTGACGGGTCGCGTTCAACCCGACATCCCAGTTCGTCTCGGCGTTGTAGAGCGTCTCTTCGCCAAACGAACCCTCACCCGCGTCGTCCAGACTGTAAGGAGCGATACGACGCTTCCGGTGATGGCGGTACCAGTCGCGGCCCACACGACCGGACAGGCCGAGCCAGTTGTTGAGCTGGTAGTTCATGGTGAGGTGACCAAACAAGCGATCACGCTCGTCATTGTTCGTATTGACGAGCGCTTCCCAGAACGGATTGTTGTGGTAGTTGTAGTTCCAGTTGTACTGCCCACCCTCCGTGCAGGGGGTGACCTCGTCACCTTCGCAGGTGTAGTCCCGCAGGGCATCCATGTCCACCTGGCGACCAAACCAGATGAACGACTGCATTGGATTGTCTTCATCGTATCCGGTACCCGGCCGGTTCTCCCCGCGCTGATCGATGTAGTTCATCGATGCCTCGACGGACAACCGGTCGCTCAGGTTGGATCCCCCCTTGAGCGCGAGGCCGATCCTGTCCTGTGTGTTTCCCGGGCTCATGCCCTCAACCATCGTGTTCGTCAACGACAGGCGAACGTGTGAGTCTTCGCTTGCTCTTGCGATGGCGATATTGGTGTTGAGGGTCCCGCCGGTTCGGAAGAAGTTCCGTACATTGTCGGGGTGGGCCACCCACGGCTGCTGTGGGCCGGTGAACTGGTCGATCAATCGGCCATCCAGCTTCGGGCCCCAGCTCTCGTCGACGAAGTCCCAGAGCCCCGCGCCGGCACCATCGATCCATTGGAACTCTCCAAAGAGCCCCTGCCCGTACTGGTTCTGGTAGTTAGGCAGTCGCAACGGCTGTTCGGCCGTGTAACTGATAGACGCGGTCATGCCGAGGCCGCTGCGGGTCGCCGCCTGACCGGTCTTGGTCGTGATGACAATGGCGCCGTTTGAAGCGCGCGACCCATACAACGCGGCCGCATTTGGCCCTTTGAGGACACTGATGTTCTCAATGTTTGCGGGATCCAGATCGTTGATCGCGTTTCCGTAGTCAATTCCTCCGTAGCCCCCATTCCGGGTGCTGCCGCCGTTCGTGGTTGACGTGTTGTCCAACGGGACACCGTCCACGACAAACAGTGGTTGGTTGTGACCGGAGATCGAACTGGCGCCCCGGATAACTATCCGCGACGACCCTCCGGTGGGCCCCGCATCAGTCACGTGAACACCGGCGACGTTGCCTTGCAAAGAGTTGACCAGGTTGAGTTCCGGTACCTCCGCAAGCTCGTCACCGGCGAGGTCCTGCACCGAATAACCCAGGGACTGCTTCTCTCGCTGGACACCGAGCGCGGTGACAACGATCCCTTCGATACCGATTGCCACGTGGGTCATCGTGACGTTCACTTCGGGCGCCACGGGGGCTTCCTCGGCGCGATATCCCAGGTATGTGAATCGCAGAGTTTGAGCGCCCGATGGCACGCGTAGGGTGTAACGACCCTCATCGTTGGTCACCGTCCCGACGATGGTTCCTTTGACGGTTACCCTGACACCGGGGAACGGCATTTCGGTCTCCCGGATGGTTACCGTTCCGCTGACGGTGCGTGCGGCTTGTGCCGATAACGTTTGCGTCGGTGCGAGGAAACTCGCCAACAGGCCAACAAGGGCGGCAATTCGCCACATTGTTGGCCACCTCCAGCAGCTCCTGACTCTTGATTGAGACATACGAAGCACCTCCTACCTCGAGGGGGAAAGGAACAGCAAGACTAGCGAGTGCACGAGGCAACCGCTGCAACGCTCTGGTTTTCCGGGCATATCCCAACCCCACCACGTGGCGGTTTCGGTCAATCACCACGCGGGGTCCGGTTTTCATCGGCTATTCCGCCAGCGGCGGATGCGCCAGACACCTCGTCGCCCTTGTAAATGAAGGGGAAAGGCAACGAGTGAACTGTCTTATCGTACTCCGCACTGCGCACACATCGTTGCGCACGAGTGGAAATCGCGCACGCGGATTACGGAACCAAATTCTAGTTCGGGAACGGCACCGTCAAGGGGTGTTTTATGCCGTAGGTATTTTACCTATTGAAAGGCTGTTGATCTTGACCGTTTCATTGGTGACTGACACTGCGTCGTCACGGATGGTCGCGGCAGATCGTCCTTCAGAGTATTGTCTGTACTCTTCTCAGTCGAGGTTCGGGTATGTCCGATTTCGGGGATGTGTCAGTAGTCGGGCTGTCTGGTCGAATGGTTCGTGGTGTCATGGTTGCTGCTCTAATCATCCCCACCATGGCCGGCGTACAGGCTCAACGACCACGCACGGAGGAATCGGCGGCGCGCCTTGCCGAGAATTCCGAGCGGGCCCCGCTCTTCGCGGCCACGGAACCATTGACGGTCACGCTGGAAGCGGACCTCGACGACCTTCAGCGGGACCGGGACGAGGCACTCGAGCGTGAGGGGAGCCTGACCTTTCGGGATCTCGAAGGCCGGCCCATCACCGTCTCGGTTCAGCTCACCACACGGGGGGACTTCCGTCGCAACAGACGAAACTGCAATTTCCCGCCCCTCCTGTTGAACTTGCCGAGGGGGAGAATCGCGGGCACGATCTTTGGCGGGCAGAACAAACTGAAGTTGGTTTCGCCATGCAACGACGAACGAGACGACTATCAGCGGTACGTGCTGCTGGAGTATCTGCTCTATCGGACGTTCAACGTGCTCACGCCTGTCAGTTTCCGCGTCCGGCTCCTCAACGTCACTTTCAAGGATTCTTCAGGAAAGCATCAAGAGCGCACGCGACACTCTTTTGTGATCGAAGATGTCGACCGTATGGCGGAACGCCATATGGCGGAGGAGTCCGATTGGCCACAGTTCCACCCGCACAACATGGAGGCTCGTCAGGCAACGATTGTCGACTTCTTTCAGTATATGATCGGCAATACTGACTGGTCGGCGCCGTACTTCCACAACGTCAAGATGATCCGAGCCGCTGGACCGACCTATCTCGTTGTGCCATTTGACTTCGACTTTGCCGGGGCTGTGGACGCCAACTACGCTACACCCGACGCAACGCTGGGAATCCGCAACGTCAGGCAGCGCGTGTACCGCGGGTTTTGTCGCGATGGATTGGACTATACATCAATCGTATCGCTCTTCAACGAACGGAAGGACGATATTCACGCCCTGGTCCGGGGATTCGATCCCCTGAACGAGGAGGAGCGGCAGGACCTGATCGAGTACTACGATGGGTTCTACGATATCATCAATAATCCCGGTCGGTTGCGGCGCGAGATCGTGAATGCCTGCCGCCCGGTCGGAGTATGAGCCGGGTACTCACGGTGTACCCCGATCGTCGAGCGGTGCATGTTTCGAACTTACATGTACCTGACGTTCGTCATCACCATCCCCTCTCCGGCTCAATCGTTCAACGGGACCTTTCGCGTTGTGTCGAATGGGGTCCGCACCACGCTGATCCTGCACAACAAGGGGGGAGGGCTTTGCTGCTCTTTCACCCAACTATTCTCTGAGCGCTTCGACGGGATGAACGCCGGTCGCCCTGCGCGCCGGTACGTACACCGCCACCAACGCCGCCGTTGCCAGGACCACCGGGACACTCGCGAACGTCGCGAAGTCAAGGGTAGAGATCCCAAAGAGCAGGCCCTCGATCAGGCGGGCCCCGGGTATGGCGAGGAGCAGTCCGAGGGCCAGACCAGGCGCAACCAGCTTCAAGCCGTCGATCAGAACTGCCGTTCGAATCCGGGATGCATCCGCCCCAAGGGCCATCCGCACGCCGATCTCCTGCGTCCTGGCGCGGACTGCATACGCCACGACACCGTATACGCCCACGCATCCCAGGGTCAGGGTTACCCCCGCGAACACAGCAAGCAGGATAGCGGTCCAGCGTGCGTTGGCGAGAGAATTCCCGACGAGAGCCTTCATTGTTGCGACCCGGCTGACGGGCACGCTCGAATTCACTCGTTGGATCGAAGCGCGCAGGCTCGCTATCATGCCGGTCTGTCCGATTGATGTTTTCATGACGACGGTGACATTACCGGGTGGCTGTTGTGCAATCGGCTGGTAGAACATGGGATCACGGGCCGCCGCCAGATCTTGATCGGCAACCCCGCCAACAACTCCGACAATTTCGATCCATGGTGCTCCCTGCCACGGGTATCGGATACGCCGACCCACCGGGCTTTCGCTAGGCCAGAATTGTCCCGCAGCGAGCTCATCAACGAGCGCGACGAGGGGCGCGCCTTCACGATCTGCCGGAGTGAACGTCCGTCCCTCGATCAACCGGATTCCGAGCGTGTTCAGATAGCCGGGCGTGATGGACGTTTGAAACAGAATCGGCAGGTTGTTGGGATCCTCCGTCACCCCTTCGATGAAGGTCGCTACGCCGGCACGCGACACACCGAATGGTACCCGACTGCCGAGGGCAGCAGACGTCACACCGGGTAGCGTTTGTACCTGTTCCACGACATTCTCGAAGAATCGGTTTCGTTCTTCCGGCGTTTCAAACTGCTCACCTGCCAGGTTGAGTCGGGCAGTGAGAATGTCCTCGGAGTTAAAACCACGTTCAACGTCATTCAGGGCAGAGAGGCTCCGGAGCAGGAGACCGGCCCCGGTGATCAACAGAACGGCAAACGTGATTTGCGCGATCACCATGACGTTGGACATGCGGCGTCGCTGTACGCTCCCACCGCGGGCCCCGCCGCTGCTTTCACGGAGTGTGGCCGCGGGATCGGTGCGGGCCCCGCGCACGGCCGGAACGGAACCAGCCAACAGCCCGGCGAACAGTGCGAAGGCCAGGCCGACGAGCATCACACGAGCATCCAGTGTGATCTCGCTGACACGTGGAATCTCTGGTGGCATCAGGGCAATCAGTCCCTGCAACGCCCAATGGGCGGCAATCAGGGCGGCGATACACCCGACGAGTGAAATGGCGAGACTCTCGACCAGTTGCTCCCGCACGATGCGCCGTCTGGTGGCGCCCAATGCCCTGCGGAGGGCCATATCCCGCTGCCGTGCCAGGCCGCGCGCGAGCAGGAGGTTCGCCACGTTGAGACACGCCACGAGCAGGACAAGGCCAACGGCGGCGAACAACACGTACAACGTAACCGACGTGTCTCCCACGATGTGGTCGTGCAGCGGTGTAACGACCGCCTCTGATCGAAAGTTCTCCGCGGGGGTCCATAGCGTATTGCTTTCGCGCAGGGTGGGACCAAGACTCCGAAGTTCCTCCTGCGCCATTTGGGCGGTTACGCCCGGAGCGAGGCGGGCAATGGCTCGATGTCCGCCCCACCCCCAAAACACACCGTGGTCGCCTGGATCGACGACCATCGGTACGAGGACGTCGAGATCGGGAGCCGGAAACGTCAGTGTGGGGATGACGCCGACGACCGTTCGCTGGCGTCCATCGATGCCAATACTCCGCCCGATGATATCCGGCTGGGTTCCGTATTCGCTGGCCCACAAGCGTTCGGTAATGAGCACGACCTCATCGCCGCCCGGCTGCGTTTCCTCTTCTGCGAAAGTTCGTCCGAGCACGGGGTCGACGCCCAGTACACGTAACAGTCCGGGCAAGATCACGGACCCCTGAACCCGACGGCTCGAGTTTCCGGCCGTGAGATTGAATCCGTCCATCATGACGTAACCGCCGACGTCGGTGAACGATCGACTGTTCCGTTGGATGATGAGCAGTTCGCCGCGCAGCATCCCGGTGTTAGGCCAAACCGCAACGAGCTCCGCGGGACTTGGATACGGAAGGGCCCGGAACAAAACGTGATCGACAACGCTAAACAACAGCGTGTTGGCGCCGATACCCAGAGTCAGCGTGAGGATGGCGACGATCGCGAAGCCGGGACTTCGTGTCAGCGATCGAATTGCGTGGCGAACGTCGGATGTAATGTCCTGCATGCTTCCCTCCGAATGAGCGAACCGCCGACCGGCGGTGAACCGAGCGAGGCGGGCACTGCTCGTTACGACGAGAAACCGGAGCACTTCACCGCGATACCACCGGCGAGCCCCACGTCGTCCCCAATCCCGGACACGGATACGATAGAGCTCGGCCAATTCCCGGGTCTGCCACGCCGAGTCGGACTTCGGTAACGCCCAGCGAAGGATCCGTGCCCAGCCTCGTGGTGGCCTCACGGTTCCGCCATCCTCTGTCACGTCGTTTTCCGCAGGCGTTCCTCGAGACCCTCCCAAAGGCGCATGTAGGTTGCATGGGCCTCTCTCACCTTAGCGCGTCCATCGCGGGTTACGCGGAAATGACGGCGGTCACGCCCGCCCGCCTCTCCGGGATCCTGCATCATCGATGTGACCAGACCCTTTTCCTCGAGTCGTCGCAGGACGATGTACACTGCCGCAGCCCGTACCGGCCGGCCGGTCTTCTGTTCGAGTTCGAGGACGATCTCCGCGCTGTACGCATGCTGCCCCAGCTGCAACAACGCGAGCATTACCTGATGTTCGAATTCGCCGAGTGCTTCTCGTGCCATGGGCTCCCCGGACGGAAGTTAACAATGTTAGTAACGATACTAACATCGTTAGTAGCGCCTGGCAACGGCCGGATCGCTGGGAACGCGGTATGGAGTCACCGACTGAAGCGAGGAGAGAACGGATGACGCGACGCCGCCTGATCAGGTGGCGCGGCGGACCCATCCTCGTTTGATTCTTCGCGAGAGATCTGAACTCGTACTGACGGCACCGCGCCCCGTGCGTCTGACCCTGGTTGGTAGCGAAGTCCTGATCTGGACATCTTCCCTGTCTCGATGAAGTCTCAACGAGCCCGATTTGCCCATGGAACTCTGGACCGCCCTCCTCGACATCCTGATCCTGCTGACTGCGGCGGTGCTTCTGGGGGGCTTGTGCGAGCGATTCCGCCAGAGCCCCATCTTGGGATATCTGTTGGCGGGCACGCTGCTCGGCCCCAATGCGCTGAATGTTTTGCGCAGTCATTCCTCAGTCGCAACCCTCGCGGAGCTGGGGGTGGCACTGCTGCTCTTCACCATTGGACTCGAGTTCTCGTGGCGTCGCTTGCGCGCGGTGGGGAAAGTGGGCGGCCTGGGCGGGACCCTTCAGGTGTCGGTCACCGGCGCGCTGACGACCGCCGTATGCCTGCTCGCTGGGCTCGACGTCCGAATCGCGGTCGCCATCGGTGCCATCGTGCCGCTAAGCAGCACGGCAGCCGTTATCCGACTCCTTGCCGCACGGGCCGAAATCGACGCCGTGCATGGCAGGAATGCGATCGGCGTTTTGTTGCTGCAGGATATCGCTGTCGTTCCTCTCGTGCTCCTGGTCACGATACTGGGCGGTGAGACTTCGGTGATGGCCATCGGATGGTCCCTCATCCGGTCGTTGGGGTTGGCCGCCCTGCTCTTCGCGGGGTTCCACGTCCTCCTGAACCGCGTAGTGCCACTCGCGCTCGGTACCGGCGTTGCCGCTCGCAATCGCGACATGCCCATCCTGCTGGCCATCGTCACTGCCCTTGGTGCTGCATGGGTTTCGCATACCTTGGGATTCTCGCCGGTGCTCGGTGCCTTCATGGCCGGGGTGCTCCTCGGTGAATCGCGTTTCGCCACGCAAATCCGCGCCGACATCGCCCCACTGCACATCCTGTTCATGACGCTGTTCTTCAGTTCGATCGGAATGTTGAGCAATCCCGCCTGGGTTGCGCAGAACTGGGTTCTGGTGTTGCTGGTGGCAAGCACCGTGATTGTCGGCAAAACCGCCGTAACCGCCGGTGTCGTTTATCTCTCCGGGAGTCCGCTGGCTCAGGCGATTGCGACGGGACTGGTTCTGGCGCAGCTGGGGGAGTTCTCCCTGGTCCTCGCTGGAGTCGCGATGGATGCCCAGGTCCTTGGTGACGCACAGTTCGAGCTGATCGTCGCTGCCCTGATACTCACGCTGTTCGTCACTCCCTACCTGGCTGAGTTTGCACCACGAGTGGCCGAGATCGTTGGTGGCATGGGTGTTCGTGACCGCGCGGCGAGAGAGCCGTCTGAATCAATGCGGGACCATCTCGTCATAATAGGGTTCGGGCCCGCCGGCCAACGTATCGCAGAACTGCTGATGGGCGATCCCAACCTTCCCATCATTGTTGTGGAACTGAATCAGAACACATCGTCACACGCCGAGGCCTATGGATTGAGGGTTCACCTGGGTGACGCAACGCGCGAAGAGGTACTGGAGCACGCGCATGTTCGCACCGCAAAGGCGGTAGCCGTAACCTTGCCGGATCCGCGCGCCGCCAGACAGGTTGTGCAACAGATTCGCGCGCTCGCACCCGACACGACCATTGTTGTCCGGTCGCGGTACCACGTCCATCGCTGGGAACTGGAGATGGCCGGTGCACACATCGTCGTGGACGAAGAGAATGAAGTCGGCGCGCGCATTGCCGCCGAGATCCGGAATCGGGCACTCACACCGGCACCCTCACCTGACGGTGTGGTTCTGGAATAGCCCGCTGCAATCAACTGCCTCGGAGGGCGTCAATCGGGTGAACGCCCGTGGCCCTCCTGGCCGGCATGTATACGGCGAGCAACGCGGCAACGGCCAGACCACGGGAGCACTTGCGAACGTTATGAAGTCCAACGTTGAGATGCCGAAAAGCAGTCCTTCGAGCAACCGGGCTCCAGGCATGGCCAGGAGCCGTCCCGCCGCCAGACCGCGCGCCACGAGACTGATGCCGTCCGCCACCGCGGATCGACCGTGAATCGAGCCAGGCAGTAGAGGGAGGAGTGGTTACACGGTGACTCTGCGCAACCGCAATGCGTTCCCGATCACCGAGACGGAGCTGAAGCTCATCGCCGCCGCCGCGATCATCGGGCTCAGCAGCAGCCCGAAGACGGGATAAAGGATTCCCGCCGCCACGGGTACGCCGAGTGAGTTATAGAGGAATGCGAAGAACAAATTCTGCCGGATATTTCGCATCGTGGCGGCGCTCAGCTTCCGTGCACGCACGATCGCGCGGAGGTCGCCCTTGACCAGTGTGATTCCAGCGCTCTCCATTGCCACGTCGGTCCCTGTTCCCATCGCGATGCCGACGTTGGCTTGCGCCAGGGCTGGCGCATCGTTGATCCCGTCGCCCGCCATGGCCACGATCCGTCCCTCCGACTGCAGCCTCTTCACCACCTCGGCCTTCTGATCTGGAAGGACTTCGGCTTCGACCTCGTTGATGCCCAGTTCGCGTGCTACGGCTTCGGCGGTCGTTCGTGAATCGCCTGTGAGCATGACTATGCGGATGCCCTCGTCGTGGAGATTCTGGACGGCGTGCGGTGTCGTCTCCTTGATGGGGTCGCCGACCGCGAGAGCGCCAATCGCCGTTCCATCCGATGCGACGAACATCACCGTTTGACCGTCCCGCCGAAGAGTCTCCGCATTCTCCTCGAGTTTACCGATGTCGATTCCGTGATCGCTCATCAACGTGATGTTCCCGAGGAACACCTCCTGGCTTGCCACCCGTCCGTGCACCCCCTTTCCCGTAGTCGAATCGAAATCTTCGACCCTGTCGAGCGCAATGTTCCGTTGGCGCGCCGCAGTCACGATGGCGGTGGCAAGTGGATGCTCACTGTTCTGCTCGAGGCTCGCGGCGAGTCCCAGCACATCCGCTTCACTCCAGCCGTTTGCCGGGACGACGTGGCTGAGCTCGGGTTTCCCTGACGTAAGTGTCCCTGTTTTGTCGACGACCAACGTGTCGACAGCGCGGAGAACCTCGATGGCGTCGGCGTTCTTGAAGAGCACACCCAGCGTCGCCCCTTTGCCGCTGGCTACCATGATAGACATGGGTGTTGCCAGACCAAGTGCACAGGGGCATGCAATGATCAGCACGGCCACCGCGTTGATCACCGCGTACGCCATGCTGGGTTCGGGCCCCCACACGCCCCACACGATGAACGTGAGTACCGCAGCCGCAATGACGGCTGGTACGAAGACGCCGGCCACTTGATCCGCGAGTTTCTGTACGGGGGCTCGACTTCGTTGTGCCTCGGAGACCATTCGGACGATTTGAGACAGGAGTGTATCCGCTCCCACTCGCTCGGCCCGCATCACGAAGGAACCGGTACCATTTACCGTGGCTCCAATCAGCTTCTCGCCCTCGGATTTCTCCAGCGGAATTGGCTCGCCAGTGATCATCGACTCGTCCACGGACGCCGTTCCCGCGAGCAGGACACCGTCCACGGGGATCTTTTCGCCAGGGCGGATGCGGAGTTGGTCGCCGATGTTCACGTCCTCGATCGGCACATCGACTTCGTTTCCGTCACTGTCAATTCGGCGAGCCGTCTTTGGTGCGAGCCCCAAGAGCGCCCGAATTGCCGCACCCGTCCGGCTGCGGGCCCGCAGTTCGAGCACCTGGCCCAACAACACGAGGGTCACGATGACCGCGGCGGCTTCGAAGTACACGCCCACCGCACCGGTTGCATCCCTGAATGATGAAGGGAAGATGTGCGGTACAGCCACGGCAACGACGCTGTACAGGTAGGCCACCGCGACTCCCAGCGCGATCAGCGTGAACATGTTGAGGTTCCAGGTGCGGACTGAGTTCCATCCGCGTTCGAAGAACGGCCAGGCGCCCCAGAGCACTACAGGTGTGGCAAAGATGAGTTCGATCCAACCGCGAACACCGGACGGTATGAGGTGGCCGAGCGGGTTGCCGGGGATCAAGTGACCCATTGCAAGGACCAGCGCCGGGAACGTCAAGGCCGCACTGACCCACAAACGCCGGCGCATATCCACCAATTCAGGATTCTCGTCTTCGTCCAGGGTCACGGTGCGTGGCTCGAGCGCCATCCCGCAGATCGGACACGAGCCGGGCTCGTCGCGAACGATTTCCGGATGCATCGGGCAGACATACTCGGTCCGAGTCTGTGGCGGAGTCACATGCTCCGGCTCGAGCGCCATGCCACATTTGGGACACGATCCGGGCGCATCCTCCCGAACGTCGGGGTCCATGGGGCAGACGTAGCTGGCAGCGAGGTCTTGCCCGTCTTCCTGTACCTGGGTGTTGGGTACGAGGAATGCCTGCGGATCCGCGTCGAAGCGCTTCTTGCAATGCTCGCAACAGAAGTAGTACATCGCCGACTCGTACTGAGTCGACGCAGACGCACGATCAGGACTGACCGTCATCCCGCATACGGGATCCCTGACGGTGTTGTCGGCGGCGACTGCCGCTTCGTGATTGTGATCGCTCATATCCGTGGAGTCAGGTGTGGCGGTGTCCTTCGGGGGACCGGTAGCTGGCCGATGGAATCTACTACGGTAGCATGACGATCCGCAGCCTCAGCGTCACGGGTTTTGTGATCGGAGTTGGTTCCTGGCCACTGCATTTCTGTCTTCGTGGCAGGCGGGGACGAGCGTGGTGGCCTCAGTCAGTGTGGACAGGCGTGCTGGGGCGCCTGACTTCCGTATGGCAAAGCGTATTGTAATCGACGCTGGATCGCCTTCGCTCTCTCATGGAACGGATTAGCAGGGTGCTGAAAGAGGGCTCCCGGAGGCGCGCGTTGGGTCGCGGCCTATGGATAATGGGGCGGTGTAGTAGGGGGCCGCGAACCGCGGCGCGCGGAGGGAGCCCTCTTTCAGCACCCTGTTAGGCGGCATCGTGACGCGGCAGTGAATCATAGCGGGCGCATTCGCACGCGGTTCATTCGGCGAGTGCCCGGTGTAACTCCCTTCGCATCGTTGCGGTGAGGGCGAACAGGTTGGGCGAAACCTCGATGAGCTTTCCGGTGTCGATTAGTTCTTCGATGTCCTTGCGCAACTCGGCTTGATATGATGCCTCATAGTGAGCCCCGGCTTGCTTCATTTCGGAGAGCAGCTGATGCGGCTCGATCCATTCCTCACCGTCCACGAACGTTATCCGCGCCGCCGCCGCAATAACGAGTTCGGGTCCCGAGATACAGTTCAGCCGCGATGCGATCGATGCGGTGCTGCCCTGAATCCGAAGTTTCGTCCGTTCGGTGCTCTCTACCAGAGACGCCGGTTGATCGTTGACCAGCCCTTTTTCCTTATAGAGTTCCGCCGCGGCCGATGCCAGCTCGAGCACATCCCGCTTGTCCGCGATCTCGTCCCCCTCGATCTCGATTTCGACGGGCCCAATTCGCAGTCTGAATTTCATTGTGGTAAGTGTTTCGGGTGGTGTCCAATGCCCAACGTCCACGTCCAGGGCTCACGACCTGTCCAAAGATGGCGTACAACTTCCAGAATCTCACCATCCAAGTCCAGAGTCCATACATCAATCCGTTCACACGGATCCTTGCGGGTGCCTGGTCCAATAGGTAAGGTCCATAAGATACGGTCCATAAAATATGAACCCAACAAATCCTTTCACAATGGGCGGCGTGGTGCGGGGCCTCCGCTTCGCGGGCCGCGTGACCGAAATCGAGCGGATTCGCCGACTCGCGCAGGCCGGGGAGCGCGTTTATCTGTTTGCGCCGCGCCGGTATGGAAAGACGTCCCTGCTCCGTGAAGGGCTCGCACCCCTGGCTGAAAAGGCCCGTCTCACGTTGGTCTGGTGCGATTGCCTTCCGGCCAACGACCTGGCCGGTTTCACTCAGCGGTTGGCGGGGGCCCTTGTTGAAGCGGTTCGGCGCAAGCGCACCACGGATTGGATCAAGGAAGCGGGCCAGTTGTTCACGCGCTTGAGGCCCTCGCTTTCGGTGGAGTCGGATGCGCGGGTCCGCATCGATATCGGAATGGGCCCCCCTGCCGATGGTGCAGGCCGCGATCAGTCCCTGGAAGACGCCCTCGTCGGTGTTGAGCGACTGGCCGCTGCCAGAAAGCGGCCGGTCGCCGTCGTGTTCGATGAATTCCAACAGATCGTGGAATGGGATCGTGAGGCCCGTGCCGAGGCCATAGTACGGACAGTCATCCAGGACCAGACGGGCATCTCGTACTTCTTTGCGGGCAGTCAACGGCACCTTCTGGACGAGATGTTTGCCGATCGGACGCGACCCCTATACAAGCTGGCGGCCCCGTTCCCGCTGGGCAGGTTGGCCGCGGACGAAATCCGGCCGTGGCTGGATGCGAGATTCGGTGACACGCAGATGCGGTTGGAAGCAGAGGCAGCCGACCATCTGATGTTGGTCGCCGCGGGGCACCCATGGGCCATCCAGTACGTAAGCCACTTCGTCTGGGAGCTCAAGCGTCGCGGTGGCGATCGTCGGGTTACGGTGGAGGATGTCAGGCGGGGGGTCGATGAGGCGCTTCGGGTCGGGGCGACGACTTATGAGGCTGAGTTGTCGGCGCTCACGGCGACACAGCGTCGTGTGTTGGCGGCGATCGCTGTGGAGCCGCCGGAGTCGCCCACCTCCTCCGCGTATCTGCAACGCCACAAGCTTCCCGCCAAGAGTTCGGTCAGTCAGGCCCTCGGGTCGTTGTTGCGGAGGGGTCAGGTGGAGGTCAACGCCGGCCGCCACGTTCTCAGCGACCCCCTCCTCGCGGAGTGGATATGCCGCACATGGTGAGGAACTCCTTGCATCGGGGACCCTGGCGCTCGAACTTTGGTGGGACCGTTCTGGCCACGCTTACCTTCGAGAGGTGCTTCATGTCCATGACCCGTTTTCGCCCATTCGCCGTCACTTTCGTCCTGGTCGGGTTAGCGCTGCCGGCAGTCGCTCAGGAATGGTCTCCCCTCAAGCGCGGGAGCGACAACGTCGAGGTTTTGGGACACCTGCCGTTGGGCCCGAGGCAATCCGTAGCGGATATGGACGTGGAGCAGGAGTTGAACCGACCGTACGCCTACGTGGCCAGGATGGTATATGGTGATGAAGGCCCAAAAGGGTTGGACATCATCAGCATCGAGGACCCGGAGAAGCCCGAACTGCTCTACCAGTGGCGCATCGAGGACCAGGACCTCCACCAGCGTACCGGTGGCATGGATGTGAAGCACTTCAAATGGAATAACCGATATTACGTGGTCCAATCCCTGCAATTCGGGACTGGCGGTCCGGACTCGGACCTCGGAGCCGTAATCCTGGACGTAACGGGATTGCCGGATCCGTCAACCGTTCGCGAAGTTGCACGGCTCCGCAAGCCGGACATGCCCGGTGGTTTTCACAACATTTTCATCTACAAACATTCGAACGACCGCGTGTACCTGTTTACGACCGCGCGGGCGCCGGGTGCATTGATCTATGATCTGGGGATGATCGTGGACGGCGACCTCGACAACGCCGAGGTAGGCATGGTTCCTGTTCCCGAGTCGGCCCTGGGAAGTGGGAGCGGTCGCGGGTATCACGACTTCTATGTGGGATATCATCCCGATACGGACGAAGACCGATTTTACGGCGGGGGAACCGGAGGATATTACATCTACGATGTGACCGACCTTCAGAATCCCGAGCTACGCATCTCGCTCACCGGAATCAGCGGCGTAGGTTATGGACACACGTTCACGCCCAGCCCGGATGGTCGGTATGTCATCGCCGAGACCGAGTATCAGTATGCGCCGCTGCGCATCTTTGATCTCCAACCTGCGTTGGACGGTGAAGTGACCAACATCCGCCGTCCCGTGTCGGCGTTTACGGCGGACTGGCGGAACCTGGTTCACAACCACGAGGTGCGGTGGCCGTACGTGTTCGTGTCCGGATACCTGGACGGGCTGCAGATCTTCAACCTACAGAATCCGGAGAGCCCAGTCACTGTGGGTTTCTATGACACATACATCGGTCCGCCCCATGTTGCCTCGTCCAGGGGCATATCAGGTTCTGAGTTGTTTAACGGCGCGTTCGGCGTTGACGTGCGCAACGCAGACGGGCTGATCGTGGTGAGTGACATGACGACCGGGCTGTGGACATTCCGCATGGACGGATTCCAGGGGTGGAATGGTGAGCATTGGGGCATGCCAGACATCTCGTCGGCTCAGAAGTGGGATGTCTCGCGGCGGGGACGACCCGTCAGCGAGGATGGTCAGTAGCGCGTGAACCGTCCACAAGTATTGTCATGCATTTCTTGACACGGTTGGTCACGGGGGGCCTGTTGCTCACGGGAGTGCACGAGGCCCCCGCCTTGTCTGTTTGCACCGCGGCGGAGGGTCCGGAGTACTACGCGTTGGAACTGGTCGGCACAAACAGAATTCCAGGAACCGGTGCAGCCGTCGGACGCGCCGAAGTGTCCGTTCCGGGGTCTTCACCCTTCTCGGTTTCCCTGACACCGGACGGTAGCTACCACTACGATCTGCGAATCGTTCTCGAACGCATGAAGCAGCCACGGGAGGGCGTTCTGGTGGCGTGGGTTACCGACAGCGGTCTCGATCAGGTCGACCGGATTGGCGCGATGGACTCCCGCTTCCAGGCGTCGGGCACGGCGTCCTGGAACAAGTTCATCGTCGTTATCACGCTGGAACTCACGGATGACTCTGCAGCAACCCGCTGGAGCGGTCCCGTCGTATTCAGGGGCATGTCACGCAGCGGGATGATGCACACGATGGTTGGACATGGTGCCCTTCAAGAGGAAAACTGTGCGGCATACGGGTACGACGAGTAATGTGATGCAATCTCACTCAGTACTGATAGCCGCGCTGTTGGTCTTGCTTCTCCCGCACCCTGTGGCCGCGCAACACGACATGCACGCGATGTCCATGTCAGGCGGATGGCGCATGGTGCCAATGGACCCTAACATGCCTATGCTTCCCGGCCTCGAGAATGCAGTGCCGGTGGTCGGTCCGTTCATGCCTGGCATGGGGATGCATGCTGCCATGCTGCCGGAAGCAACGCCCTCCGAACTCGTTCCGCTGGAAGACGGTGACACGCTGAATATGTCGGTGTCGATGGTTCGCCGCACCATAGCGGGACACGAGATGATCATGTTTGGGTACAACGGGCAATATCCGGGGCCGCTGCTCCAGGCACCGGAAGGCGCAACCGTCATCGTGCGTGTGACAAACGACATTCAGATGCCAACCACGATTCATTGGCACGGTATCCGGATCGACAATCGGTTCGACGGCGTCCCCGGGGTCACACAGGAGGCGATCGAGACGGGTGAAACCTTCACCTACATCGTGCACGTTCCAGATGCCGGTATGTTCTGGTATCACCCGCACGTGCGGGAGGACGTGCAACAGGACCTTGGATTGTTCGGCAACCTCCTCGTCACATCACCGGATCCGGCTTACTACGGTCCGGCGCATCGCGAGGAAATCTTTGTGCTCGACGACATCCTGATGGATGAGCACGGAGCGATACCGTGGGGAGATCGCGCACCGACGCACGCGCTCATGGGCCGGTTCGGCAACGTCATGATGGTGAACGGCGAGACGGACTATCGACTGACAGCACAACGGGGCGAAGTGATCCGTTTCTATCTCACCAATGTGGCGAACTCGCGGACGTTCAATGTCACGTTCGGAACGGCCAAACTGAAGATCGTAGCCTCAGATGTCGGTCGGTTCGAGCGTGAGCAGTGGGTATCGAGCATCGTGATCGCGCCTGCGGAACGCTATGTGGTGGACGTGAAGTTCGAAGAGCCCGGACAAATCGCCATCGCCAACTCGATTCAGGCAATCAATCACTTCCGTGGGGAGTTCTATCCGCATGTAGATACGCTCGCACTCGTTTCGGTAAGGGCGGAGGTTGCGGATCCGGTGGTGTCAGAGGCGTTTGAAACATTGCGTGAGCACGCAGGTGTCGTTGCCGACATAGACGCATTTCGCCACCAGTTCGATCGCCCGCCGGACTACGAGCTCGAGGCTACGGTCCGTGTACGCGACCTACCGCAGTCCATCGTCCTTTCCATGGAAGCTGACACGCTGTACGTGCCGCCAATGGAATGGAATGACGCCATGCCGATGATGAATTGGTTGAGCACGGGCGAACAGGTCACGTGGATCTTGAAGGATCGAGCCACGGGTGCGGAGAACGACGAGATCGACTGGAAGTTCGTGGTCGGTGACGTGGCCAAGATCGCCGTGTTCAATTCGCCGGATTCGTTTCACCCAATGAATCATCCGATTCACATTCATGGCCAACGATTCCTCGTTCTCTCAATGGACGGCGTGCGGAACGACAATCTCGTCTGGAAGGACACGGCAATCGTGCCCGTTGGTTCGACAATGGAAGTCCTCGTTGAGATGTCGAACCCGGGCGAGTGGATGATCCACTGTCACATCGCCGAGCATCTTCATGCCGGGATGATGTTCAGCTTTGTCGTCGAGCGGTAACCCGGGTTCCTTCGGCGGGATCGGCTTCATGAGCATGCTGAGATCAACGACATACCGCCCAGCATACATTGCGCTCGGTGTGCTGCTCCACGCCTGTGGTGATGCCATCGTTGAGCCGCCCATCGATGATCCCGATCTTCCGGTTCGGGTGCCCATCGCGGACATCCTCAACGCCGCCATTGCCGTGGAACCGGATCCAACCGGCATCGCTCCGCTGACGGCCGTCCTGACCTTCGGTACGAACACCCCCGTTGCCGTAACGACAACGGTCCTCGGCACCGAGCCGCTGACACACTCCTTTCCCGATGGTCAGGATCACGAACTGGCGATCCTCGGACTCTATCCCGCTACGGTGAACCTGATTGAACTCCGGCTCGACGTCGGCAGCGACACGTTCGCGCTTGACACGATCGAAGTGACCACTGGAGCGCTGCCGGATTTCTTTCCGACTGTTGAGGTCATAACCGCCAATCAAAGTCAGATGGAGCCCGGATGGACACTCAGCAGCCTGAGTATCGGCAATGCCGGCGTGTTCCCCGGATACCCGTTCATGTTCGATGCGAATGGTGACGTCCGATGGTACCTCGATCTGAGCTTCTTGGGCGGGATGGTCTTTGCGGTTGAACGTTTCGGCAACGGGAATCTGCTGATCGCACGGGGTGAGAACGTCTACGAGTTCGACATGCTCGGCACTGAGGTCAACCGCTGGCCGATCACGGGAAACATCTTCCATCACGACGTCATTGAAAAGCCGAATGGAAACATCCTGGTTGCGGTCGACAAGGTCGGTCTCGCTACGGTTGAAGATCACGTGATTGAGGTCGATCGAACGTCGGGTACAATCGTCACTGAATGGGACCTCCGGCAGATCCTCGACATGAACCGCATCGACTTTTCCGGGGTTACCAACGACTGGTTTCACATGAATTCGGTCTGGTACGATGCATCAGACGACGCGTTGATCATTTCGGGTCGTAACCAGACCGCGTTGATCAAGGTCAGCAGCAACAATGAATTGATTTGGATCCTGTCTCCGCACAAGAACTGGGGTCCGGCCGGTGTCAACGCCGATGGCCACGAGACCTCCGATTTTCTCCTGACGGCCGTGAATGACGCCGGGGTCGCGTACGATCAGACCATCCAGATGGGTGACGCCGAACCTGGACCCGAGTTCCGATGGTCGTGGGGCCCGCACGCGGCCATGATCCTGCCTAACGGAAACCTCTTCGTTTTCGACAACGGGTTCAACCGCTCCTGGAGTTCGGATACCCCGCAATTCAGCCGTGGTGTAGAGTACGCCATAGACGAGACCGCGATGACCTTTCGTCAGGTTTGGCAGTACGGGGAAGAACGGGGCGCCGCATTCTACTCCAGCAATATCAGTGACGTTGACCATCTGCCGGACACCGGCAATCGACTGATCATGCCCGGCAACGTGTACGGCGCGGATCGACGGGCTTTTGTGACCGAAGTGACATACCCGTCACAAGCCGTTGTCTTCGAGGCCATCATCCACTTCAAGGACATGCTTGGCAACGGGATGGGCTGGGGACAGATCGACCTCGTGTATCGTTCCGAGCGAATGCCGATCTACCCCTGAAACCTGTCATCTCCCGTTGCTCGGTCGTGTGGTGGTCCCGAGGGACACGTCAGTGAGCGGCCGGCGCGGCGTCGTTTC
>Ga0302046_10001968_pt1 | contig 19264 bp, 17 predicted proteins | sample RVTome_11_FD_200261 | JGI IMG/M metagenome (GOLD analysis project Ga0302046, IMG submission 200261) | Soil microbial communities from uranium-contaminated site in the Upper Colorado River Basin, Wyoming, United States - RVT147D111 (version 2) ...
TCGTGCAGGCAGCCGGTGATGAGAGCCGTGCCCGCAACGGCGAGGACCGCGCCGACAAAGGCGTGGAGGCCGAGCGCGTGCATGAGCCAGTAGATGAGCGCGCCGAAGGCGCCCACGCCCGCGCCGACGATCGGGAAGGTCCAGCTGGCACGGACGAGGTCGGCCCCGGTGGTGGATTGGGAGTGAACAAGCGGCAGACGCGTCAAGAAGGCTAGGCCGGTCTTGAGGTCCGTGTTAAGGGCCTTGGCCGAGACGCCCCCCGCCATTGTGATCGCTCCTCCCAGCCGGTACCGGTAGAGTCTACCCTGAAATGACGCGTTTCGCTTCCTTGGACGAATTGCGCGCGGCTTGTCTCGATCTTCCCGGAGGCCACCCCGAAGCCGCGGCGGCCGTGGCCCGCCGCGAAGGTGCGCTGACCAAGCCGCCGCGCAGCCTCGGGCGCCTCGAAGAGGCGGTTGCCTGGCTCAGCCTTTGGCAGGGGCGGAGCCCGCCGCGTCTCGATCAGGTCGAGATCCTCGTTTTTGCCGGCAATCACGGGGTGACGGCGCAAGGCGTCTCGGCCTATCCGCCCGAGGTCACGGCGCAGATGGTGGCGAACTTCGCCGCCGGGGGCGCCGCCATCAACCAGCTCGCGCAAATCGCCAACGCCGAGCTGCGCGTGATCGCGCTCGACCTCGACCACCCGACGGCCGACTTCACGGCAGGCGCAGCCATGGACGAGGCCGAGTTCCTCGACGCCGTTTCGTCCGGCTACGACGCTCTCTCGCCCGAAGCCGATCTCGTTGTCTTGGGCGAGATGGGCATCGGCAATACCACGGCGGCCTCGGCCGTTTCAGCGGCGCTGTTCGGCGGCGGGGGTGCGCGCTTTGCCGGTCACGGCACCGGCCTCGATGACAAGGGCCTCAAGCGCAAGCAAAAGGTGATCGACGCGGCGCTCGTCCGTCATGGTGCGATCCTCGGCGATCCTTTGCGCGTCGCAGCGGCACTTGGCGGGCGCGAGCTTGCCGCCATTCTCGGTGCCGCGCTCGCGGCGCGCCATCAGCGTATCCCAACGCTGCTCGACGGCTTCGTGTGCACTGCCGCCGTTGCGCCCTTGGCCAAGCTTCGCGCCGATGCCCTCGACCATGCGCTGGCCGGCCATAGATCGGCCGAAGCTGGCCACCGCCTGTTGCTCGAAGCCCTCGGCCTTCCTCCGCTGCTCGATCTCGGCATGCGCCTCGGCGAAGGGTCGGGCGCCGCGGTCGCCGTGCTCGTGCTGCGCGCCGCACTGGCCTGCCATACCGGCATGGCGACCTTCGCCGAGGCCCATGTGTCCGGCAAGGACGCCTAGGTCCCCGTCATGCGCTTTTGGCGATGGCATGAAAGAACGTGCCGGTGACCTGCCCACGCCGTCCGCCCGCCGTGCCGAGGCTCTCGCCCTGCCCATCGGCAAGCTCCACGAAAGGCTCGTCGTCGCCGGTCTCGACCAGCGCCGCATAGTGAAATTCATGGCCGCGCAGGCGTGCGCCAGCGTTGCCGAGCAGACTGTCGCCAAGAAGCCGGGCCTCGCGATAGCCGAGATGAAGCTTTGGGTGCGCAAAACTCGTGGCGTGGCTGAGCAGCCCGGCCATGCGGTGGCTGACGCCGTCGGCATCCTCGAGGCTTTCGCCAAGCACCATGTAGCCGCCGCACTCTCCATGCACCGGCCGTGTCGTCGCGAAACGTGCCAGCCTTAAGCGAAAGTGCTCAGCGTCCGCGAGCCGTCCGGCGTGAAGTTCAGGGTAGCCACCGGGAAGCCAGCAGATGTCGCAAGTCTCGGGCGGGGCCTCGTCGGCAAGCGGCGAGAAATTAGCGATCTCGGCGCCTGCCTGCCGCCAGCCCGCGAGAATATGCGGATAGACGAAGCTGAAGGCGGCGTCTTGCGCCAGCGCGATGCGCTGGCCTGGCGGTTGGATGGGCGCCGCGGGCTGACTGGTTGATAGGCGAGGCGGCACGGCAAGCGCCTGGATCGCGTCGAGATCGAGATAGCTCTCGGCCATGTCTGCCAGGCGCTCGAGCCGCGCCGCAAGGTCTCCATGCTCGACAGCCTGCACCAGGCCGAGATGGCGTTCGGGCAGGGCAAGCGCCGCGTCGCGCGGAATAGCGCCGAGGATAGGAATATTCAGCGCCGCGACGGCGTCTCCCACGAGCTTCCGATGCCGCTCGCTGCCGACGCGGTTCAGCACGATCCCGCCGATCAACACTTGCGGGTCATGCGAGGCGAAGCCGCGCACCAGCGCCGCCGCCGATTGCGATTGGCCTGAGACATCGATGACGAGCAGCACCGGCAAACCGAAGCGCGCGGCGAGGTCGGCCGTGGCTCCGCTCCGCCGGGGCGCGGCGGGAATACCGTCGAACAGGCCCATGGCGCCCTCGATGACGAGAAGGTCGGCGTGCGCCGCGCCCTCGCGTAAGAGCGCATCGAGCAGCGAGGGCGGCATGGCCCAGCTGTCGAGATTGAAGCTTTGCCTCCCCGTGGCAGCTTCGTGGAAGCTGGGGTCGATATAATCGGGGCCCACCTTGGCTGCTTGCACGTCAAACCCGCGCCGCCTGAGTGCCGCGAGAAGCGCTAACGCCACAATGGTCTTGCCGGCGCCCGACCGGGGGGCCGCGACGATGAGGCCTGGCGCCGTCATGGGGCGAGCTTCCTGCCGTGACGGCGCGCCTCAGCCGCACTATAGCGAAGGACATGACCAAGCCAGACCGCCCGCTCCGCTATGGCTGGACCACCGGCGCCTGCGCTACGGCGGCGGCCAAGGCCGCCTATACCGCGCTTCTGACCGGGGAATTTCCCGATCCGGTCGAGGTGACCTTGCCGCGTGGGCCGCGCCCCGCCTTCGCGCTCGCGACCACGGCGACAGGCGAGGGCTCGGCCACGGCCGGGGTGGTCAAGGATGCCGGCGACGACCCCGACGTCACCCACGGCGCGCTGATCGTTGCCACGGTCCGCCGAGGAGCGGCGGGGAGCGGTGTAACTTTTCATGCCGGCGAGGGGGTAGGCACGGTCACGCTGCCGGGACTTCCCGTGCCCCCCGGCGAGCCGGCCATCAACCCGGTGCCGCGGCAGATGCTGCGGGAGGCCATAGAAGAGGTCGCGGCGGCGCATAAGGATACCGGCGATGTCGAGGTGGAGATCGCCATTCCCGGCGGCGAGGCGCTTGCGGCCAAGACGATGAACTTGCGACTCGGCATTGTCGGCGGATTGTCGATCCTCGGCACCACCGGCATCGTCGTGCCCTATTCCTGCTCGGCCTGGATCCATTCGATCTATAGCGGCGTCGATGTCGCGCGGGCTGCGGGCCTCAACCATATCGCCGGATCGACCGGCGCCGCCTCCGAAGCGGCAGTGCAGAAAATGCACGGCCTGCCCGAGATCGCGCTCATCGACATGGGCGATTTCGTCGGCGGCATGCTCAAATATGTACGCACCCACCCCGTGCCCCGCGTCACCATCGCCGGCGGCGTCGGCAAGATGACCAAGCTCGCCCAAGGCCTGCTCGATCTTCATTCGCGGGCCGGCTCGGTCGATCTTGCCGTGCTCGCCAAGCTTGCCGAAAAGGCCGGCGGCCCGCCCGCACTTGGCGCGCGCATCCTTGCCGCCAACACCGCCGCGGAAGCCTTCACCCAGGCGGAAGCGGCAGGCCTGCGGCTCGGCGATGAAGTGGCGCGCGCCGCCTGGGAAACCGCAGCCGCTGTCGTCGCCGGCAAGCCGGTCGAAATCGAGATCGCGGTGTTCGACCGCGACGGCCGCCTCGTGGGCCATGCGCCGTTCAAAGCGGCTCACCGGGCACCTCCCCGGAAGCGGCGGCGATAGTCCGCGTCGTAGAGCGCGCTCTCGCGGAAATCCTCCGCCGCCAAAGCGCGGCCGACCAGGATCAGCGCCGTGCGTTCGATCGGCTCTGCGGCGATCTTCGCGGCGATATCGGCGAGCGTGCCGCGCACGATGCGCTGCCCGGGCCGGCTTGCCTCTGCCACCACCACGACCGGACAGTCTTCGCCATAGAAGGGCTTCAGCTCGTCGGCGACCTTGGCGAGGGCGTGGATGGCAAGATGGATGGCGAGCGTCGCTCCCGTCGCGGCAAACGCGGCGAGCGTCTCGCCTTCGGGCATGGCAGAGGCGCGGCCCGAGACGCGGGTCAACACCACGCTCTGCGCGACCTCTGGCACGGTCAGTTCGCGCCCGATTGCGGCGGCGGCGGCGGCAAAGGCCGGCACGCCAGGCGTCAAGCTGTAGGGGATGCCGTGCCGCTCCAACCGGCGCAGCTGTTCGGCGAGCGCGCTATAGATCGAGAGGTCGCCCGACTGGAGGCGCGCCACGTCTTTGCTTGCCTCATGCGCCGCCACGAACTCCGCCTCGATCTCATCGAGGGTGAGCGGCGCGGTATCCACGATGCGCGCCCCTTGCGGGCAATAGGCAAGGAGTTCCTTGGGCACGATGGAGCCGGCATAGAGGCAGACCGGGCAGCGCGCGATGAGGTCCCGCCCGCGCACGGTGATGAGGTCGGCGGCGCCGGGCCCGGCGCCGATGAAATGCACAATCATGGCCCCTCCTCCGTGCTCGCCAGCGCGCAGGTCACGGGCCCCACCACGATGCGCGGGAGAATGAGCCGCGCCCTTGGCCCTGCGGCTGCCAGCGCCGCGGCCTCGGCCACCGAAGGGACTCCGGCCAGCGCCAGCACGCGGCTCGACCATGTCGCGCCGCGCGCGGATGCGATCTCGAGTTCGGCCTGATCGACGAAGACGAGCCTCAGCCCTCGCGCCGAAGCGGCCGCGGCGATGCCTTCCTCCTCGCGCTTGCTTTCGGCCGTGGCCATGAGGTCGAGCCGCGCCAATGGACGGCCGGCGCGCTGCAATGCCGCTTCGATCGCGGCGTCGATCTGCGCGGCCGACGCGCCCTTGCGGCACCCGATGCCGGCCACGATCACGGCTTCACCCACACCCATTGCGTCACCGGCATGCCGAACCGCCATCCGGTCTTGCCGCCCACGCGGTCGGCGCGCGAGATGGCGATGCGCGTGAGCGTGCCGCCGAGCGTCGCGTGGCGGCCGATCAGCTCGGCCTCGGTCTGCAAGGTCACGGCATTGACGACGAGCCGTCCGCCGGGCCGCAGCGCCGCGATGACGGCATCGAGCGCGCCCTCATCGCTCGCGCCGCCGCCGACAAACACCGCGTCGGGGGTCGTAAGGCCTGCGAGCGCCTTGGGCGCAGCCCCCTCGACGACTTCCAGGTCGGGGACGCCGAAAGCGGCGGCATTGCGCCTGATGCGGGCGGCGCGATCGGCGCGCGCCTCGACGGCGATAGCGCGCATGGAGGGATGGGCGAGCATCCACTCGATCCCGATGGAGCCCGAGCCGGCGCCCATATCCCACAGCACTTCGCCCCTGAGCGGCGCGAGCGAGGAGAGCGTCACGGCGCGGATCTCGCGCTTGGTGATCTGGCCGTCATTTTCGAACAGCGCATCCACCAGTCCCGGCGCATAGGCGATGACCCGCGCGCCCGGCGCGGCCGCAACCTCGATGGCGACGGTGTTGAGCTCTGCCACCTCCGCCAGATCGAAGTTCGCGGCCGTGATGGTGCGAATGCGCTCCTTAGCGCCGCCAAGCGCCTCGAGCACGGTGAGACGCGAGGCGCCGAAGCCTGTCTCGGCCAAGAGCCGCGCCAGCGCCGCCGGCCCCTCGCTGTCGGAGGTGAGCGCCAGCACGCGCGCGCCGGGATGAAGATGCGGGCGGATGCGGTCGAGCGCGCGCCCATGCACGGAGACGAGCGCGATGTCCGGGAGCGCCCAGCCGAGCCGAGCCGCGGCAAGGCTGAACGAAGATGGCGCCGGCACCACCAAAGTCTCCTCGGGCGCGACGTGGTTGGCGAGCACCGACCCCACGCCATAGAGGAACGGGTCGCCGGAGGCGAGCACGCAGACCTGCCGCCCTCGCTCCGCCAGGACCTGGTCGACCGAGAAGGGAGAAGGCCAGGGCCTCGCCTCGCCTCGGATGAGCGGCGCCGCCAGGCCCAAATGCCGCGCGCCGCCGAACACGATAGCGGCGCCCGATACGAGGCCGCGGGCGATCGCGCTCAACCCCTCGACCCCGTCCTCGCCGATGCCGACGATGGACAGCCAGCGCCTCGGTGAGGCAGGCTCACGCATGACCGGTTCAGCCCGCGCCATGAATATCCTCATCCTTGGCGGCACGGCCGAGGCGCGGGCTCTCGCCGGCGCGTTGGCCGCCCGCAAGGATCTTGCCGTGACGGTGTCGCTGGCCGGCCGCACGGCGCAGCCTGCAGCTCAACCCGTGCCGGTCAGGATGGGCGGCTTCGGCGGTGCCGACGGGCTCGCCCGCTATCTTCGCGACGAGCAGATCGATGCCCTGATCGACGCCACGCATCCTTATGCCGCGATCATCTCCGCCAACGCGGCATACGCCGCCGAGAGGACCGGCGTACCGTTGCTTGCGCTCCGGCGCCCGCCCTGGACGAAGGTCACCGGCGACAGTTGGATCGAGGTAGCTACGGTTGAGGATGCCGTAGAGGCCCTCGGCAAAGCGCCGCGGCGCGTGTTCCTCGCGCTCGGCCGCAAAGAGCTTCAGCCCTTCGCCACAGCACCTCAGCACATCTATCTCGTGCGCAGCGTCGATCTGGTAGACCCGCCTCTCGCGGTACCCCACGCGACCTATATCGCCGCGCGCGGTCCCTTCACCGAGGAAGAGGACCAGGCGCTGCTTAAGCGCCACCGCATCGAGACGATCGTCGCCAAGAACAGCGGCGGCGCGGCGACCTACGGCAAGATCGGCGCGGCGCGGGCGCTTCGCCTGCCGGTGATCATGCTGAAGCGCCCGGCGCTGCCGGACGTCCCTTCCGCCGAGATGGTCGAGGAGGTGCTCGCCTGGCTCGATCATGCGCTGACACTCTCGACGGCCCGCGGCGTATAGACGAGCGGACTCTGACCCGGCCGCGCGATCAGGCGCGTCTCGCGCGAGCCCACGATGATGAGCGTGGCCATGTCGGCGGCAATTTCACCGGCGGCAGCCAGCGTGGCGATCGTCACGCTCTCGTCGACTCGTCCCACCGCGCGGCCGAAAATGACGGGGGTCGCGCCCGGCAAATGGCGGCCGAGCAAGGTGAAGGCTTTGGCAAGCTGCCACGGCCGCGCCCGCGAGACAGGATTGTAGAGCGCGATGACGAAGCCTGCGCCCGCCGCCGCATCGAGGCGCCGCTCGATCAGCTCCCACGGCTTCAGATTGTCCGACAGCGACAGCGCACAGAAATCGTGGCCGAGCGGCGCGCCGGCGCGTGAAGCGACCGCCAGCATGGCGGTGATGCCGGGAATGATGGCAATGTCCAGGCCGCGCCAGGCGTCCGGCCCGGTCTCGATCGCTTCGCACACCGAGGCGGCCATGGCGAACACGCCTGGGTCTCCGCCCGACACGATGGCAACCTTTGCACCTTCAAAGGCATGGCGCAGCGCGGCCTCGGCGCGCGCGCCTTCCTCGCGGTTGTCGGAAGGATGCCGCGCCTGGCCGGAACGCACCGGGACGCGGTCGAGATAGGGCCCATAGCCGTAAAGCGCGTCAGCGGCGAGCAGCCCGTCATGCGCCTCCCGTGTGAGAGTGCGGTCGTCGCCGGGACCAAGCCCGATCACCATGAGGCGTCCGCTCACGGCCGTCCCTCCCAGCCCGGCACCAGCACCATGGCGAAATAGGGGGCGATGGTGTCGAGCTTGTCGACGAGCGGCATCACTGCGGCATTGGTCATGGTGCCGCGCTCCACATAGATGGCGCGGTCGAGCCGCCCGGCGCGGTCGAGCGCGCGGCGCACCTTGGCGAGGTGCCGGCCGATTTTCATCACCACCGCGGCGTCGGTGTCGGCAAGCCGCCGCTCGAGCTCATATTCCGGAAGCGTCGCGGGCAGCACCGTGAACACGTCGTCGCCCTGCGCGATCGGCGTGCCGATTGAAGACCAGCAGCCCGACATGCCGGTGACGCCGGCGACGATCTCGGTCGGATAGCGGGGGCTGAGCCGCACATGGAGATGCATATAGGAGCCGTAGAACAGGGGATCGCCCTCGGCGATCACGGCGACGATGCGCCCCTGGTCGAGACGCGAGGCGATAGCTCTCGCCGCGCCGTCATAGAAGGTGCGGATCGCATCGCGATAGGCGGCGTCGGCTTTGGGGATCTCCGTCGTCACCGGATAGTGCAGAGGCAGTTCCTCGATGCCTTCCTTGAAGTGGCAGGCGGCGATGGTCCGCGCGTTGCTGGCGTTCCCCGCTTTGGCGAAATGGGCGACCACATCGGCCTCGTTGAGCGCCGTGATCGCGTTCAAGGTCACGAGCCCGGGATCGCCCGGGCCGACGCCGACACCGATGAGACGGGCGCCGTTCATAGGCCCTCTCTCGCCAGCGCGTTGACGGCAGCGGCGGTCATGGCGCTGCCACCCATCCGCCCGCGCACGATGAGATAGGGCACGCCGAAGGAATTGGCGGCGAGCGCCTCCTTGGATTCGGCGGCGCCGACGAAGCCTACGGGCACGCCGAGAATGGCCGCGGGGCGCGGCGCGCCCGTCTCCAGCTTCTCAAGCAGACGGAACAGCGCCGTCGGCGCATTGCCGATGGCGACGAGGGCGCCGTCGAGCCGGTCAGCCCAAAGATCGAGCGCGGCGGCCGAACGGGTCGTGCCGAGCTTGGCGGCAAGCTCAGGCACCGAAGGATCGCGCAAGGTGCAGACCACTTCGTTCTTGGCCGGAAGACGCGCGCGGGTGACGCCGTGCGCCACCATCTCGGCGTCGCACAGGATCGGCGCGCCGCGCTTGAGCGCTCCCCGCGCCGCAGCGACCAAGCCGGCCGAGAATTCGATCAGCTTGGCGGCAGAGACCTGCCCCGAGGCATGGATCATGCGCACGGCGATCTCGGCTTCCTCAGCTGAGAAGCGGGCGAGATCGGCCTCGGCGCGGATGATGGCGAAGGAGCGCTCATAGATGGCGGCACCGTCGCGGAGATAGTCTTGCGGCTTAAGCATGGGCGGCCTCGCGCGTCCTGCCCATGATGCGGCCGAGTTCAGCGAGGAGATCGGCCTGGTCAGCATAGGCCGATGGCGTGCTCTGCGCCGATCCGTTGCGGACGATGCCGCAGCCCTGCGCGGTGCCGACGATGGTGAGCGGGGCCGCCTTAGGATGGGCACAGCCCTTGGCGCAACCCGAGATGTGGATGGCGATCCCGTCGCCGGAAAGCGGTAAGTGGCGTGCGATCTCCGCCGCGAGCGCGCGGGCCGCGATCAATCCGTGCGCGCAAGCGGGTGCCCCCGGGCAGGCGGCGATGCGGCGCCGCGGATCGGATGGCTCCGTAACGAGACCGAGCCCCGCTGCCGCCTGTTTTGTTACCGTCGCATTTGCCTCGGTGAGAGGCCCGAGCAAGAGCGCGCGGCCGGGCGCAGGCCGGGCCCAGCCTGCGCCATTGGTCTTCGCCATCCGGGCAAGCTCTGCCAGCGTTTCGGCCTGGGCATGACCGAAGGCAAGCCCGAGACCGATGGCGAACGCAGCGTCCTTAAGCGCATGACGCCCGATGGCGCTTGAGCGAGTCCGTATTGGCGCTGTACCGTTCCCAGACCGGGAGGCTTGTGCCCCCAACATGTCGGCGGCGCGCGCTTCCGGTCCCCGCGCGGCAATGAGCGTGAGGAGGACGAGCACGGCATCGACGGCTTGGTCCTTGGCGATCACACCGAGCGGCGTTGCCGATGCTGCATCGCCGGCAAGCGCGAGATAGAGCTTTGGTCCCTCGGTCGTTGCCACGGCGCGGAGCCTGATGTCGGCGAAAAGCGCATCGAGGCTGAGGCGCCCTCCGCCGTCCACGACCACCGAGACTTTCGGCGCAAGCGAAAGCCCGGCCCCGGCGACGGCGCGGCGCAGCGCGGCGGCGATTGAATTGGCATCGATCAGAGCGGCGGGATCGTCCGGCAGCGGATCGGCGAGGACCGGCACACCCTGGCAAAGATCGATAGCGAGCGCCGCGACCGCGCCGGCAAAGCGTGGCGCCGAGAGTGGCGTGAGCCCGCGCACTTGCAAGCTCCCGCGCGCGCTGATCTCCGTGGTGCCGTTGCCGTGTGCGCGTGCCGCTTCGCAGAGGTCGATGAACGCATCGAGGGGGATCGGACCGGCCGGCATGAGGCGCACCAGCAGGCCGTCGCCGGTTTCCATGGGGGCCGACAGGCCGGGACAAGCGCCGCGGACGTGAGTTCGGCTCATAGCGAGGTCTCCGCCTCGAGCGCGCTGAGATCGGCGCCGAGATCGTTGCGGCGCGGATGCCACAGCCCCCTGCGCCGCGCCGCCTCGAGCCTTGCGGCGATGGCGTGCGCGGCAGCCGGATTCTCGCGCAGGAGGAAATCGCGCACGTGCGGGTCGGCGAGATAGGCCTCATGCACGAGGTCGAACAACGCGCTCGCGACCGCGCCCGTGGTTTCGGCGAAATCGACGAGGCGATCGACCGTCTCGGCAAGCTCGGCGGCGCCGCGCGCCCCGTGCCGCATCATCCCTTCGATGAAGCGCGGATTGACGGCGCGCCCGCGCACGATCCTGGCCAGCGCCGCATCGAGCGGCCGCGCCCGCGGGCGGTTGGGATCGGTCGTGTCGAGAACGATGAGATCGGCCTCGCGTCCAAGCGACGCTGACGCCGCGGCGAAGCCGCCGACATGGGCGGCGTCCTCCGCGCCTTCGAGCAGATCGCGGGAAGGATCGTCGCTTCCATGCAGCAGAAGATCGGCGGCGGCGACCCGCGCCGCGAAGGCGCCAGGCAGCGCCATGCCTTCCCCTTCCGCGCCGCCATAGACATGCGAGGTCGCGGCGAGATAGGCGGCGCCGATTGCCGCGCGGTCGCTGTCCTGCCCGAGCAGGTCCTCGACTCCCGCGCCATAGGCGCCCGGCGCCGTGCCGAAGATGCGGGCCAGCATTCCGCCGCCGTTGCTGCGTTGAGAGCGAACCGAAGCGGCGAGGGGGTTCTCGTCGTCCTTTTCCGCGCGCTCGGCCACTAACCTCGTGGCCGCGTCGATGAGCGCGATCTGCGCCGGGAAGAGGTCGCGGAACAACCCCGAGATGCGCCAGGTGACGTCGACGCGCGGGCGTCCCATCGCCGCAGGCGGCAGCACCTCGATACCGGTGACCCGTGCGCTCGCTTTGTCCCACATGGGCCCGCAGCCCATCAGCGCGAGCCCTTGCGCGATCTCCTCGCCGCCGGTCCTGAGCGTGGCGCTGCCCCACAGATCGATCACCAGAGAACGCGGCATCTCGCCATGGGTCTGGAGATAGAGGCGGATCACATCGTCCGCGGCCAGCCTACCGAGCTCCACGGCGGTCGGCGTCGGCAGGAGGCGGGGATCGGCGGTGAACAGATTGCGTCCCGTGGGCAGCACGTCGCGGCGGCCGCGTTGCGGCGCGCCGGCAGGACCTGCGGGGACATGCTTGCCGTCGAGCGCGGCGATGAGCGCCGCGCGCTCGGCCTCGGCGCATCCCTGCCACAGGGGGTCGGCGATGTCCGTCGCCGAGGGGCGCCCATAGACATGCAAGCCGTCCTTGATGGCGAGGTCTTTGAGGTCGCACAGCCAGGCGTCGATCTTGCGCAGCGCCTCGTCGGGAGAAAACTCGCGAGCGACGCCTGCCTCGCGGGCGAGGCCCGTGCTTTGCGCCGTCTCGATGATGAGGCGCGCCAGACGCTCGCGCCGCCGCCGGTCGAGCCCATCGGCGATGGCATATTCGTCGACCAACCGCTCGAGCTTCTGCGCCGCGGCTGAGAGCTCGGTATTGACGAGCGGCGACGGCAGATGGCCGATGGTGACGGCGGCGATGCGCCGCTTGGCCTGCGCCGCCTCGCCTGGATTGCTGACGATGAAGGGATAGAACACGGGGAGCGCACCCACGACCGCCTCGGGGAAACAGGCGCTGGTCAGCGCTACGGCCTTCCCCGGCAGCCATTCGAGCGTGCCATGCGCGCCCATATGCACGATGGCGTCGGCCTTGACCATGTGCCTGAGCCACAGCCCGAAGGCGAGGACGGCATGGCGTGGCGGCAGGATGGGATCGTGGTAGGCGGCGCGCCGGTCTGAGCTGCGTCCGCGATCGGGAGGAAGCGCCACCACCACATTGCCGAACGCGGCGGCGCGGAAACGGAAGGCGCCGTCGCGGACATCCGGGTCGTCGCTTGGCTCGCCCCAGACCGCTTCGATGCGGGCTGCAACCTCGGCCGGAAGCTCGCCGAGAAGCCGGCGATAGTCGTTCAGCGAAAGTGCCGCTGCGGCGCCGCCCGCGTCTACCGCTTCGAGCAGCTCTGGGGAACTCCGCGGTGCGTCCTTGATCCGATAGCTCGCGTCGGCGAGGTCGGCGAGAAGGGCGACGATGCTGGCCGGCACGTCGAGGCCCACGGCATAGCCGGCGCGGCCGCCTGCCGCCGGGTAGTCGGGCATCAGCACCGCGATACGCCGTTGATCTCGCTGGGTTTTTTGCAGCCGCGCGAGGGCGGCGATGCGGTCCGCCACCATGCCGATGCGGTCAGGCTCAGGGCGGCTGGCGAAGGCGGTGAAGGCGAGCGCATCGTCCTTCGGCAGCGCATCCTTGAAGGCCATGGCGCCGGCCAGCACGCGGCCGTCGAGCTCGGGCAACACCACATGCATGGCGAGGTCGGCCGGCCCGAGACCGCGCGGGCTCTCCTGCCAGGCGGCGCGCCGCGTGGTGGCGATCACCACTTGCAGCACCGGCGCGTCTACGCAATAGAGCGGCGAAGCCTCGCTATCGCCTCCGGCGGCAAACGCCGTGGTGGTGACGATCACGGCGGGCGCAAGCCGCATCATCGCGCCGCGAATAAAGTCGCTCGCCTGCGGGTCCTTCAGGCTCGGGATCACCAGCGGGGCCGGAGCCAGTCCGCGCGCGGCAAGCGCCTCGCTTAAGGCATCGATCGGCGCCGTGTCGGCAGCAAGCAGCGCGGAGCGATAGAAGATGATCGGCACCACGGCGCGCCCCGGGACAAGCCCGGCGGCAAGCTGGTCCAGCGTCACCGCGCCTTCGCCCGGCACATAGGCGCACATGCGCGGGAGCGCCTGCGGTTCCGGCAGAGCGAGATCTAGCCCCGCATGGAAGGCGAGGCGGCGAAGCAGCGCCTGCAAATTCTCGCGGCCCCCCTCGCGGAAGAAGGCAAGCAAGGCGTCAAGCTCATCGGGCAGTAAGGTCGAGGCCTCATCGAGACGCTTGTCGGCGCGGTCTTCACCCGGCAGCACGGCAAGGGCGATCCTCCGCTCGCGCGCCATAGAGCCAAGCGCTTCGACTCCGTAGCGCCACCAGTCGAGACCGCCGAGCAGCCTCACCACGATCACCTTGGCATGACGGCCGACCTTATCGATCCAAAGGTCGATCGACATTGGGTGACGCAGGTCGCGCAGATGCGCGAGCCGCACGCTCGGAAGGCGATCCTTCTCCGCCGCGTAAGCCGCGGCGAGACCGGCAAGATCGCTGTCGGCGAAAGACAACACGACAATGTCGCCCGGCGGCTGCCCCAAATCGAGCGGTTCGACGATGTCGTCGAGGGTCGCGGATGTGGTCTGGAGGAGATGCATGCCTTACCCCAGCAGCGCCTTGGCGACCGCGTCGCGATCGAGGCCCTTGAGCCCGATGACCACGAGACTCCCTTGGCGTGGTTCGGAAGCGCCCCAGGGGCGGTCGTAATGATGGCTGACACGCGGCCCCACCGCCTGAATCAGGAGGCGCATTGGCTTTCCCGCCACCACCGCGAAACCCTTCACCCGCAACACGTTGTGGGCCTCCGCAACGCCCGCGATGCGCTCGGCGATGGACGCCGGATCGCCGATCTCCGGCAGCCTCACGACGAAGCTGTCGAAGTCGTCGTGATCGTGCTCCAACTCCGCGTCATGACGAGTCTTGCGATTTTCGATGTCGGCCTCGGTGCCGACGCCCAAGCCCAGAAGTGCTGTGGGATCGACCTTGCCGTCGGCGACAGTGACGATGCGCACGGCGCGGGGCAGCGCGCCGGTCACGGTCGCGAGCGCCCTCTCCATCCCGGCCGCGTCGAGCAGATCGCGCTTGTTCAAGACCACGAGATCGGCGCAGGCGATCTGATCCTCGAACACCTCCTCGATCGGGTCGTCATGGTTGAGCGCCGTGTCGGCCGCGCGCTGGGCGGAGAGTGCCGCGAGGTCTGTGGCGACCCGGCCGTCGGCGAGCGCCGCGCCGTCAACCACCGCCACCACGCCGTCAACGGTGACACGGCTCTTGATGGCCGGCCAATGGAACGCCTGCACCAGAGGTTTCGGCAGCGCCAAGCCTGAAGTCTCGATGACGATGTGCTCGACTTGCGGCTCGCGCGCGAGGATCTGGTCGAGCGCCGGCACGAACTCGTCGGCGACGGTGCAGCACAGGCAGCCATTGGCGAGCTCGACGATATTGTCCTCGGGGCAGGCGGCGTCGCCGCAGCCTTTGAGAATCTCGCCGTCGATGCCGACATCGCCGAACTCGTTGACGATCACGGCGAGCCGTCGCCCGTTGGCGTTGGCGAGCACATGGCGGATCAGCGTCGTCTTGCCCGAGCCGAGGAAGCCCGTGACGATGGTGCAGGGAACGCGGGCAAGTGACACGCTCATTTCGCTCTCCTCCTCGAAATCGATGGGGGGCACGCGGGCGATCAGCCCACGTTTCAGGATCTCGGGGCGGCCGCGCCAGGGCATGAGGCCGTCCGCCGCGCGCGCGAACAGCTTGGCGCCCTCGATCAGGGCGCCGACGTCGCGCTCGGGTTCAAGCCCGCCGAACACATAGGTCCAGGCTCCATCCCGCCTGATGGCGGCGCTGCATGCGCGGCTGCAATTGGCAAGACAGCGCACCTGCCGCACGGTGACGCCGGTGCCCTCGGCCGCGCGGGCCGTGGCGCGCGCCAGGAGAAGGCCGGGACGCAAGCCGTCCTCGGGATCGCCCGCGCGGCGGCAGGTGATGCAGACATAGATCGTGGTCGAGGCGGTCGCCTCGATATCCTGATCGTCGTCCTCTGCGATGCTGGTGAGAGTCACCCCTTGATGTCGCTCCTCGGGACGGGTCGCCTGCGACTTAAGGGTGCTTACGGCGACCGCGCCCGGAGCTTCCGAACTGGCCGCCAACCGACCAACCGCTCCGAGGCACCCCGCCCGGCGAGCGACTAGAATCGACGGTAGGTCTCCTGGCTCGCGGGTCTCAGCCTGCGCCGCCTTCCCGGGGGTCCTTCCCAGTGGCTCTGTGGCTCGGGCTCGCCGCTTACAGTTGCGGGGGCAGCCGCGGAATTGGGGGACTCCCCGTACCGCGTTCCCTGTTCCTCTCATCCGAGAGACCGTCGAATTCGGCCACTTAACGGTGCCGGTGCGCCCTTTGTCAATGCGCTCTGGGGGCCTGCGCCCTTGCGAAGCGCGGGAAGGCGGCTATAGTCCTGCCGTCGTCGGTTCCCGCATGAGGCGGGACTAAAAAAGGGAACGCGGTGAGGACTTGCTCCAACTCCGCGGCTGCCCCCGCAACTGTAGGCGGCGAGCATCCCTCCACCTGCCACTGGAGCCGATCCGCTCCGGGAAGGCCGAGGGAAGGCTGAGACCCGCGAGCCAGGAGACCTGCCGGCGGCGTCAACCTTAGCCGCGCCCTCGGGTGGAGGGCGTATGGGGGATCAAATGAGCTTCTCTTCGCTTCACCGCACGGCTCTTCTCGCTCTTTCCTCGTTCCTGCTCACAGTCGCGCCCGCCTCTGCCCATCATGTGATGGGCGGCAAGATGCCTTCCACCTTCGGCGAGGGTCTCCTCTCAGGCCTCGGCCATCCGGTGATCGGGCCGGACCATCTCGCCTTTTTGATCGCGGTCGGGGTTGCCGTCGGCGTGGGCGGTCTCAGTCTCGCGCTGCCGATCGTGTTCGTCGCCGCCTCGGCGATGGGCGTGGTGCTTCACGTCAATGGGGTCGACATTCCCGGCGCCGAGCTCATCGTCGCCTCCTCCGTCGTGCTCGCCGGGTTCCTCATCGCCCGCGGACGTGAGCTTCCGCTCGCCGTTTGGGCAGCCCTGTTCGGTCTCGCCGGTGTCGCCCACGGCTACGCCTACGGCGAATCGATCTTCGGCGCCGAGCCGACGCCGCTCTGGGCCTATCTCATCGGCCTCGTCGTGATTCAAAGCGCGCTCACAATGGGCGTTGCGCTCGTCACCCGCCGCAGCGGCACCGAGGTGTCGGCGGTGGCGCCACGCCTCGTGGGCGCAGCGGTCGCGGGCGTCGGACTGACAGCCCTGCTCGGGCAGCTCATTCCCGGAGTGTGATGCGCTAATGGCAATGGCCAAAGCCGGGGGCACGGGGTTCACCCTTGTCCTCGGCGGCGCCCGCTCCGGCAAGAGCCGCTATGCCGAAAGCCTGATCGAGGCGCTGCCGCCGCCTTGGCTCTATGTGGCGACGGCCGAAGCGCGTGACGCCGAGATGGCGAAGCGCATCGCTGCCCATCGTGCCCGGCGGGGGTCCGGTTGGCAGACCGTCGAGGCGCCGCACGATCTTTCCGCCGCCCTTGGGGCCGCGCCCACGGGCACCCCAGTGCTCGTGGACTGCCTGACCTTGTGGCTCTCCAATCGCATGCTGGCGGAGGCCGACATGGACCGCGAGATCGCCAAACTCGAATCCGTTCTGGCCAACCATGACGGCGTGGTCGTGTTGGTCTCAAACGAGGTCGGCGCCGGCATCGTGCCGGACAACGCGCTGGCCCGTCGCTTCCAGGATCTGCAAGGCACGCTCAATCAGCGGATCGCCGCCCGCGCCTCCCGCGTGATCTTCATGGTCGCCGGGCTTCCGCTCCAATTGAAGGGTACGCCATGACCAAGGCGATCGACGAGAAAGAGGCCGAGCGCCATCGCGCCAAGATGGCCAAGCGGAAGGCGGTGCAGGACGACGAGGTGGCCGGCAAGACCGTCGAGAAGGGTCTCCTCATCGTCCACACCGGCACCGGCAAGGGCAAGTCCACGGCAGCGTTCGGGTTGGCCCTCCGCATGCTCGGCCGGGGCAAGCGCGTCGGCGTCGTGCAATTCATCAAGGGCGCCTGGCACACGGCCGAGCGCGATGCGCTTGCCAAGTTCGGCGACCAAATCTCCTGGCACACCTTGGGCGAGGGCTTCACCTGGGAGACCCAGGATCGCGCCCGCGACATCGCCGCGGCTGAACGTGCTTGGGCCAAGGTGGAGGAGCTGATGGCCGATCCGAGCTTCGGCCTCGTCATCCTCGATGAGCTCAACATTGCGCTGCGCTACGACTATCTCGACCTCGATCGGGTGATCGCGGCACTTAGAGCGCGCAGACCTGATCTTCATGTCGTCGTCACCGGGCGTAACGCCAAGCCGCAACTGATCGAATTGGCCGATCTCGTCACCGAGATGACGCTGGTGAAGCACCATTTCGCCGCCGGTGTGAAGGCGCAAGAAGGCATCGAGTTCTGACCAATGCCTGCCCGCGCGCTCATGTTCCAAGGCACGGGCTCAGATGTCGGCAAATCGCTGATCGTTGCCGGGCTTGCCCGGGCGCTCGCTGCACGGGGGCTGAAAGTGCTGCCGTTCAAGCCGCAGAACATGTCCAACAATGCGGCGGTGACCGTGGACGGCGGCGAGATCGGCCGAGCGCAGGCGCTCCAGGCGCGCGCCGCCCGCGTCAGCCCAAGCGTGCACATGAATCCGGTGCTGCTCAAGCCGCAAAGCGAGGTCGGCGCGCAAGTGGTGGTACAGGGCCGCGTCTATGGCAGGGCGTCGGCTGCCGAGTATCAGCGTCTCAAACCTGAGCTGATGGCTTTCGTGCAGGAGAGCTTCGGGCATCTGAAACGCGAGGCCGACATCGTGCTGGTCGAAGGGGCAGGCAGCGCCTCGGAAGTGAATCTGCGCGCGAACGACATCGCCAATATGGGATTCGCCCGCGCCGCCCAAGTGCCGGTCGTGCTGATCGGCGACATCGACAAAGGCGGCGTGATCGCGAGCCTGGTCGGCACCAAGGCGGTGATCGATGCCGACGATGCGCGCCTCATCTGCGGCTTTCTCGTCAACAAATTCCGCGGCGATCCTACGCTGTTCGCCGACGGCATGGCGAGGATCACAGGCGCCACCGGTTGGGAGGCGCTGGGTCTCGTATCCTTCTTCCCGGAGGCGCGGCTTCTGCCGGCCGAGGATGCTCTGGCGCTCGACGGCGCACGCCCTGCCAAGCCCGACGCGCGGCTCAAGATCGCGGTTCCCGTTCTGCCGCATATCGCCAATTTCGATGACCTCGATCCGCTCGACGCCGAGCCCATCGTCGAGATCGTGCGCGTGCGCCCCGGCCGCGCGTTGCCCGGCGATGCCGACCTCGTCATCCTGCCGGGCTCCAAGGCCACCATCGCCGATCTCGCCGCGCTCAGAGATGCCGGCTTCGACATCGACATTGCCGCGCATTTGCGCCGCGGCGGAACCGTGCTTGGGCTCTGCGGCGGCTATCAGATGCTCGGGCGCACGGTGCATGACCCTGATGGCATCGAGGGCCCACCCGGAACGGCGGCCGGACTCGGTCTGCTCGATGTTGAGACCACTTTATCGGGGGAGAAGCGGCTCGAGCCCGTGGCCGGCGCGACGTCCGACGGCGCTCCGTTCGCCGGCTACGAGATGCATATGGGGGTGACCGAAGGCGCCGACTGCGCGCGGCCCTTCGCCCGTCTTGCCGATGGGTCGGCTGAAGGGGCGGTCTCGGCCGATGGCCGCGTGATCGGCACTTACATCCATGGACTTTTCGCCAACGACAGCCAGCGCTCGGCCTGGGTAAAGCGCTTCGCACCTGGAGGCGCAGCCATCGCCTACGATACTCTGATCGAGGAGACGCTCGACAAGCTCGCCGCTCATCTCGCCGCCCATATCGATGTCGACCGGCTTCTCACCCTATCGCGATAAGCGCCGCCAGCACGAAGACGATGGCGATGAGGAGGCCGTCGGCGCGGCTGTAGAGATCAAGCGCGGCGCGGATATCGGCGGCATTGGCCTCGCGCCGCCCATCGCCCAACCAGGTGGCTTCCGCCACCGTGCCCTCATAGGAGCGAGGGCCGCCAAGCGCGAGCCCGAGCGCGCCGGCCATGGCTGCCTCGGGATAACCGGCATTGGGCGAAGCGTGTTTGGAGCCGTCCCGCCACGTCGCCTGCCACGCCCCTGATGCCGACGCGCCTTTGGTCAGGTAAGAAGCGGCAACGATGAGAAGCGCCGAAAGCCGGGAGGCCGGAAAATTGACG